>Ga0163109_10001753_pt1 | contig 17100 bp, 20 predicted proteins | sample CRUFie1St13metaG_FD_108704 | JGI IMG/M metagenome (GOLD analysis project Ga0163109, IMG submission 108704) | Marine microbial communities from the Costa Rica Dome - CRUD Field 142mm St13 metaG | ecosystem: Environmental > Aquatic > Marine > Oceanic > Photic zone | place: Costa Rica: the Eastern... | reverse complement strand
GTATCATGGTACGATGTCAGGTGCGATGAAGAACACGCTGGATTGGTTATACAGCAAGCATGTCAAAGGGAAGGTTTTCGGCCTGATGTCAACGCTAGGAGGGGCTCAGAATTCTAACACTCTCAATCACATGAGAATCTCATTAAGATGGTTACATGCATGGCCGGTTCCTGAGCAGTTAGCCGTCGGTAAAGTCAAAGAAGCATTCGATGATGATGGCAACATAATTAGTGATGATGTAAAGGAAAGATTGGAAAGTGTTGTTAAATCGGTTCTAGAGACAACCTCAAAGTTCTCCCAGTAGGTGTAACATTTGTCAAGACCGCGTTTTGAGGATGAATTCGGCGGGTCATATATTTTGATTGAGCCTGGAAGGTTCACCATGGGTGATGTTGTTGGAGATGGTCTTGCCAGGGAACTACCGACTCATGCAGTAGACATCGAATCTCCATTTTTTATTGGACAAAGGCCTGTAACTCAGATTCACTGGGAATCAGTAATGGGATTTAATCCATCCAAATTTCAAGATGGCTGGAGTTCCGGCTTACGACCAGTTGATTCAGTCTCACGTACTGATTGTATTGAATTCATTCACCGCCTCAATGTATCTTATAATTCACCGCGTCTTTCGCTGGATGGTCTGTGGAGGTTACCGACAGAGGCAGAGTGGGAATATTGTGCAAAGTCTGGAACGGAAACAAAATGGTGTTTCGGTAATTTCGATGGCGACCTAGATGAATATGGTTGGCATGCTGGTAATTCAGGAGCATCAACAAGGGAAGTTGGTTTGAAAAAACCAAATAATTGGGAACTTTACGATATTTATGGTTTAATCTCAGAATGGTGTCAAGATAATTATCGCACTGATTACTCTATTCCATCAAAACAGTCTGCATATATGGACGATTCCGATATTTACACTGTCCGAGGAGGTAGTTGGTTCACTGAAAGTGACTCAACTAGAAGTTCTTCAAGATCTTATGCGAAGTCCGACAAATCAAGTGATGGGGTAGGTATGCGATTGGTTTGGGAACCAATCTGAATTATTCTTCTTCAATGACGATGCCTAAACTCGTGTCTAATTCCTTCAATGTTTGGTTTCTTGGGGTAATACCTTGTCCAGTTGACCATTTTCCAGTGAATTCGTCATTTAATATTGTCATTAAATTCTTCTCTTTTAGTAAATTTATTCCTGCTGCGGTACGATGAATCACTGGTGAAATATCTTCATGGAACATTGAGTCCAAGATTTTGCATATCTCTTCGAATTTCCTCTTTCCGTCACATAATTGCCATAACATACTATTTTTAACGTCGAGAGGACGTCTAATTTCCTTAGGTGCCCGTAATATTTTGGCCAACATCTTCTCTAACCGGTTAAATTTTTTTTCAATTCTAAGGATTACTTTTCGACCATAGATATTTTTTATTTCAGGTTCTAAACCTATTTCACCATACAAACCCCACCACACAGGCAATCTACACGGATATTTACCGTACATCGCATGAGTTTCAATACCTGATAAATCCATAAACAACCCTCAAAAATCAATCATTGTCCATAATAACATAGTAGTCATTGCTATTACTCCAGTATATGCAGTAAATTTTGTCAATTCAATCCTTTGAGTAAAATTTCTCAAATACCAAGTAACTACTCCACAAACCGATATAACAACCCACAACGCATACCATAGGGTTGGATATTCAGCCACACTATTCCCTATTGTTCATATCTAAATATTGTTGCCCATAGTACTGCCACTGTTCTAATGTCCATCCTTGTGGCAATCCCTCCAGCGGAACAGGAGGATATCCAGCACTGGATTCAAAAGTTTCTTCTGGAACAGTCGTTGGATTGATTATATGATTTTGGGAATCTAGCGTTGATGTGGTTATCGGTGGCCCTGATATTGGTGGGCCAGACATTGCTTGATTTGTTTCGCTATCGTCGATTAGATTATTATCACTCCGTCTCCTTATGATTAACAAACTAATAACAATGGCGAACACCAGAGCGGTAATTATCGCCCCTGAAACTAAAGGAGTAGCGAAGCTCGGATTATTTTTAACTGGTTTAGAAAAGGTGAAAATTACGCTATCGGTATCAATCAGTAAATTATCCGCATCATATAATGAAACCAATACCTCACCATCATACACACCGCCTTCATTAATAACTTCACAGAAAACTGAAGACGTCCTGTAAATTGAGTTTACTAATTTCACATCTAACGCTATACCATCTGAGCCAACTACCGTCGAATCACAAATGAGTTGCCAATTATTGGGGATAGTGAATTTAGCAACATATTGTTCATCTGAACTTGAAATCGTGGAGATATTATACCACAATGTGTGGAAGTCATCATTTATTTTTGCAGTGTTTTTAGATAGAATTGAAGAAATATCTCTGACGTAATCTACAACAATTGTTGATTCATGTCGTAAACTTTCAAACTGATTATCTGTACTCGATAATATAAAATCAAATTTAATAATTGAGTCTATTTGAATATCGTATGGTATAATTAATTCAACATTAAGACTACGGGAACTATTCTTAGTTAATGTAATCATATGATATTGGTTAAACTCATATGGAATCCCAGTATTTCCGATTGTCATGAAACTAATTATTTGACCATCATATCCCTCGCTTGACAGACTGGCTATAAACCGTAAATTTTGCTCATCAATATTTCCCTGGTTGTTGATAGTGAATTTGATTAGAGTACTATTACCGATACCTGCATTAATTGTTGATTGGTCCTCAGATAGGGTTAATTTCCGAACTACATCTGTAATTAAAGTAATCTTGAGTTCATTATCAATTATGTCAATGTCGTTACTACCAATGGTAGGAATTGCCGATATTTTTATGTCAAATATTAAGTTGTGGTCAACTCCATTTGGGACCTCGATTTGAATCACAACAAGTTTTTGAGAATCAATATCAGATATTTCACCTAATTGGATTATGTTTGTCACTTCGGTATTTTCCACATTTAATCTATATTCCCAACTATTAGGTAAGCCATCAATATTTATCTGTGCCGAAACAGGACCATTCCCAAGATTTGATAATTGAAAACTAATCTCGTTTGTAGCACCAGGAGTGAGCATATCGGGAAGGGTTACAAGCTTCAGTGCGACATTATTAATTTGTGAAATTTGTATATTATCAATACTCGATGATACGAATATATCGCCACTCCGTTGCGATATCACTGAACCAAAATATTCAGGGCAATTATCTCCAACTTGGGCGGTAATTGGCGCAGTAATTTTAGCGCTAAATGTGCCAGTATCACCAGAATTTATGAACAATTGTTGAGGGAATATGTCACTTACCGACCAATCACTAAGACCTTCTGCGATGACATCTGTCTCAAATATATCTTGAACTGATGCATTATTAGTCACGGTAAATGATACACTAAAACTATCGCCTGGCGCTATCATTCGTATATCTTGTGAAGGTTGAGATAATTGAATTGAAGCATTACTTACCATACTTGCTACAACCTCAATAGTTAACCTATCAGTTCGAGAACTATCATTTTCCGATGTTGCAATTAGATCAAAAAATCCCACAGAATCCGGCACAGCATCACTTCCGATACTGTATGTTAGCATAATTTGGACAGTAAACCCAGGTTGTACCAACACCGCACTTGGTTGATTCCAAGCAAAGGATACGCTCCATCCAACCGGAAGGGAATTATAATCAAGTGATAAACTGAAAATATCAGGAGCACCACCAACATTCGTTAACGAAAGTGAGGTAAAGCATGCAGAACCAGGGGAACAAGTTGTAACATCTGAGTTGGGTAAAAACTCCGGAATCCTGTCCGGGGTAATTTCAAGTTGCAATAATAACTCTGACATAACATTTTGATGAGTCTTTGATGTAGCCGAAAAGGTCACAGGATAGAACCCAAGATTTTCATCTTCTGTTGGTTGGTAATTTAATTCAATCAACCTTGTTTGGCCCTTTTCTAAGTAAACTCCGTTGGATTCTGTAATACTAACGCCATTTGTAGTAGAGAAATAATATTGCCAATCGAGAGGAATTCCTGAAATAATTGGGGTGAAAGACTCTGATACATTCCCAGTATTTGTCAACTCAATTGTTGCTTTTCCCCAACCACTCGGTACAGTTCCAGTTGTTGAGATACCAGCGGATGTTACCCCAAATTCAGTAGACCTAAGTTTTTGGTCATAAACGATTACAATATCATCCATCCACAATCCAATGTCATTAACATTAGCGTCGCTGGTAAACCCGAATCTGAACTGGGAGTTGACGTGAAAATTTTGCTGTGGGGATGGAACCAGTGGGGAAAATGCACCTGCATTATTTACCGACCAAGTTTTCCAATTTGCAGAATCTGAAAAATCATTATCCACAGTACCAGTTATACTTGCTAATTCAGTCCAACTATTACTGGGATTCATGCTGTAAACTCTCACAAAATCCCCAGCGCCCAAACTGCCAGTGTGGTAAAAAGAAATACCATTCGTTCTTGTCGGATTCAGAATTGCATCTGACAGGTCCATTATTGGAGTTACCAAATCCGTCGCTAGGTTTGAATTGTAATTTGAAGATTGGCCATTGCCAATGTGACAGGCACTACCTTCAGACAATGATGTATCTGAATTCATACCCCAACTTTGTCCTACTGTCCATTGACTCAAATCATCACAGTTAAAATAATGACTTGCCACTGTAAAAGTTCCCATCATTACATCGTTTGCAGGATTATCATCAATAGATGAAGTGGTGGGCGTGGCTACAACAGAGTGGTTTCCGGAGTATGTTGGAGTAAACTTGAATGATGTGGTAGCACTACTCTGACCTGTGATTGAGTTTATTTGATTAGTGCTGTTGAAGATTTCAAATCCTTGGTATTCATTGTGAAGGATTAGAAAATTTAAATCCACAACAGCAGAATTTGTTGTTCCTAGGTTTTCTATTTCAACAGTGATTTCTATTTCGACATCAATAACCGCATCTACAACAAATAATGATTCTGGACGGTTGAAATTAAAGAGCGGATAATTAGAGGAAAACATCTGATATTTTTGTTGGTCTGCAAAATTTGGGTAGCTATACGAAATATCACTAACAGATATATCGATACCTGTAGCTTTGCCGGATGAAAATTTTTCTTTAAGGGAATCTTCTTCCAAGGCATAATGCTGAACAGTATTTACAGAGAGTAAAAAAACAATCAAAACTGTGAGTTGTACTCGCATGACCGGTTCGTTTAAGACAAACCATCTAATCTATATGAGTTAATTGGCTTCTTCATTTGACTGTATTGAATCGTCTACTTTTTGTTCTGCTTGTTCTAATTTTAACTCATTTTTACGTTCTTTAGCACGTGCAGCAAAGTAAACGGTGAATGATGGAATCAATATCATTGAAAAACATCCAACTACTGCTGCTACTGCCCATAGGAATTCGGTACCAGCGTCTACTGAAAAAACATCAATTTCTTTGAAATCCTCATTCACGGTTGTTAAGACTACAGTGGGTGATGTACTTTTGTTTCCCTTTTCTGTAATCTCTACGATTATAACCGATGGAGAGTGGAAGTGTTGTATTATTTCCCGTGCCTTATCTTCTGCGGATTGTAATGATTTGGCGTAAACAGTTCCATTGTTACGCCTACCTGGGTCTGTTGTGGTCATTGAGAAGATTGATTCATCTCCTCCATCATCACTGATTAATTCGTGGGTATTGTTATAATAGCACTTGTCTTCACAACTAAAATCATCTGCCTCAGGATCTCCCAATTTGGTGTGACTGTATAAGCCGGCAGAATTAATCAGTTTCATTACTGCATCGCGCGATAAGTCTCCTGCGCTGGCGTTAACCCAAGTTAAGTTATTACCATCGGCAGTAAAGGTCCATCTCCAATTTGTCAAATTATTTTCATCATCATACAATTTGGTCGGTTCATTTGCTTCGTGTATTGTCGTTTCAGTATCAGTTGTGTAGAGGTAATATGAAGGGGAAATCGTTGCTCCATATACTGCGTAACCGAGCAAGAAAATCAGCGTGAATGAAAGTCCAAGTAGAGTCCGAAGTAGGTTCGGATTTTGGGCTAGCGCCTTCTGCATGATTTTGCCTAATATCCCCCCTTCAATAACACTTGCATTTCATTAGATTTTCAAGGAATGGCTCTACATGTGTACCCGTTTCATTGATATAGGGGAGTTTAGTCGGCAAAATGCTTGGTGTTGTTACATGACCACATTTTATGATATTCCTGCAGACTTGCTTATCCCGGCATTAGCAGAAAAACTTGCTACTGTCAAAGATATTGAACAACCTGACTGGTCTGATTACGTAAAAACAGGAGCAGACCGAGAGAGGCCCCCTACACAAGCTAACTGGTGGGCCACAAGAGCCGCATCTATCCTTCGAAAGGTCGCAAAACAAGGACCTGTGGGAGTAACCTCTCTAGCGCAAGATTATGGGGGCAGTGTTAACAACGGTGCTGGCCCAAATACACCTGGTGTCGCTTCCCGACATATTATCAGAACTGCTCTACAACAACTTGAGTCAGCCGGCCTTGTTGAACTAGTCGCAACTAAAGAGATTGAATCAGTTGATGGAAAACAACAATTGTATTCAGGACGAAAAGTAACTTCATCTGGGCAAAAGTTACTCAACGAAGTAGCACACTCTTGCAGGGACGCAGCCAACGAAATGTATCCTGGTCTTGCTAAATATTGAGGAAGTGGGAGTTTGTCTATTATGTCTGCTAGTGGAGATGACCAACTAGCAGCACTTCGTGAACAACGGAGAATGGAATTGCAAAGGCAGTTAGAATCCCAAGCCCAAGCCCAGGCCGAGGCGGAAATGGAATCTCATCGGAAGAACGCTGAATCACAGGCAGTTTCTAACGCAATGAAGCAACTTCTAACTAGCGAAGCAAGGGCAAGGCTAGCAAGAATCTCACTTGCCACACCTGAACGGGCCGAAGCAATTAGAAAAATGATTATCGAACTTAACAACAACAATAAATTCGTTCCACCTATGAGCGATGAAAAGCTAAAATCAATTTTAGCGTCACATTCAAAGAGCCGCAATAATGCGTCAATTAGAAGAATCTGAGAAGGTGCTCGAAATGTCAAGAAACAAGCCAGCAGCAAAAAAAATACGCCTAATGAAGGCAACCAAGCAAAACCGCCGTGTCCCAGTTTGGGTCATGTTAAAGACCGACCGAAATACTGTGTCTCATCCTAAGAGACACCATTGGAGAAGAAGTAAACTTCAGAGGTGATTAACTTGGCAAGACCTAATGAATCCGAACTTGTTGTACCATTGAGAAAAGCTTGGAATATTACCCGCTTCAAGCGCGCTCCAAGAGCAATCCAAATTATCAAAGATCATGTAATCCAACACTTGAAAGTCAAAGAAGATGAAGAAGTATGGATTGACCCATCTGTAAACGAGCACATCTGGTCAAGAGGTATTGAAAATCCTCCAAGAAAAGTGCGTCTACAGGTAATTAGGCACGATGAACCAGATATACCAATAGAGGTTAAACTATTTCAGGAGTGATAACTATGGGAAATATTAGACCGAGTTTCATAAAAATAAGAGCAATTGCCCTAGTCGAACAACACGGTGATAAATTCACAGATGATTTTGACCACAACAAAATTATGGTATCACAACTAACAGATGTTGGCTCCAAAAAACTACGTAATTGGATCGCAGGTTATGTAACCAGATACAGGCAAAGAAGAGTCGATTGAGGTTTTTCGATGCCAGTGCGCATTGACTGGGATAGACAACCAGTAAGCATCCATAGCGATGATAAGGAAGAGTTAGAGTTATTAATTGATTTTCTCAAAGCCAAGCACTCTATACGCAAACGCTCAATAATAATGAATGACAGAGAATCAGGTGGCTTTTTGTTTTTTATTTATCAACCATGTGACCCAAGATGGATTGCAGAATTTTTTCAAGGTGATTGAATGGGTGATAGAAAGAATATTCCCCTCCCAAGTTCATCCTATGAATTAGTAATAATTTGTGTAGGCACTTCGCACCCTGGCAATTTAGGAGCAATATGTCGTACGATGTTGAATTATGGCTTTGACCGATTGAGGCTGGTAAATCCTGAATGTAGTCCAAATGATTCAGAAGCAAGAAACAGAGCTAAGCACGCAGGAAGTATCTTAGACAATGCTGAAATTTTCGACAATCTAGACGCCTCGATAGAAGACTGTTCGTTGGTTGTTGGAACATCTGGAAAACGAGAAGTTGGTAGTAAAACATCATTTAGACACTTTTGCTTTCCTTGGGAATTATCTCAACGATTTAATCAACACGATAATCGAGTAGCACTAGTCTTTGGTGGCGAAGGTACTGGACTTTCGACAGAAAACTTAGCCAAATGTGATTTCCTAACTACACTGCCAACATGGGAAGGCTATCCAATAGCTAATTTGTCCCACTCGGTCAATGGATTCTTGTACCAAATTCACTCGGATAGAGTAAGATCTCATCAGGGAAATGATTCAGGATTACCGGCCATAGTGCCGCTGGAGAGAAAAGTATCTCCCAATTTAAGAGATAAATTTCTACAAGCTGTTGACCAATTTAGTAATTCTGTCCCTGGAAATCAAGAACGTAAAGACAGTATCAAGAATTCACTAACTAGAATGGTTATGATGTCTTCGCCTACCGAGGATGAGGTCACACGCCTAATCGGCGGATTAATTGATGCAACAACCTCTTTACAATATGTCACAAATGATGAGAACTGGAAAAAGAACCGACGCAGAAGAGTCGAATAATTCACTTGTACCAACTTGCGAGTGATTTTGGAGTTTCCCAAACATGCATGGCGATTAGTTGCAGTTTGTTGCCGTATGCAGAAACTATGTGTGGCTCTACCTGCTCAAACGCCCACTTAGCTAAATTCTCTGCGGTTGGGATAAAATCAACAATAACTGTTCTATGGTTGTCGCCCATTACCTCCAATGCCTTGATTGCTTCCTCATCACCAGAGTATACAACAAATGCATGATCTACTACATCGTGTACTTCTCGAGTCAATATGGCGCTAATATCTGAGAAATCCATCAACATCCCCTCTTCAGACACGCCAGAAACATCAACCACGTCGCCTTCAATTTCTGCTTCAAACCTATATCTGTGCCCATGCATGTGACGGCATTTGCTTTTATGATTAGGCACTCGATGCCCAGTATCTGTTTCAACATATCTTCTAATTCTTGTCACCATAGCTATCACCTAATGTTTTGTTATGATTATGTCCATTCTCTAAGAATATCGCCGCGGCGACGAAAGTAAATATCCCAACTAATGCTATTACTGCAGTGATATATGCAGACTCATAAACAGCAGCAATAAATTCTGCGATGTGTATCCATACATGAATGCCTAGAAGAAATTCTATGATTCTGACACCTAATTTTTTATTTATCAATGTTAATCACACTCTCTAAATTCTAGTGCTGCAGAGTTTATACAATATCTCTCTCCACCATATTCCAATGGACCATCCTCGAAGACATGACCTAAGTGAGCATCACATTTTGAACACTTGACTTCTATTCTTAACATTCCGTGACTATGGTCTTCGATTCTGGATATCTCAGCATTGATATTTTCAGTATGGAAAGCAGGCCATCCACACCCAGAGTTATATTTTCCAGTCGACTCAAACAGTAGATGTCCACAACAAATGCAGTGATAATCACCATCTTCAAAATGCTTATCATATAAGCCTGTGAATGCCCTTTCCGTAGCACTGTTACGGGTTACTTGGTACTGTATTTCAGTGAGTTTTTCTCGGTATATTTTATCCATGTATTCGGCCTGGATTGATAGAGCATGGGATAGAACTTCTGACCATTCCTGTTGATACATTACAGGATCTTTTTTACCAATAGCATTGAATGCCAAGATTCTCTCTATATCTGAACCGGTTTTACCTGAACTTCTACCATTTTCATCTGGCTCATATGAGGTATTTGTATTGGCAAAAACAGTGTCAAAATTAAGATTTAACTTAGCACATGATTCTATTGCATCCAATAATATTGACTCTTTATTTCCATCGACGTATGGTAGGTTTAAATCAACATTATCAGAGTCCCAATTACCTAGTTCAAAGGCTAAGTTCAAACTCTTGTAAAATTCTGGACGACAGTCAGGATATATTGCATGGTCACCGGAGTGGACTCCCAAGGAAACTGAAACTTTTGTGTTTAATTCTTTACTAAGACTTAATGCATATCCATAGATAATTGATGAAAATATCGCATTTCTATTAGGCACTACAGTAGATTTCATCTGTTCCTCCTCGTAGTGTCCTTTAGGTATGTCTTCGGATGATGTAAGAGAGCCAGTGAACATTGACATTAATGAGGATAGATCTACGACCTTGTGAGTTACATGATGACCATTAGATGATAGGTAATCTATGTTCATCTGGGCCCTTTCTAACTCAATCACATGTTTCTGACCGTAATTAAAAGCGATAGTATACACCTTGCTTCCTTCTCTTAATAGCCGCAGTAGTAAGGAAGTGGAATCCATTCCACCGCTGAATGCCATAACTGCGGTTTTCATTAATCAATCCCCATCCATTTGTGTGTTTGTAGTGATAGCCTCCACCTTGGATTGTCCTTTACTATTGATTCTGTATGAGAGAAGTTTCTTCCGTTCCATTCTACCGATTCGTTTTCCATGTAACATGGTTGTAAAAATAGATGGTCAAATCCATCAACAATTTCATCGTAAAGGGATAGGCTTTGGCCGACATAAACGCATTTCAACTCATCCCCAGTTCTTTGTTTAATCTTTGTATTTGGATACAACTGGTCCTTTGGTGAAACACAAATCCAATCGATTAACCCATCGTCTATACTAATTGTCCCGTTTGTTTCAATCGATATATGATATCCGGTTCTATTCAACAACCTACGTAGCGGCCATAAATCATTCAGCATTGGTTCTCCACCAGTAAAAATAATATTTTGACATTGATATTTTTTGATTTCCTGAATAATTTGGCTAGAGGTCATTTCAGTGTATGTTAAAAAGTCAGTATCACACCATTCACATCTCAAATTACAATTTCCAAATCTTACGAACACGTGCGGAATACCTGCTCTTGCGCCCTCACCCTGAACAGAGTGAAATATTTCTACAATATTGTAAATATGTTGTAAATCACTATGATACTTTTCTGTGTCAGCTTTCTCTATAACTTGAGCCGACATTAGAACGCCTCAGTTGTTAATCAATTGAAATAATTCCTGTCGTGGTTCTGCCTTGTCGAAGAACACTCCTCTCATTGTTGAGGTCGACATGGTTGCATTTGCCTGCTTAACACCTCTACACCTCATACAACCATGTGCGGCTTCGATAATTACTGCACATCCCAGAGGATCTAGGTGCTTTTCTAAGTCATCCGCAATATCTTTGGTTATTCTTTCCTGGTTCTGCAATCTACGAGCATGGCATTCAACAATTCTCGATAGTTTTGAAATCCCTACTATTCTATCCACTGGTATGTATGCTACATGTGCTTGGCCGTTGAATGGTTGTAAATGGTGTTCACATGTGGAGTGAAATTCAATATTCTTTAACAGTACAATTCCATCATAACCTTCACCATTAAACGTCGAGCTTAGAATTTCTTTGGGATCCATTTGATAACCACTAAAGATTTCATCCCATGAGTCAATTACTCTTGTAGGCGTGTCTAGCAAACCTTCTCTCTCAACATCCTTTTCTAAATATCCCAACAGGGTCTTGACTGCTTCTTTGGCTTCGTTTCTGGTAGGCATTATATCATCTCCCGTGTCGGTTATCAATTTCATCTAATTGATCTAGCAATTTGCGACATGCTGTCCTTATAGCATCTGCAACACTAACAAATTTTTTGTCATCACCAACATGCTTCCTAATATCGAGTAGTATCTCGGCGGGCATGTCAAATGATACCTTAGGCATACCTTAGGGTATTAACGGGACAATATAAGTATTACTATAGTATTACTAGAGTATTATTTTGTGCCTAAATTTGGGCGAGATCATCTAATACTTAGCGAATGTTGAAGAAGCGCCTAGATTGCAGAGTTCTTGATGAAGTCTGTGAGTAGGGCGGAAGAGGCGCTTCACGCGTTGGCAGAAATTAGAAAATTTTCTGGAGATATGGACACTGTTGGGCTAACCGATGAAGTTATAGCCAGTTTTTGTGAGCACGACAAAAATATTACTGATGCTATCGCAGAAGGCCTTTCTAATCACCGCGAACTGAGAAAGCGATTAGGCAATGATGTCATGATGACTAGTGAACCTGAACTAGTTTCAATCTTACAAGAAGATTACGTTAATTTCTATGCCCCAGCTACTGTTAATCCTTATATTGCGCTGGCTGCAAGAGGGCCGTGGATAATTACCTCACACGGAGCAGTAGTCCATGATAATGGCGGATATGGAATGTTAGGCGCAGGTCATGGACCATCGTCAGTGATTGATGCTATGTCACAAAATTGGGTAATGGCAAATGTCATGACACCATCATTTAGTCACAGTAGACTTGCTGAGGCACTGAAGAAAGAATTAGGTTACAGTAGAGGAAATTGCCCATTTACAAAATTTATCTGCATGAATAGTGGCTCAGAATCAATGACTGTAGCACTTAGAATCGCAGATATCAATGCAAACACACAAACAGGTCCCGGCGGAAAGTATGAAAATTATCCAATAAAGATGGTTGCTGTTGAGCGAAGTTTTCATGGAAGGACAGACCGGCCAGCTCAGATTTCTCACTCATGTAAGTCAGGATATGATAAAAACCTCGCAACATTCCAGAATCGAGACAATTTAATTCTAGTTCCAGCCAACGATCCTAAAGCTTTAGAGTCAGTATTTCAACAAGCAGTTGATGAAAAATTCTTCATCGAACTTATTGCAATTGAACCTATTCAGGGTGAAGGTAATCCCGGTATGTGCGTTACTAGAGAATTTTACGACACTGCCAGACGATTAACTAAAGAACACGATTCTATGCTATTAGTAGATTCTATACAAGCTGGAATAAGAGGTCAAGGTTGCTTATCTGTTATTGACTATGATGGATTCCAAGATGCTGAAGTGCCTGATATGGAAACATGGTCTAAGGCAATTAATGCAGGACAATATCCACTTTCAGTCCTTGGAATGAACGACCGTGCCGCATCGATGTATGTTGTTGGAATATATGGTAACACAATGACGACCAATCCACGAGCATTAGAGACTGCAGTAGCGGTATTAGAACAAATAACACCAGAACTCAGGAAGAATATCAAAGATAGGGGCGAAGAGTTTGTTGACAAACTAAAATTGTTGGCAGACGAACTTCCTGGAACCATAACTAAGGTTCAAGGAACAGGATTATTGTTGAGCGCAGAATTGGAGCCTAGCAAATTCCCTGTTGTCGGCTTTGATGCTGTTGAACCGTGGTGTAGAAGGAGAGGACTAGGAGTCATTCATGGAGGGCATAATGCACTTCGCTTTACTCCACACTTTCGTCTTACTTCAAAGGAAATTGATTTAATTATCGATATCGTAAGGGAAGCGCTCATTGAATTTTCAAGATAATGTTGTAACTATATCTTCGCGCTTGAATTGTTTTGCTGCATAATAAGCTGCCAAACTGGCGTAAAAAACAGAAGAGGCAATCCAGATAACAACATGTTCTAAAATTACTCTATCTAGCAATAATTCTCTGAGCGCTAATAGAATGTTAATTACTGGTATACCAAACCAAAAACTCTCGATTCCGTCTAAATTGATTACTTGAGTGAATAAGGCCGGAAAAATAATCAAAATTATTGCAGGTCCAAGTATTGAACCGGCTTCCTTTACACTATGCGACCTCATAGCGAGAGCTAACTCTAATGCGACAACCATAATTGCAAAAAGCATAATTGAAATTATGATAAGAATAATTGCTCCAAAGGATAAAGCAGGAATGCCGATAAAATCAGAGGATGCCAGATATCCAATGGCAAATAATAATCCAACTATCTGTAAAAGTACTCCAACGCCGGTAATTGTTGCTACTCCAAGCCACTTGCCCAGCAATAATTCATTTCTTGTGCAGGGTAATCCGAGTAATGCCTCTAGGGTCCCTCGTTCACGTTCACCCGCCGTCATATCAATGGAGGGTTGAATCGCGCTAGAAAAAGTCCAAATCGCCAACACCAGCGGTATGAATAGCGATAAAATCAATCCCGCTTGTTCGCCCTCGGTTGCAACATCTGCCTTACTTAAATCTCCGTCCCAACGAATTGGATCTAATGTTGAATCAACCTCTAAACCACCTTGAGATATCCGTAATTCAGTAATATTATTCTCAAATGTGATCAGTGAGGAAATGATTCTATTTTTTGCTTCACTAGAACCTTCAGATGTAGACAAATGAATAACTGAATAATACCAAATATCATCCGTGTAATTTAATCTAAGTATCGCATCAATTTCCATATTTCTAACCCTATCGAGATCATTCATTGGGATTGATAATGAATTGTTAAACGTGGCGTTAACATAAGCTACTTTGGTATAAGTCTGATTGAAAGTTTCGATTAAAAATAGTGGATATTCATTAGACTGAATTTCTATATTTACTATTTTATTATCAAGCTCTGCTGCTTCTGATTCTAGTAATACAGGGAATATGATAAACAGCACAGGAAACATTAGTATTGGAATAATAATTATCGCAACAATAGTCCGCCAGTCTCTCACAAACTCGATAACCTCCTTTTTCGCAATAGTCTTAATTCTCTGTGTAGATTTACTCATCATCAATCACATCCTTAATTTCTGATAAGTTTGGAGTTTTAGGACGGAACAATTTATGCCAAACTTTGGTAAAGCCTTTGTCCCTTTTGCTGTCTTCAAATCTAACTCTTGCCTTCTCTTGAGTTAATGCCACATATGCTTCTTCTAATGTCGCACAGTTGTTATCGCTAATCAACTGCTCTGGAGAACCATCAGCCATAACGTTTCCATTGTGGATAATAATGATGCGATCACAGACTTGTTGCGCTTCAAACAATTGGTGTGTTGAATATACTACTGTTCCTCCTTCTTGCTTTATTTGTTCAACTAAAGACCTAACAGTTCTTGCACTTGTAATGTCTAGTCCGGCAGTTGGCTCGTCCAATAGGAGCACTTTTGGCCCATGCGCTAAAGCTCGCAGCAATGCTGTTTTCTGCCTCATTCCTCGAGAAAAACCCTTAGTATAGCGAGATAGGTTCTCCTCCATGTCTAGGCTCTGAGCAAATTTCAGAGTCCTCTTCCATGAAACCGAGTCATCTATGCCATACAATCTGCTGTGATACCTGATATTTTCCCATGCAGTTAGCCTGGAATATAATCCGGTAGATTCGGGAACAACACCCAAATGATCCCTCATCAAATGTACAGGCGTATCATCGCCCAAAGTTATCGAACCAGATGATGGACGATAAACACCTGACATCAACCTGAGCAAAGTCGTCTTACCTGCGCCGTTACTTCCGACTAGCCCAACAACTTCACCTGATTTAATATCAAAAGACACATTATCCAATGCGAGTACTTCGGCAAAATTTTTGCGAACACTGGAAATTTTTAGAAGAATATTTTCCGCACTCATGTTCAACTAGCCCTGCCCGATTCGATTGCGTGATTTAGTCCAGGATATTTAATTTCGAGTTTTCTTGCCCTCTCTAGTTGTTGTCTGAGTTGCGAAAATATCTCCTTCTGTGGGACTCCCATATCAATAAGGTTAGCAAACATTTCAAATGCTCCAAAAATCGAACCGGCGTCTAGGTATGCGTCATTGGAAATTTTTCCACTGTATCTCAGTGAGTCAAGACGTTTCGCGATAAATAAAGCCTCTGCTTTCAATCTTGGCCCATCGATGTGTGACAGCGCCATTAGTTGATCTACACAAGTTCGCATGAACCAAAATTAATTAGAAAGATTATCATTGTTTCCTATTATTTGTTGTGATAGTTCTACCAAAACACCGCCTGTAGACTTTGGGTGAACAAATGCAATCAAGGAATTTTTTGAACCAATTCTAGGTTCTAAATCTATCATTTTTATCCCTGAATTAATTAAATGCTCAATCATAAGGGCGATATCTTCCACTTCAAAACATATTTGTTGTATTCCAATGCCCCTCTTTGCAATAAATTTCCCAATAGGTGTATCATCCCCAGTCGGTTCTAACAACTCGATTAATGCAGGCTTTTGCTTATTTTTAGCAATTGGAATAAACCTAGTGATTACACCTTGATCAATTACCTCTTCATCATCTTCCTCGGGTATTAAGCCAAGCAATCGCCAAAATCTCTCCCCTTCATCCAAGTTGTTTACGGCTATTCCTATATGGTCTAATCTTACCTTCATCTAATCACCTAAAACCCACTTGGTGCCATCCAAGTACCAAATTCTTCTTTCATGGCTTGCATTATTTCCCCAAGGGTGCAATCTGAACGAATGGCTTCTAGGACTAAGGGGAACAAATTCTGATTAGTTTTTGCAGCATTTTTAACATTACTTAGTGCTGTTTTTACCGATTCCGAGTTGCGATTTTTTCTCAATTGTTCTAATTTTTTCCTTTGTCTTTCACCTAACTGATCATCCAATTTCATAGCCCTAATCGGGTTGTTCTCGTCCATTGTCCCATGGTTAACACCGACAATTTTCCTTGTTCCAGATTCAACATCATTCAGATGTTTATACGCTGAATTGTGTATTTGTCTTTGCTGCCAGCCTTCTTTGATTGCAGCCATTGCTCCCCCCATCTCGTCTATTTCTGTTATCATTGACAAAGCCTCGTCATATATTTTGTTAGTAAGATACTCAACATAATGAGAACCTCCTAATGGGTCAATTACGTCTGCAGCACCACTTTCTTCAGCAATGATTTGTTGTGTTCTAAGTGCTATAGTTGCACTATCTTCTGTAGGCAATCCTATGGCTTCATCGTAAGAATTTGTGTGTAAACTCTGAGTCCCTCCACAAACTGCGGCTAATGCTTGTAT
>Ga0163109_10001751_pt1 | contig 17136 bp, 29 predicted proteins | sample CRUFie1St13metaG_FD_108704 | JGI IMG/M metagenome (GOLD analysis project Ga0163109, IMG submission 108704) | Marine microbial communities from the Costa Rica Dome - CRUD Field 142mm St13 metaG | ecosystem: Environmental > Aquatic > Marine > Oceanic > Photic zone | place: Costa Rica: the Eastern... | reverse complement strand
TACTTTAATAAATAAACATGCATTTAAATTCTTTACTTTATATTTGTTCTATATCTTTATTCATTTATATAATGGCGCTATTTTGGAGAGACTTGCCAAATCAAAAAAAGTAAATAAATAATTTATATTAATTTTGTTGCTTATCAAAATAAATTGAGTTATTAATTTAATATTGGATTTAATTTTTCATATCAATGCTGAAAGAATCTTCAAATAACAATAATAAAAATATATTCTCAGAAACCACAAGTATTTCAAAAGAAAAGATGATTTGCAAAGACGGATTTTGTTCACTACCGAATCAAGATGAGATTCCAAAACAAAATTCAAATGATATGAACTTATTTGATCCTATTTAGTAAATAAATAACATTATGATAAATGGAAGATTAAATTGAATATGTAAAATTCCTTGTATCTTAAACAACTTTTTAAATGCATAGGAAAAGTTTTGGATTAAAGCTACAGATAATGGTTAAAAAAGACTTATATAGAAATTAACTCTTTATTTTTTTCCTCTTTTTAAAATCTACATATCTTATCTTATTTCTATACTCTATTTGTTTTTCAAGAATTCTAAAAACATGCATCTCGCATTCAGTTAATTTAAGAAACTGATCTAGTGTATCTTTATCTTCTTTATCAAAATTCTCGAAAACTTCTGAAATAGCAATACTATTCCTAGAAATAAAATCCTCTGCAACATCTCGAGGATTCTTACCTAAGTCAAAATCCTGAAAAGCTTCATAAGAATTAAGTTCTCTCGTTAACCATTTAAACCATGGTTCATTATAGTTATTGTTTTTATTTATGGTTTTCTTCATGAAAAAATTTTTACTATTTTAATCATTATTAATTATTCATTCTTTGACAGCTGTAAAATTACTTATTTTTAAAATTTAATTAAAGATAAATCTTATTTATTTTTATAAAAAAACTGAAAAATATTACTTGTAAAGCCAAGTAGAGAATAAGTATTTATTACTCATTCTTTTATTTATGTGATAGCTAAAATATAATTTTATAAAAAACATTGTCAATTCCATTTTATGACTTTCCTTCATCTCCAATTTTAATTATTGGTGCTCTTGGTATTGCAGTCGCAGTGGCAGTTTTTTTTGTCGCTTATCAAAAATACTTCAATTCGCCTTTGAACAGAGAGGTTGCAGAAAAGAAAAAAGCCTTAATTAAAGAGCAAAAAGAATTAAGTAAAAGATTAGACAAAATAGAACAAGATTTAAAAAATTTATAAAAAATTACTTTTCTTAAACTGACTTAATGATCTCGAATTCAAGACCTTAATTATCTAAAGAGAATTTATGGTCTATAAGAAGATATGGACAAAGATCATCTTATTGAGTTAATTTCTAGCAGCCTTCTTGACGAAATTAAAGATTCTGAATCAACTAGAAATATTAGTGATTTTAAAAATTACTTAGAAAGATTAAATCTTGATCAATTAAGAACTATGTCTAAGGAATTTATTCTTTAGTATGATATTTAAAAATAATTTTTTTATTAAGTGAACATTCATTACTTTTTTTAAAAATTATATCTTTCAAAAATATTAGAGAAATATGCTCAAAGTAAATAGAAGAGATTTTTTAATAAAGCCTTTCCTAAAAAGAAATAATTTTCGAGCTTCTTATCAAATTATTTCTACCATCTGCCCAATAATTTGTATTTGGTTAATTGTTTACCAAATAATAAATCAACCTTTTTCGTTATTGATAAAAGGATTTTTATTGATACCTATTACTTTTCTTCTAACTCTATTCTCTTCTAGAACGTTCTCATTAATGCATGATTGCGGTCATAATTCTCTTTTTTCAAAACAGAAATTAAACCGCTTTTTTGGCTTTTTACTTGGCTTGGTTAATGGTATTCCACAGAAGTCATGGTCGATTGATCATGCATTTCATCATAGAAATAATGGAAATTGGGAAATCTACAAAGGTCCGATAGATGTTTTAAGTCTTGAAGATTATAATTCCCTCAAAAAAAGAGAACAAATACTTTACAAAGTAAGTCGAAACTGGATGATGCTTTTCCCTGGCGGTTTTTTTTACTTAGTTTTAAAACCTAGATTAGGACTAATTATTATTATTTATAATTGGACTAAAGATATATTGATAGAGACTTCTATCAAATTAAAAAACAGAGAAATTTCTAAACTTTTAGCTATCAATTCAAGATTCAAAGCACCTTTTTCTGATTATGGAAATAATTTCAGTGAGCTATGTGAATTAATAATTAATAACGTAGTAGTAATAATAGGGTGGATTTTTATGTGCAAATGGATGGGGATAGTTTTTTTCTTATCTTTTTATTCCTTTGTTTTAACACTATCAGCAGCAATTTTAATATGTGTTTTTTTTGTACAACATAACTATGAAAATGCATATGCCAAAAACACAAAAAATTGGGATATCGTAGATGGAGCAATTTTAGGTAGTAGCAATTTAGATATCCCTAATTGGCTTAATTGGTTTTTAGCAGACATATCCTTCCACAGTATTCATCATCTCTCTGAGAGAATACCAAATTACAACTTAAGAGCTTGCCATGAAGCAAATATTCATTTGCTTCATCAATCAAAGTTCTTAAAATTACGCGATTTTTCAAAATGCTTCAAATATATTATCTGGGATAATAAAAATGAAAAATTAATCCCAATAAGTTAATACCTAATTAAACCTTCTCCTAAATTTTCTTTTAAGAGGAATACTGCTATATGCATGTGTACCAATAGCTGGAGGCAAGTCATTCTTTAGAGGATGCATAAAAGCGTTTGCCATACTCTCTAACATTTTCGAAAGCCAATTAATTACTGATTTCATTTGAAAATCTAAAAGTGTACCTTTTCATCATCTAACTAAATTACTTAAAAGTAAATCAGTCTTTATGCTGATTTTTTGAAAGATATAAAAGCAATATTAAATAATGAGAATTTATATTTCTTCTATCTTTAAAAATTATATATCAACTACTTTTTAACGGGTAAACTAGGTACTTTATAAATTTAGTAAATAATACTTATTTTTCCTAATTAACTTAATAAATTAAATTTTTGAACATGATTTCATGCTATATCTCTATTCCAAATAAATCTAACAATATTATGAGTGATTCCTTTGTTTCTACCAACCAAAATTCAGAAATAGATTCTATTAATTCATATTTTGAATGTATTACTCAATGCAGTATTGTGGATGGTCATCAAGAATGTATTACTCGTTGTTTGGAAATTCATTTAAAAGGGGATGATCAAAATGAATAAACAAAATCCACCACAAAGGAAAACAACTTTAAAATGGAACTCTAATGGAGAGCTTTCGGAAATAGATATGTTAAGAATTCTAGAGAAATTATCATCTAGTGATCTTAGTCAATGTGAATTAACATGCGATTTTGATCAAGTTTAAAAATTATTTATATTTTTTAATTTTAAGAAAAAAAAAAAAACTTATATCAAACCTTATATTCAAAACACTAATTCAAATAAGATTTTAAAAATTTTATTCCTTACACTTCATTAATACATTTAATTAAAAACATTTTCCCAACTCTTTAAGAATAGTTTTAATTATTAATTTTCGAATTACCATCATTTTTTAAGAATTTTTTACTAATTTCTTTTTTTGTTATTTCAATAGGTTTTAATATGCCTGAGTCGCCATGAGTTGGGCAATAATAAGTCATTAGCATCCATTTTTTTTCCTCATTCATGACAAAACTCCCTTGTAAAAATAAAATAATGATTAATTTAATAAGATAAATAATGAGAAAATTGATATATTTTAATATTTTTTTCTTTTTTACTTAATAATTTATAGAAGTTTTGAAGTAATTCTCACTTAATAGATATAAATACGCATGACTTTAAAAAAAATTCCTGCTATTTATAAATAAATTCAAAACCATAACATGTCTTTAGAATCTATATTGATGGTGATTGCTCCAATATGTCTTTTTACTACAGGGGTAATTGTTCTCCCTATTTTAGTAAAACCTCGTAAACAAGGAGGTGTCCCAAAGAAATATATTCGAGGTCTTTAAATTAAAAGAGCTTTAAAGAGGAAACAAAGACAATCTATGTAAAAATTAATGCCTAAAAAAATAAAGAGATTTCAGTAAAAAAAGAATCAAAATTTTTCGAATCAAATTAATTTGTTTGAATAAAAAATTTGCTTTAAAAAATTATTGGAGAAAGGAAATGATACATTCTTTTAAACAGAAGGCAATTTGATGGATAATGGAATATATAAATTGATTTTTATTCAACTAAACTCTAAATTAACAAAAATTTGCGAAATATAAAACTTTCAGGCCTCAAAGGCCAAGCGCTTGTAATAGAAAATGAAGATATTCCAAGCATAAAAGAATTTAAGGATGTTATCCCAAATCACTATTTTAAGTGCGATACGAAAACTTCTTTGAGGTATCTTTTACAATCAGCTTTAATTCAATTTATTGTAGTTGTAATAGGATTAGCTATTCCATTTACTCCGAAATTTATCCCAATTTGGATCATTTATTCAATATTATCAGGCACCACTGCGATGGGATTCTGGGTAATTGCCCATGAATGTGGGCATGGAGCATTTTCTAAAAACAAAACTTTGGAAACTATAACTGGATATTTACTACATTCATTTCTTCTAGTTCCGTATTTCTCTTGGCAACGATCTCATGCTGTGCATCATCGCTTCACAAATAATGTAACTAATGGAGAAACTCACGTTCCTTTAGTCATTGAGGGGAATGGGATTACAGAGAAGGTTGGAGGAGAAAAAGAGTTAAATTTTTCAAATTCTATAGGAAAGAAAAATTACGGAATTCTTCAACTTGTTTTACATCTTATATTTGGCTGGCCTGCTTATTTACTTACAGGCAGTACTGGAGGTATTAAATATGGAACTTCGAATCATTTTTGGCCAGTCAAACCATTTTCCAATTCTTTATGGCCCTCAATATGGACTAATAAAGTTTGGATATCAGATATTGGTGTAGGTTTAACATTATTAGGTATCTTTTTCTTTGTTTTTAAAATTGGATTATTTCCGGTAATTGCAATCTATATTGGTCCTTTATTAGTAGTAAATAGTTGGCTAGTTGTTTATACATGGCTTCATCATACAGATTCAGATGTCCCGCATCTTTCAAATACAGAATTTTCATTTATGAGAGGAGCATTTCTCTCTATTGATAGGCCTTACGGTAAAATACTTAATTTTCTGCATCATAATATTGGCTCGAGCCATGTAGTTCATCATGTCTGTCCCACAATTCCTCATTATCATGCTAAAAAGGCTACGGTATTGATTAAAAAATCCTTTAAAAAGGCATATCTTTTTAATCCTGATCCTATACCTAAAGCACTTTGGAATATTGCTTGCAATTGTGTTGCTGTTAAGTTAGATAGAAAAGATGGAAAATATATCTGGCAATCTTCATACAGTAAAAGAAGATATAAATAACTTCACATATAATTTTTTAATCACATTAATTTACGCAAATCTGAAAATAATATAAAAGAAAAAGCAATTTCGCAATTTTCATATTAAATATTATTTAATTATGGAATTTTACATGAGTGGAGACAATTTACATGGCAATCAACCTATAAAATTTTATTCAGAGAAAATAACTCTTACAAAAATAGAATTATTAGAAAGACAATTAAGTTTAGGAGAAAAAATTTCAGATTTAGATGAAAAGCATAAAGAATGGAGCAGAAAGCTCTCAAGTTGATTAATTAAATACCCTCTAATAAATTAGAGATATCGAATTCAATTTGAAGCAACTTTTTTATAAATTATTGAAAAATTATTTGCCGGCATCTTTATAATATTTTCTTGAATAAAACCATTTTTTTTAGCTTCATTACAAACATCCTCTAGATTTCTAATACCCCAAAGATCATTTTTCATTTTTATTGAATTATCAAAAAAATAATTACTTATACTTGTATGCCTATTACAAATTTTAAATGGCCCATACAAAAACAAAAACTGTCCCTTCTTAAGTATTTTTCCTGCCCCTTTAAAAAGCTCTATCGTACAATTCCATTGTGCTACATGAATCATATTTATAGAAACTATACCTTGCAAAGAATTTACTAATTTCAGTGGTAACTTCCAAGGAACTTTTTCTACATTAAGCTCTAGAGGTTGGGGCATTTTCTTATTTAATTCTTCAAACTCAATCCAAGAAATTATACTTTTTCTATGTAGTAAATTTGGATCACTTGTTTGCCAAATTATATCAGGGAATCGTTTTTGAAAGATTACTCCATGCTCACCACTACCACTACCAATCTCTAATATTAAACCAGCTTTTTTTATGATTTTGGATAATACATCTCCAATGCAGAGTCTATTTCTTTGAGTAGCTTCGAAAAAAAGTCTATTATCCAAAATTAAAAAAATTAAGAGATATAGTAGGAATAATTATTCTTAGAACTTCTTCACTTCACTTTTCTTAATTTTGGAGTCGTAACAAACATTATCTTAAGACTAAAGAATAATATTGAAATTGTTAGTGCTGGCAAAATAAAAAGAATTAAATCAGAACTTAATAGAGAAGGAATTCTTGCAAATATTAAATGCATATAATAAGTTGCAAATGACATGAAATTATACATATATATAACTTTATTAATAGCAATAATTTAGAATCTAAGAACTATTTTTCAAAAAAAATTTTTTTTAATTAAAAAAAAAAGAGTCAGCCTGTATCCCTACTAGCTGACTCTTATTTATATTTTAATTTAAATTATTTCTTAATGAGGATTTACTTTTAAAAAAGAAAAGCTCCATAGTATATCTTTTCTCAAATTAGTTACTCTTAATCCCAAGATTCATGTCTCAATAGAGTATTAACTGATACAATTCTGTAGCATTAGTGGTACTTAAAAAGCTTAACAAGGGCTTTTTATGTTTTTTCTTTACATGTGTTTATAAATATGTTATATTTATTTACAATTATATTTAATTAAACATGACTCCAGAAGCAGAACGTTTTAATGGTTGGGCAGCAATGTTGGGATTTGTTGCAGCAGTTGGTGCATATGTAACAACTGGTCAAATTATTCCAGGCTGGTTCTAATGAAAAATAATGAACCTAAATCTATTGAAAAAGAAAAAATAGTAGCAGAAAAGCTTAATGGTAGATTCGCTATGTTAGGTTTTATAGCACTTATTGGGGCTTACTTAACAACAGGTCAAATCATCCCTGGTTTTATCTAAAAGTAACTTGATATTAATGGAAGTACAAAGATTTAATTTAATTTGGTTTTAAATTTTTTATTTTGTTCTCTATATAAGATGAATTACAATTTTTTTTACTAAGTTAAGTTTAATTGTTTTAAAAATCAGTATAACAACTCTACCGTAATTATATTTCTATAATTACGGTATTTTTATTTAGAGGTAATAACCATGCCGAACTAAGTTTTAGAAATAGTTTTTGGCTGGTTTACTTATTTACATCAGTGCAAGATTAACTCAAACTAAGAATGGTTTAAAAAAACAATATAAAATTTTTCCTAATATTTAGTTAAGGAAAGTTCAGAAAAATTAATTTAAAAAAAAATATTATAGAAAGAATATTAATTTTGACTTTTCTTATTTAATCTCAGATCTTTAATTAATAAAATAAAACAGTCAATTTAATTTTAGGAATTATGAGAGTAAAACTTGAGCCTGAAACAGCGTTTATTGGTAAAAAATTTGCATATATATTCTTTGGGTTAATAATTACTCTTAATGCAATAACATTTATTTGGTTTTTCTTATTTTCAAAAATAAATTGATCGACAAATAATCGGGAAACAAATAAATTTTATCAAAAAATTCCTGGTATAATTTGTCCTGTTGTCACGTAGGCACCTAATAATGCAACAAAGCCAACCATAGCCCATCTGCCATTAACTTTTTCAGCATTTTGAGGGTAACCTTCATAAGATACAGATTCATCAATATATGGTTTAGTTTCGGATGGGAACATATTTTGTCTTCCACCTGATTCTGTTGTAATTTCTGAATTAGACATTAAAAAAATATAATTGTTAACTAACGTAACATAAATATTAACTTTTGTAAACCAAATTCATGAGATCAATTAACTGCAAGCACCGATAAATACATAACTAACATTTTTTATTTTGCAGTAAAATTATCGAAGTAAGCATTTATACTCACAATAAGTAATTTTACTTAGTATGATATTGAAAGCATTTAGGAAGTGCTTAGCTGGTTAAGATCAGAAAATCTGAATTTAACTAGGTCGTCATGAGCTTGCCAGTGGGATACTTGCAAGCTCTTTTAATTTGTAAGCAAACAAAAATATCGATCAAATTATATTTTACTTTGAATAAAAATGATAGTAGTTAAAAAATAACGATGTAGAAATAAAAATTTTTTGCTAAAAAGAAAATAGGCTAAATAATACAACATATGTCTTTAGATTTTATCTTAATACCTTCATGCATTTTGATTATTATTTTTCTTTTAAATAGAGAAAATAGAATTTACAGAAGAGATCAAAAAGCTAAGTAATTTCTTGTTTTAATAAATTATTGAGGCAAGTTCTAACAAATTAATTGATTATCTATTTTGATAAAGATTTAATTTATTATTGTTTTGAGTTAATTGTGAATTGTAAAAAATTTACATAAAACTAAGATAAAGCTTTACTCGAAATTATTTTATCCCAATATAATCTTGCATTATTAATTTGCTCTAATTTTTGTTTGCAATGTATGCAATTACATTTGTTTAAAAAAATTTTATTTTTCATAAATTTCTTTTTTTTAAAGAAACCAAATTATTTGTTGAAATGCAAGTATTAATTATAATTTTATCTATTTGGAAGATTAATATTAATAAAAATTTTCTCAACCACAAATCTCAAATTGGTCTCTTAATCTTTGATATTTTATAATACAAAAAAAACAGACCTTAATATAATTACTTTTGAAACTTTCGAATAAATCACTAATTAAAAAAACCATTTACAAAATAATTACTCCTTGGTATTCAATAGCTTTAATAGATAGATGGTTATTAGGTCAAATAATACCTCCAATGTTATTTGCTATTTCCGCTTTTACTGTGATTTCTCTGTCAGTAGGAGTAATGTTTGATTTGATAAGAAAAATAGTTGAGTATGGATTACCTTTATTAAAAGCTTTACAAGCTTTAATTTATAGCCTTCCTAGCTTTTTAGTTTTATCATTTCCAATGGCTGTATTATTGTCCACACTATTATCTTATGGAAAACTATCAGCTAATTCTGAATTATTAGCTTTAAGATCACTAGGTTTTAAAACCTCTCGAATAATTGCTCCGGCCATTGCAGTTTCAGTATTTATGACAGGATTAACTTTTTATTTTAATGATAATTTAGTTCCCAAAAGTAATAAGCTTGCTGAATTAACATTAAGATCAGGAGTAGGAAGTTCTTTTAATAGAGAAAAATCTAAAAGTAACATTATTTTTTCTAGAAAAGGATCAAGAATTGATCCTAACAATAAGCCAACCAAAGTAAATACATTCCTAACTCATATTTTCTACGCTTCTCGGTTTGAAAAAAATACTATGTGGGACGTTACAGTTTTAGACTTTTCAAGAGTAAATATAAACCAGATCCTCACTGCAAAAAGTGCAGTCTTTAATAAAAATAATTCTTCTTGGATATTCGAAGATGGGAGCATTGTCTCAACTGACTCTATTGGTCAAACAACAAGTATTAATTTCAAACAATATTTATATCCATTTGTTGAAGGACCATTAGATCTTGCAAAAGTCCCAAAAGATGCAAGCGATATGTCCTTAAAAGAAGCTTTAGAGGCTGAGAGAATATATAAAAAGATTGGAGATCTCAAGCAGATTAGAAAGATTCAAGTGCGAATTCAAGAAAAATTTACTTTACCTTGTGCATGTTTGGTTTTTGGATTGATAGGTAGTATTTTGGGATCTAAATCTAATTTAAGGTCTTCAAAAAGTCAGGGCTTTGGATTAAGTGTGATTCTGATATTAATATATTATCTAATGTCATTTATTTGCAGTTCTTTTGGTGTCAAGGGATTGCTTCCACCAATAATTGCAGCATGGTTTCCAGTATTAATTTCTCTTTTTGGTGGATTTTATTTCTTAAGAAAATCAAATTAAAATTAATTTTTTATTTAAACAAATAGACAATATTTATTTCTAGAAAAATTTGCAAAACTATATGTGCTTATAGAAATTCAATTCTTTTTAAATCTTATCTATTCTTTTATAACCATACCAATCAGGATAATTTGTTTCTTCAATGCAATTTTCTTCTAGAGTTAATTCTATTTCCCAATTATTTATTGTTTTTATAACTTGACAATCATCACAACCAATTAATTTTTTTAGAGGTGCAATATCATCTTTATGCTTTTTTTTAAATCCATCAAGCCATTTAGATTTTGCTTTGTTTTTTGCCTCTAATTTACTTGAAGCGACAACTAAACCAAATTCATGTTTTTCTTGCATAGAGCTTGGATCATAACCTCCAATATTGACAAACCATAAATTTTTTTTTGTAATTTCCATTTAAAAATTTCTTATTATTTAATTTTTTATTTTCAATGTTTTTTAAATTTATCTTATACCCATCTACATAATTTATTTTTTTATAACTATCAATATGTAATCCCTCAAATGTACCAAACCAGTCTCTTCTTAGAACATCATATGTATCCTCAATTCTTTGTCCTACAACCCATCTAACATCATGTAATTCTATATTCGCCATTCTTGCCCTTCCATCAAGAAAAACCAAATAAGGAAATATATTTTTAATTGTTTCCATTAGTTAAATGACTAAGTTCTTACTTAAATCTAAAATTTTATATAGACAAATTCCCAAAATGATTACTTTAATTTTTAAAAAATTAAGATTTATATTTCAAGAAATTATTAATTAAATGTATCTTTAACTAAACCAACCTTTTTTCTTTTTTTTAATTTCTGGATTTGTCAAAATTTTTGGCGATTCGTCCGTTCTTCCTTTAATAATCATCAAAGGCACAATTGCCCATAGAGCTAGAAATAAGATCCAGAATAAATAAATGTTCATAGCATTCAAAATCAATTTTCGTTTATTAAAGTCGATATAAATAATAATTGTGAGTTTCTTTTTAAAGTTCTTATTTGCATGTATAATCTAAATTTTTTAAATAAAATTTATGATATTTTAAAAAAATATATTAATTTCATTTGTAAAAAAGATTTAAATCAACATGACCACTGCTTTGCATCAAAGTAAATGTAAAGTGAACACTAAAAAATGAAAAAATAAAAACTTATTCGTGAATATAACTTCATCAAACTAATTTAAATTAAAAATTGGTTTAGCAAAATGAAATGTAATATCAAAAAACTTAATTTATTCATTATCAATTTTTGGCTTTGCATTCATTTTTGGATTTCTAATATTTTTTTTCTCAATTTAAAAAATAACTCAACATAACAAATATATTTTTCGTTTAGAAAAAAATTTTTATTTTCTAAAAAAGATCATTAATTTTTTTTTGAATTGATTTATATTCTGAATTGATATTATGAATAAATTCATCGAGATCCTTTTTAATATCTTTATATTCATTTATTTTTTGTTTGCTTTTCTCATAGAAAATTGATTTAAATGTTCCTGGCTTAACTTCCTCAATCCAATATCCTGCTAAACAATAAATTTGGTTTGGCACAAAATTTACAATAAATAAGTTTTTAGTATTTTTATATTGATCAATTATCTTGTTAGCAAAAGCACCTTTGGATTTGTTAGTACCAAATAAAGTAATATCTTTAGCAAAAATCTTAACCTTATTGGATAGATTTTTACTTTCTTCTAATGAATTTCTAGAAATTATTTTTTCAAGAGAATAACAGTAATTGAAAAAATTAGTATTTTCTTTTTTTGAAGGATAAATTATTATGAAAGAACTAAAAAGTAAAAAAGAAGTTAAAAGTAATTTCTTAAACATTTTTAATTTAGGTTAAAACAATTATTGCATAAAAATAAAAAGACAATTCAGAAATATCTTTTTATTCTTTTTAAAAGATTCAGATTAATTAAAAAATTATATTAATTTAGCTAATGTTTCTGAAAACCTTTAAAAGTATTTCTGACTAATAAAGTATTTATTAAACAAATAAAATTTTTTCTTATAATTAAAATATGAAAAATTCTTTATTTAAAAATAAAAGAATAAGATCTTTTTTAGATTTCTTTTCAAGGGTATTAATTTCGGCAATATTTGTCTCAGCCATACCAGGCAAAATAAATGGTTTTGAAAGAACCGTTGAATATATTTCTTCTAAGGGTATTCCTGATCCAATTTCATCTATTCTTCTAGTGGGAGCAATTATATGTCTTACCTTAGGTTCAGGATTTTTTATATTTGGTGAAAATCAAAAAATCGGTGCAGTCTTTTTATTACTTTTTCTTATCCCAACAACAATAATTTTTCATGTATTCCCTTTCCACCAAAGAGCGGTACTTATTAATCTCGGATTGATAGGAGGATTAATTATTACTGCATTAAGAGATCCAATATAAATAGCTTAATTAAATAAAACTAAATATTTTTTTATTTTTTTGCTCTTAATTCTGGGAAACAATTTGCAATGTGAATTAATTCATAAACCTCTTTACTATCATATTTTTTATTAGGAATTCCGCTCCCAACCTCAATTCGTCTCTCTTTCATCTTCTTTAATATCAATTCTTTTCTTTGAATACTAGACATAGACTTAAATTTTTTTATTCTTTCTTCTTTATTCATTAGACTCTAATAAAAATCATTTGTTGTGAAGTAAATATAATTTAGCGATTCATTATATAAGTAAGAAAACCAGTAAATGTAAGTAATTTAAATCCAATAAAAAAAGGCAAATATTTTTTGAATTTTTTGCCAACAGGTAACAATTTGTTTAGTGAATTCACTATGGTTTGCATCACAATACTTCTTATTTAAAACATACTAACGAATTTTTTTTAGAATTATCACAGTTTTGCTTTGTAAATTTAAATTGGTAGATCTAAATTTTAAGGAATACCTCCCCTATTTTTTATCAATTATAAAGAAACAATAATTTGAATATTAAATGAATTTGCTGATCAAAAAATTCATGCCTAAAAATTAATTTATTTTTTTTCCATCTTATTTTAAGAAAAAATATAAACTTTAGAAAGGCTTACTCCTATATCTAAAGCTAAGAAAGCAATTATTAACTTACTCATTTTTTAGAACTCTCAACTATTTTTTTGTAAAGTTCTTCAGAAATAGGTTGCATAACCCTTTAATAATATGTATCTAAGATAGTTATTTCTAAATTAATTTCTCGTTACGAAATATACGAATATATGATTTTTTTTAAATAGGCAAAAAATATATTCAAAATAAGTTTTTCTAATGAGTTATCAATAAATACTTATTTAAAAAACTTGAATAAAAAACTAAATCTCTAAAAAAATTTGATACGTAACTAAATTATCTAGCTTTTTTTAGCTTAATTTCTCTTCTTATCAACAAAGCAATAACAACAACACACATATTCATTAAAATTACATCTAATGGCATTATTCAAAAAATATCTATATTAATTAATATCAATAATTTTATTGAGGCAACTTATAAAGACTAAAAATGTAAGAAGAATAATTTGATAGATTTACTAAGACTGCTTATTATATCTTTCTCATCTACAAAAGTCCTCATAATATATGATTCCTTTTTTGTAATCTAATTCTTTCATTCTCTTATCGAGTAAGGCAAAAGTATAATTCATGAATTTTATAGTGCCTTTTAAATCAAAGTTTATTAGATATCAAAAAGACACTTAAAATCTTATTTCAAGTAAATAGATCCTCTATAAGTAAGCTTCACTGCCTTTTCTTGCTGTTTTCTACAATATACAAATGACTTTCCATTAAAATACATGTTTACCATGATGCAGCTCCAAATCCTGCTCAAGTCCCCGTCCTATGGCTTGAGTCGTACTGCGGTCTATCAGATGGTAGATCGGACGATTTTTGTAGCATTTACTACAATCAATTAATAAAGTATTTATACTTAGATGTCAACCCTAATTGAAGCTAAGCTTTAAGCAAAATTAGATTCTCGTCTTATTAACTCCTTAAAGATAATAAGAAAGTATAACTACGAGTAAATCAAATTAAAGCTGAAATAAATGCCATAACAACACAAATATGGCATTTTGGAAATTCCATTATTAATTGTCCAATATAAATTTTAATTGCGCCTCTGCGCTGAGAATATCAATTCTTCTACGAAATAATTTTAAAAATTTAAGTATTTTTTTCAAAATTAAACCTTTTTTAGATTTCAGTAATCCTATTATTGCAAGAATGAATATATCAATAAGCAAAAATACTGGATCTATTGATATAACTAAATTCTCGTAGCATGTTTATACAATAAGCAACAGCCATATAAGCTCAGATATTCCTATATAAATAACTGCTAAAGGTTTATTCAGAATAAAATTATTATTTGGCGATCCAGCTATCTTTAGTACCATTTTTCTTTTGCAAAAAAAATAGAGCGAGCTAAAGTCCACTTCTCCTCAAGGATTTAGTCCGTTCCCTATGGCCTGAGAGCGTAATTTTCAAAATAGAATAAATCTTTTTTTTTCTGAAAAATATTTTGATTGCTTGATAAATTTATTTTATATATTGCAATTACAAAATTTGTAAGGTTATTTTAAATTATTTACTAAATTCTCATGGAGAAAGCTTTAGTAAACTTTTTTTACTGGTTATTAATAAGATCAGCCGCATCTCATTATGGCGAATCATTTGTATCTGCAAAAATTCCTTCTAATTCAATCAAAAATTTTTCTTGATTTTAAAAATTTTTTTACTTGAAGGTTTTAATATCTAAATCATACCTTACTGAAAATTGAAAAACTTACTTAGTTAAGTTTGTAATTATCTCTATTGCAAATAAAGATGAGGTTGTTAATCTTGCACTTAAAGAAGATACTTAGTTTCTTAAACTTATGAAATTTGATCATTTAAATTCCAACGAAGATGATGGTTTGATGTCAATAGAAGATTTAAGGGCTTTACGTCTTCGAAAAAAGAAAATTGAAAGTGATAAGAAAGCCAGAAAATATATCATGGAAATAAATCAAAGATATAGAAAAATGAGTCCCAGCAAAAGTAATTACTTCTTGAGAAATATTAACCCTTTTAAAAAGGCCGCATAAATTGTTAATCTCGATTTTTAATAGCTTCTCGTACAAGTTGGGAATTTTATAAATATGTCGAAACTAAGATTTTATGGGTCAATAATTATACCTAAGGTTTAGGAGGAGTATCTATTTCAATCAATAAATGGTGGTAGACAAGATATACAGAATACAGAATCAGAGTAGTTTCTAAAAAAGAATTTGAAGTAGTAAAAATGAAAGCTGAGAAAAAGCAGCAATAAAGTTATTCTTTAGTAAATTTTGATGCTGAATATTTAGTTTATGCAACTAATATAAACACAACTATATTAATAAATAAATGAACTCTGCATTTTCAAAATTACCAAATTTAAAACTTAACAAATTTTCTAAAATAGCTATTACTCTTACATCATCAACTTTCTTTTTGTATACCATAGGGCAAGCACCATTTTTTAAAAATATTCTTGCAGGCTCCTTCTCTTGCTCTGGCTAAATAAAATACTATTTTTTTAAGAGAAGCTAAAAACCTAAAATAGACAGTGATTGAAAGTCGATCTAAACTTAAAGGGATTACCTCCCCCTTTTTTAATGTTTAATATATTTATTGCTGAAAAGATAATGACTCTTATTATTTCTCTTTTCAGCTAATGAATATTTCTCCTCACCTATTAATTGATGCTGTGATATTAAGCGCTGCCCTTAGCATAACTTTGGTATTAAGAGCAAAAGGTAATACTGACAGAAAAGAAAAAAAAAAAAAAAATAAATGATTACTAAAGAAGAAGAAAAAGAATACAAAAAACCTAAATTATATAGATTTTGGAACTTTTTTATTTATGGAAGTTACATTGCTATAGGAGTTTTCTTAGTTTATTTATATTCTGCTTATGTCTTTATAAATAAATGACGTACATGTATGGCATAGCGATTACTTATGGGGTTGTGAGTCTTTTATTGCTTGGTGTGTTTGCATACTTTACTGTTAAAATGAAACGCTAATTTTTATGTTCTCTTCAATAAAAGATTTCTTAGATAAATTTTTTGATTTATGAAAAGATTATTAACAAGAAATTCCCTCAAAAGATGGCTGAGAATGTAAAAGAATATAATTTCTAAGAAAAATTTATACAAATTTTTTTAAAGTTGGAATAAATTTTTTGAAGATAAATTCCTTACAATTATTTATTATTTGAGATTTTTTTTGATCCTTAATCTGTACAATTTTGTGCCTCTAACCACACACATAAAACTTTAAATTTACTATTCGAATGAATTAGAACATAGGCCTAGTCAAGGGGTAAGTCTTATGGCACTAAATGACACATTTACTATTCAAGAAATTAATTTGGATAAAAAATTCCTTTTATATGATAATAAATTTAAAGAAATTGAAGCTTATTGGGAAAACGAATGTGTAGAACGACCCATTAACAACCATTTTAAGATTTTTTGTGATTAGAACTTTAACTTTTAGGTATTCTTACACTTGATTTTTTCATAATACCCGTACTAAAAAATAATCAGATAGAAAGGAGGCCAAGCAAATGACTAATTTAGGTATAGAAATTTTATTTTGGACAATTTTAATTTCTTATCTGGGATTAAGGTTTTCTCAAACTTGGAATAGATTCAAAAAACAGTATTAATTAGGAGAATATAAAATGAAACTACAAACTCAGTTCACGGTTCCAAACAAAGAATTAAAAATCTTGATTATGTTCACAAAGTAGATTTTTTAGAAGAAATTTTAAATAAACAATCTATAGATTTTCCAAATCAAGAAGATTGCTTGGTTAGTTGCAATTAAAATCAAAAAATAGCTGTTTTTTAAAAGTAAATAAATTTTTATTAGTATTTATAAATTTTCTAAAAGGGAGTTAGCACTATGGAATTAAGATTCTTC
>Ga0163109_10001750_pt1 | contig 17136 bp, 16 predicted proteins | sample CRUFie1St13metaG_FD_108704 | JGI IMG/M metagenome (GOLD analysis project Ga0163109, IMG submission 108704) | Marine microbial communities from the Costa Rica Dome - CRUD Field 142mm St13 metaG | ecosystem: Environmental > Aquatic > Marine > Oceanic > Photic zone | place: Costa Rica: the Eastern... | reverse complement strand
GAGGGGGTGGTCCTTGGCTGGTGGCGGTTTAACGTAAGGAGTGGCTATTGCTCTGGAATCTTCGAGGTATTGGCAGCTTAAAGGGTCAAACATGAACCCTGACTTTCCTTCCCACATACCATGACGATTCTTGAGCACAGAAAAGACAACATCGAATTGGTCTGCTATGTCTCTATCAGGTTGTCGCTGATCTTGTTCGCACTCAAAAATGTGCTCTGCTTTACGCTTGTTTTTCCATATGGAAACGAATGTATCGGCGAGGTCCGTGATCGCGCCGGAACCCTTAACATCAAACTTATTGGGTTGGGCGTACTCGTCATCGCCCTTCTTGACATGGGTGACCAGGAACACGGTCACCGGAAAAGCTCTTTTAAGATTCACACAAGTCTCAACAACCTTCTGTTGCTTCTCGAAGTCCTGCTGAGAACTCAGGTTGGTCAGAGAGTCGATCACAAAGATCGTCACGCCGTAACGGCGATATGCGTATTCAAAAGTGTTGAACAAGGTGTCCGCACTAGGTGTTAGTCCGGCATGGAACAACCAAAGATTCTGGCTCCACCAATCATAAATCCTGTTCCGATATGCCTGATCTGGACGCGATTTTGCCGAAGCTTGCATTACCATACGCTTGAGCGTGATCTCTGGCTCCATCTCCATAGAGGCGATGCATACGTTTTTATCTTGCTTGATCAGATTCAAAACAACCTGACCGAGGAACATAGATTTGCCGGATCCGTTGTACCCAGTAACACCGTGCAGCTCGTGAGGTCTGACTCGCAAATCTGTGTTATCAATCTTTCTGAAACCGTAACCAACTCCCGTGACGGCCTCATCTTCTGAGTCGAAAACAGCATCCACTTTCTCACTGAACTCTAAAGCCGAGTAAAGCTCAGAAGGGTCTTGCCACTTAGCCTCGTCGTAGGCTTGCTCGAGAATCTGTTTAGAAGTTTCGTATCCCTTCTCTTTCAGCAGATCATTAATATCTTTGGAAGGAATCCTTATGCGTAGACATCGATCACCTAATCTTTTCTGCAGATTCTCGGCAGCTTTCTCCCCTGCCTCATCTTGGTCCGTGGCAACGATAATCTCGTCAAATTGATCTAGGTTATCGTAGTCGTTATCTATCCATGTAAACCCGTTCACGCCGTTGGGCATGGATAGTGCCGAGTAACCTAGCTCCCTTGCGGCGATAGCGTCTAGCTCTCCCTCGGTAATCCAAACCTGACGATCTTCTGGTTTGACGGTATGCCAGCCGTAAAGAATCTTCTTACACTCTGCCGTAACGAACTTTGTGTCTCCTTCGTAGTCCATAGGTTTGTGTTTAGCATCGACAAGCTTTCCTTCCGTATCGAAGAACTGGAAAATCAAATCCATTCCATCTGTGTTGAGGGCATCACTTGCATAAAGCTTGTGGCGATAGACAAGATCACCTACTTCTTTGAATCCCCTACCCATGAGATAGGAATGCAGTAGTCCGGTATTGATTGGTTTCGGCATTTTGGGGGTGCGTATTTTTGTTTTCCCCGCCGGAGAAATTTTTCGCTTCTTAGACTTGATGCCGAAACGCTTCTCTGCCCAAGTCTTTGCCTCGACAACAGACTCACCTCGAGCCGTCATTATCAGATCGATTAGGTCTCCATGATCGGACGTTGCGAAGTCGGTCCACATTCCTGCCTTATCGCCAGTAAGTATCACTGATAGTGATCGCCCCGCTTCACCCTCTAAACTACCAATCTTAAAGTGACCGGATTCAATACGACCGTCCGGATAGAGCTCCTGACAAATTGTTGATGCATGGGGTGCTAGATGTTTTTTGAGTTCAGCGATCTGCATTAGGTCACCCCCCTCAACATTTTCTTTTCATCAATCAGCTTGGCAGTAAACTTCCAAGTTTCATCTCCGAGACCCTTCCAACCCTTTTCAATATGATGATCAACGATCTTTTCGATATCCCTCTCAGACAAACCATAAGAGATGAATCTTCGGAAATCGTTTGTTCTCGCCGTAACAGTCTTTTGGTCTGGAACTCTACCTCGAGAACCAATCTTGTAGTTCCACCACTTCTTCCAATACGTTTCGGCTATACCCGCCGGAGGCTCACTGAGGAACTTTTGTTTCTTACTTATTATTTGTTTACTTTTATTATTTATTAGTTCCCCGATTCTGGGATCCCCGATTCTGGGATCCCATTTTTCTCGCACATCGTAGACATGCCAGGTTGGTCTTTGCTTTCCCGTCTCTTCACAGGTGAAGTAATCTCTCCGAATCCACCCTGCGTCCTGCAGCTCGTCAGTTATCTTTGTGACGGCGTTCTTAGTTATCTGAAAATGGTTAGCAATTACGGAGCCTTTCACCACCCAATCCTCTGGGAAGGAAAGCAAATAGCATAAAACCCCAAGTGCAGCGGGGCTTAGAGAGTCTTCTCTAGGCTTTGTTCCATCAGTGCTTTGCAGGATTTCATTGGGTAAGGTGGTGAAGTTGCTTTTATGTTTAGCTCTTCGAAAAATCATTTGACCTCCATGTACTTCGCCGATGAAAACACCAAAGACAATCGAAAGTCAATCTCTAGGTTTATATTGTATCCGTAGAAGTATTAGAACCTACAGATTAAACCTACTGGGTAGATATCAGGATATTGCAAAGTGAACTTGTAGATTAGGATGTTGCACTGCAGCAATATTTTTGCTCGTAACTTAGGAAAAAACATGGAAGTGACTAAGAAGGATAGAGGGGATTGGCTCGAGAAAATTCTGGACGCCAGAGGAGTCCCTCGATATGGAAGAGCAGCTTACATCTGTAAAAAGATTGGTTGCTCAAACGCCGTAACGGCTGGATGGCTCAGGGGGTCTCTACCTCAAGACTTGAAACTCGCAATGAATTTTTGTAGCGAGTTCCAAATTAACTTGAAGGCTTGGGTTTATCTAGACGATGGTGCTGATTTAACAATGGAGAATGGTGGTATCCCAGGTGAACGTCTTATGTTCACTGTAAAAATGGTTCGAGAGTATGAGCGTGAACACCCAGGGATGAGCGATGAACAGTTCGCTTGGCTGATGCAACGACTTGCAAACACCAATACACCAAACGACACCCTGCAAGACATAGCTCAAGTGATTGATATGTTTGGGGGATAAAATGGCGATATCTAAAGAGCAGCTCTGGGAGAGCGAGTTTCAAAATTGGTTGGAGAAGAAATCTCTGAGAGAGCGTGAACGAGACCTTTTAACTGATGACACGCACCCTATTGTGGTTTCTGACCAACCTATTGCTCAAGTAAAAATTTTACTGAACGAAAATTTTGAGTTCAAAATGGTGTCACCAAATCTCGCTGATGCATCGAAACAAGAGGATATTGTTGATGCCTATGGAAGTATGAACGGGCTAAAAAAACTCAAAGCGAAAAGGTTTAAGTACCCAGCTCTCATTAGCACTATCCAAAAACAGTTTGAACTGGTATCACAACAAGGATGGAAATCTGCAGAGACAAGATTGGATATGACAACAGTCGATCTGCCATTACGGCATCCACTGAATGCTGTTTTTCATTCTTATATGACTCCATTGAAAGCCTACTCCAGACAACATTTTGCGGAAGGTTGGTGCTGTAAGTTCTGTGGTCCTGAAGAAGATTGGACACAAAATCAATTGAAAACGATGGAAGCGCTGAAATCATATGATGAAGAAATGAAATCACAAAACGAGTTCTGGGAAACTCGCGAAGGATGGGTGGTTTGGATGTTAACAAGCGTAAGCTCTTTCCATTGCAGCGCTCATCTACAAAGGCAAATCATTGACTCTGTCCCACTCTACATGTCGAAAAATGCCCACGTAAAATAAAAGTAACGCCCTTAGATTAATTTTGATCTAGGGGTGTTTTTTTAATCTACACATGCTATTTTCCTCTCATAGATGAGGAAAAAACATGGATGTAACTCAAATCATTTGGGAAAGGCTTTCTGCTATCCCCGCAAAAAAAATCTACAACGACAAAGTTAAAACCGAAAACGGTGATGAAAAAGATCTGCCCTATGTAAATTGGATGCATGCCCACGCCGCGATGATGTCGGTGTTCCCAGATTACACCTGGGAGTTCGAAGTAAATCCTTTAGACCAGGGTCACGCCTTTTATTACGGCGATACCGCCGAAGTCCGTTGCGTGATGACAGTGATGGGAAAAACACAGTTCACTTCGCTACCAGTCTACGACTATCTGACTAGAAAACCTAAAGTCAATCCGACAGCTGATGACATAAACACCGCCAAACAACGATGCAGAGTCAAGGCGATGGCTGAATTTGGCCTACACGCCGATTTGTACATGCCGGAACAGCACACCGCTGAGATCCACAACATCAACGAAGCAAAACCGCCACAACAGGCAGAAACAACTGACGATAAAGAAAAACTCGATAAAGAATGGAAGAAGGCTAGGCAGGGTTGTCGCGTGTCCAGCGATGAAGAGCTAGATCAGTGGTTCAACAAGTTTGCTAATCACCTTCGAAATCAGGGCATCGAGGAATCTGATGAGGATAGAAGCGCTCGAGAAGAACAATACAGAGCACACTGGAACAAAAAGAGGGGATCCAAGTAATGCCAATGTACGCACAAGGCAGTGAAGAGTGGCTCAGAGAACGAGCTACAGTGATCACCGCAACAGAATGCTCAGCCTTAGAGGGGATTAACCCTTGGACCAAGCCTATGGAAGTAGTGCGACAGAAGGTCAGAGCTCTTTCTGCTGCCCCCTCAGAGTTCAAAATGAGCCCACCAGTACTTCATGGGCAGAAGACAGAACCCTATGCCAGAGCTTGGTATGAGGCGGAGAACGAGGAAGATGTGATCGAAACCGGCATGGTAAGGCATGCTTCTTATTCCTTCCTCGGCGCATCTCCAGATGGCTTGGTTGGTATGGATGGGATCCTCGAGATCAAGTGTCCGTTTAGGAAAACCTATTCCATTTACGACAAAGACAAGCAGCACTACCTGTGGCAAGTGTACATGCAGATGGAGTGCCTCGATCTCGATTGGTGCGACTTTGTTTGTTATCTGCAGCGGGACAACACAAAAGAGCCCACTGTTACGGTTGAACGAGTAGACAGAAAGCGGGGGTGGCTCGAGGAGAAAGTGAGTGGTGAGCTTTGCCCACAACCTCGAGAAGGAGACATACGCAGGGTAGACCTGTACCAGGCGTGGCATAACTACATCCACGATCAGTTCCAAACACCTGAATTACAGAAGGTCCATATCGATCCCATTCCTGATCTGTCGTTCACACAGGTAGATGACGAGCAGATGAATGACTTAGCAAAGGTTATGAAGCGGATTCAAGAAATTGAGTCACGCAATGAAGACGATCTCGCAGCTCTGGAGAAGTTGAGAACTCAGAAAGAGGATCTCAAAAAACAGATAGTTGCGAGACACGAGGTGAGTGTAACCAACGGCTTAGGACTTGGAGTCAAAGTCGTTAAGCAAACGCCTCCAGTGGACTACAAAAAGGTCTACGACTTCTTGGGTGGAGATGAAGCGCTCAAGGAAAAAGGAGAGAAGCTTGACAGCTTCAGGAAAAAAACCAACACCCACCGATCCACGGTGGTGGAGATCTAACATGGATGGACAAAAGAAGGACGTTATCTTCGCTAATGGGTTTTATGCCAAAAACAGAAGCCCTAAAACTCCGGATTGGGTTATCGCCAAGTTCGGAATCAAAGTTGATGAACTAGATTGGTTCAGCGCTCAGGTAAAAGAGGCCAAGGCTGCTGGAAAAGAGTTTATTAACTTCGATATTAGGGAAGGTAAGACCGGCAAGAACTATATCGCTTTGGATACATTTGAGCCGCAAAAGCAGGGTGAATTCAAAGATGACATCCCTTTCTAACACAAGGAAAAAATATGGCTCTACGTTTAGCGAGAGCCGTAGATTCGAGGCTTTTCGGGGGTTTTCACCTAGATTCTTCGGATCTCAAAAGGACCAGCGATCACATTCTTTGGGTTCGCAAGGTCAACATATCGCCGGAACACAAGTATGCGGTCCTCAATGTGCGGTCTCAGGATCACACTCAGGAGTTCACGCTTGATGTTCAGGAAAGTTTCAGTCTGGGGAAGGAAGTCACCGTATGGCTGGAAGATTGTGACGAGTATCCCATGGTTGTGCCAACAAAGTGCTTCTCATGCGGTGCTCAGAGAGAACAGACCCGAAAGGTTTGGTTCGCTCAAGCAAGGCTCGGTGTGGATGCACCGAGGGAATACAAATTAATCCGAGATGATGCGAGGAAAAAATGACCGAAGAAGAAAAACCCGATGTGCAGCCGATACAGTTTGGCGGCAAAACCTATGATTTAAATCTGTTAAGCCAAGAACAAAAGAACCAGATTGGCTTGTCTCAACAAATTAGTTCCGCTATCGGCTTCTTAGGCGACCTGAACAATCTCATTAGAAATTTGGGCAACCTCTCGAGCTTGGCTGCGATTGGTTTGGAAAAAGCCAACGCCGACACTGCGAAGGCATTCCCTGCCCCGATTGAGGTGCAAACAGAAAACGGAGCTACCCCGTCTGAAACTCCAGCTCCCGCAACCCTTACAGCGGACGACGCGAAAGAGACTGCTGAGCAATCAGACAGTGACGGGGTAGCTCCACCAGTACCGGAAGGTAAAACCCACTAGCCTGGGTTGAATAGTGAGGACAAACGATTTGGTGATCAGCGGCATCAAATGCACTCCGCCTATGCTTCGGCTAGGTTTGCGACCGAGGGAGTAGACACCCTCGAGTAGAAAAAAGAATGGATGAAGTGTGAGCCTCACGGAGTTTGTTTTTAACTCGACATTCCTCACCAATCCATTCAACCGCTGAACAGTTTTAACCATGGAATAAGGAAAAGGAACCAGATTATGCCGACTTTGAAAACTCCCTCCGACAAAAGGCATTACTCCAGCGGGGGTGGCTCACCCGTTCTGGTGGAACGAGCCAATAAATTAGATTACTCTCGGGACAGTGACACCTTGTTTGTAGCGTCTACAGATAAGGAGTACGACATGGATGTGACTTTCCGAGAATGTGCAGAGGAATATTTGGAACTGCCTAGTAAAAAGCATAACCGTCAGAAGAGCCCAGACGCTAAATTACGTTTAGGCACGATGATCGATGAGTGGGGAGATATACCTGTTCGCGATATCGATGATCGGATGGTTAGGTCTTTTTTCCGCAAGGTCAAAAATTTCAATGCAAAAAATAACAAGGGTGAGGATCTCACTCCGGTTAGAAAGATATCTGGTGCGACCTACAATAACTACGTGACTTACTATCGAGCTGTAATGAACTACGCTCGAGATGAGTTACGGGCGATTGATTTCGTTCCAAAGATCAGTTCCGTTTACGAGAATGTGAGAACCACATTCCTTGAGCCGGAACAGTTTGACCGGATGTTAAATCTGCTCGATGACCTGAGAAAGGATCTAGCTAAATTCGCAGTTCTAACTGGACTGCGTCACAAGCAATCGGTCCAACTGAGGATCGACCAGGTTTCATCTGATGGATCACGCTTGTACTTTGATAGGCGAGATACAAAGAACGGTATGCCTCTCGAGATCGAACTGAATGATGAAGCTCAGGCAATGATCAAGAAGCATCTGCGACATGTAGATCACCTTCAAACAAAGATGCCGCGCTTGCGTGGGAAGATAGAGCATGTATTTGTTCAGGACAATGGGAGACCACTAGCCAAGTGGCTCAACCATCATGTTCGGGCAAAGCTTGACGCGAATGGATTCAAAGGGATCCGATTCCATGATTTACGCCATACGTTTGCAACCTGGTTGCGGCGACTAGGTGTTAACTCAAGGATCATCCAAGAGCTCGGGGGATGGGAATCCTCTGCCTCGATGGAGCGTTACGCACACATCTCAACCCCCGAGAAAAGGGCGGCTGCTAACAACTTATCTAAGCTGCTTGTGCAATAATGATTTGTGCTAACAACTTAGTTAAGGTGTGCGGATTGGGAAATAGAGAAAAAGGTATCCAACCCTATGGAGTGGTAGGTAAAAGGGTTAGATACCTAAGTTTGTAACCAATTGATTACAAAGGAATTGAGTGGCGGAGAGAGAGGGATTCGAACCCTCGAAGGGTTGAATACCTGAGCCCCATTCATCAATAAAATCAGATAGTTACAAGCTAGGTGTCACTTTTTTTGGTGTTATTAAGGCTTGAATATGGACGATTTGAAAGACGCTTTACAATTATCAAAAGAGCTAACAGATTTGTTAAGTCGCGTTAGAGAAGCGATAGAGGACTATGGGGAATGGACAGATTGGAGAGAAAGGCATTTCGATCAAATGCTGATCTTGTCTACGGTGGTGCAATCAATAGGCATATCTAACGAATACCTAGATTTCGTTATAGATGGATTGCGTTCACCGGACAACCCTGAACAATTGCCGAAACAGTTCTCCACTTATGTCCCAGCAGACTACGACAACCCTACGATTCATTAAACAAGGCTAATCGATAGAGACGGGTGTCTCTTTTGAACGTGTACCACGCCCCGCCCGTGGAGCCGAAGGCGGGATTTTTTAAGCAGTTACCAAAATCATTTGCCCAGATACCTTCGGTGTCGTATGGCTCAGTACCCCATTCTTATATGTGTACACATTACTTTCGTAATACGTTGTCTTCACCTCAGAAACCCTGTTGGTCTCTCTGGCTTGCATGCGATCAACCTCGATCTTTTGTATCTGATGTTTGGCGTTCTCAGGCATTGCGTGAACGCTGTTAGGGAAAACAGGTGGAATATCTTTCATTCGACTTTCTTAGCGACAATATCGTGGAAGACGATGTCTCCACCGGCAGCACGAGAATCGATTAACTTTGGATAGCAAACCAGTTGGAACTTATTTGTTTTTGGCAACACCCACGCATATTTCTCACCACTCTGGCTTTCTATCGCCACCTTATGACGGCCACACTCACTGACGGTCCTGAAGTGAACCTCGAACCCAGGTACTTGCTCCCCTTTCTGAAACATAAGTAAAACGTAAACCAGCATTTCCATCTTAAATTTCTCTCTTCTTCGTAAGCGCCTGAGTCTTCTTTGCCCCTTCCTTCAAAAGAGCCCATGTGAGCGTCTCTGTTTCGGCTGTATGCGCTGTTCCAAGAACCCTTGGCATTGAGTTACGGATATATACGATCTGCCCGTAGAGACACTTACCTTCGTTCCTAGACAGGTACTCGATAGCCAACTCGTGCCGCAACGAAGGAGGATTCACTAATTGCAGATTAAGCCATCGACGTAAGTCGCACTCTAACCCTTCTTTGGTCTCCCTCGGATCCCAGGTTATTGCTTCTGCAACATTATCTGGATTAACTGGGCCAGCTTCTCGTCCGTCGATTTCAGCGTTTCCTGCTGCTGACTCAGGCTGTCCACCACCGCTTTTATTTGCGTCTGATTGACGGCGCTTAACTGGCCGTTGGCTACTGCCTTCTGTGCTGTTTCTTTTACCACTTGCTCAATACGAGCCACCTCCGAACTGGTAGCTTGCGCTTGTGCTTGCATAGACCCCCATGCAATAGCTCCAGAAATTGCAGCCGCTGCAATGGGTAATCCCCATGAAGGAACCGTAAATCCATCACTCATATCATTACTCCTAGTTTGTTGTGTGATTTTATTTTCCCTTCCATGGTTTTATTTTTTAGACATCCAAGCTTGGACACCCATGTGAGCGCCAATTATTCCCGCCATTGATATGTAGAATAATCCGACGAGGTCCGAGAGTGCATTAACTCGAGTCTCTGCAACAGCCGGTGAGACCAGTAATACAGTGAGCGTGATAACCGCACCAAGACACACCCAAGCCATACGGCGCTGGCTGTCAGATTTTTCTTCTGCGATTTCCATATCAAGCAGAGCTCGTCCCTGCTCCAACTCATGATCAGAAATAATATTGTCGCCATCCCTGTCCAACGCTTCATATCGACTCTGCTCCTCTAGTTTTTTGGGTGCCATTATTTTTTTACCCGCTCGTAATTTGCATCTCTGAGCTCGTCCACCTGTTCTTGCAGCTTCTCAACTATGCCCTCGAGGTTTTCAATCTTGAGGTCTTGCCTACCGTCCGCGGGGAGAGCGCCCATCTCACCTCGAGGCCAGAGCCTACTGAACTCGCTGTTGCTATCGACCTCTACTTTGATCAAGTCCATTCCATGCTCGAGGAACGTGACTCTTTCCATAAGCCCAAAGTATGCCCATGCCGCAACAGCAGTCGCAGCGAGGAGACTAATTAGATTCGCCAAAGGAATCTTGATAGCTGTCCCTTCGTTTAGGTCAAGACCTTCAGACTTCGCCATCATTCATCCTCCATCAGAGCTTGAATTAGACTCCATCTACGCTCGTATTCTCTACCAGTGGCTTCACCAAACAAAAGATCAGCCTTCTCGACAGAGTTTTTCAAAGTAGTATCAGAAAGGGACCAGCTATCTGCCACACCACCCTCTAGTGCTATCGCATCTTTCTTAGATATTCCGTTGCTACGGAGAACTGAAATGATTTCAGACCTAGATAACCCAGATCTTCTTGCCGCCTCAACAATCTTAATCATTCTTTCGAATGCTTCTCTTCTTGCGGTAGACGCCCTCACAAACGAATCTTTAAGCTCCGCATCCGAAACGTCATTGATGTCCCTAAACGTTGATGTGAGAATTCTGGTGGCATCTCGCTTGGCTTGATTGAAGTCATACGCTTTAAAGTGAAGAGATACTTTCGGATCGAGTGTAGTAACCCTCAGCCCTGTCAGAGCAGCCATCTCATCTTCTAGTTTATAAACCCTTCCAGCAGCGTTTCTTTCGCCCTCTAACGCCTTGTAGGTGCGATTTATATTCTGCACTACACTCGGCCCAATACCTTTGATTATGTGGCCCACAATCGCTTCTAGCTGCTCTGTGCTCGAGTCCTCTTCGTTATAGACGTTGCCACCACTTCCCTTCTCGTTCTGCCAGATCTCAACAATATTTTGGAATGCGATGTCTTGCCCAAAGAAAGGCTGCAAGAGCTCTTGAGCTGCTTGATAGACTGCATCATCTACAGGCTGATTCCTCAACAAGGCATTGAGAGGTCTCTTGAAGTAGTTATATGGGTCAAATGCCGACATATCTACATACTGTAGTTTGCCTTCAGATCTTCCCAAGAACGCTAAATTTGAGTTCCTACTCCAATCCGGACCCAATATCCGAACTGCTTCCTCTTCATCCTCATCAACATCGACCATATCTTTGAGGGCTTCCTGCAGCGCATATACTCCTGCCGAAACCATTGCTAATCCGGCGATACGTTGCGGCACGATAGCAGACATCTCTGGATCATTAAGATCTCTTCGTAAATACTTGATCATATTGAAAGAGGTTCTGATCATCTCTGCAGGGAAGGAAACGAAAGTACCAACTAGGGGGAAGCGTCTAAGTTTCTGAATGCCGAGGCCAACCATCGAGTAGGTTGGGTAGGTATTCCTTATTCTTTCCGCCGCGATCGGCTCTGCCTCTTCTCTGGATATGCCTTTCTTATCCATGAGAATGTCGATCTCATTTTCAAATCCAACTATCTTCCAGAAGTCATCTCCGAATTGATAAAAGCGTGTGGCGTTATCAAAGAAGTTTTTAGCTCCCTGGAGCTTGCCTTCCATGAAGACTTCGAATTTAGAGTCATCTAATAGCGCCATCATTTCACCGGCATAGGGAGTGTCATAGACAACACCCAGCTCCCTAAGCCTTCTCATATATTTAACCTTGTCTCCCTTGGTCTTAAAGTAAGACTGAAGGTTCGCTATAGATTCCGCGCTCTTTGCTAAATTGAAATGACCATTAGCCAAAGTGAACATGTATGCAGAGAGAAAGTTCCTAGCAATAGTTGTGGGCGCTATAACGGTTTTCCCGTACTTAATCAGACCATTAGTTCTGACAATCGCTCGATACCAATCTGCCATTTGCTCTTTGCCAAGAGAGTCTTGGAATGCCTGAACGACTTCTGGCGTAGACCTAAGACCATTCAATGGAGACAAAACGTCCGACTGATCAGATGCAAATTTTTGGTATGCCTCTGGTGGAGCAGTTTCATCATCAAAAAGAAATACTCCTAAACCCTCATCCTTGACCCTTTTTAAGAATCGATCATTGAAGAGAAGACGAGACATCTTGGTGGCTGATTTTGTGAAGTTAATCTTAGGATCAATGTACTCACCTAAAAGAGCTCTTATCTCAGGTGCGATATCTTTTCTTCTCTTGAGAATAGAGAGATCTTTCGCGCCTAATTTAGACTCCCGAATAAAAGCCTCCATACTGTCAAAAGCAGTACCTTCTTTGAGGATTTGATTGAGGACGTTCTCGACATTGGTGGTGCCGTTTTCTGTCAGATAGTCTCTGGCTGTGTTTAGAACGTCATCAGGAACATTGTTAGCCCAGTTGGGATCATCAAAAGCTCTATAAGATCTATGTAGGTATTGCCCAGCGTTTCCAACAATAGTTTTTATTAGGTCTATCTTGGCTTCTGCAGCAGTATCTTTTCCTGTTGCGGCTAATTCCTGAGCTTCTTTAAACAAAACTTGAGCATACTCGACCGACATGTTGTCTAGATACTTACGCATCATTACGACCGCATTCTTTACATCAGCGTCTAAACCAAGATTGTCGATGTTGGCAAAGTCTTTGGTGAGAGCGTCGTGTACTTGTTGTTGCTCCACTTCATCTAAATCTCGACCATAAGCGTCCTTCACGGCTTCATCGAACTCTCGAAGGATCTGCCTTATGTCTATCTCAACAGCACCTAGCTGAGAATCGCGTTCTATCTTGGCATCGAATACCTGTTTCGGCAGCAGTCCACCTGGGGATAGGAGACGCTTAAACGTTTTCTTTACACGTTCAAACTTGGGTTGGTTTTCTTCTCTAATTCTAGCGTTGAGCGATTCGGTATCTGCCGAAACGTCAGGATCTAAATCTGGTAAATCTCTTACTGTGACTGAGAGATCTGCAGGAACTCCGGCAGCATCTGCTCCTCTTCGGGCATCAGGAGCTGATTCGGGTCCAAGTCCCTGTCTGGGAAAGCTAACATCAGGTAGGTTTCTCTGTTCAATGGCTTGCCCTTCGCTATCATCAGATCTAGTACCAGATCCATCCCAGGCTGGTGGTTGTATCCCTTGGGCATGCTCATAAATTACACCTCTCGCTTCATCCAGAGTGATTTTCTTTCTTCGATAATCATTCCAGACGGATTCAATATAGTTTACGTTATTTTCGTTTTGCTTGTAAGAAGGTGAAAACAACCCTCTGACAGCTTCCCATGTAATACTTTGCATTTCTCTGGGCAGAACACCCCTCTCTGACGCTGCCCTTCTATAGGCTTCCTCGAACAATGAGTATGTCCCGTTGTGACCAGTTATTATGCTGTTTGATGCACCTGTCTGGCCTGGTTCATGTTGCCCTCCAAAATTATGTGCTACTTCTTTAGAGTTACCTGACAACGGTTTTAACAAAGATGCCGCAACAGCATGCGTATCTATGGTTACGAAGCCTTCTTCTGAACTCGGATCAAATATGTTGTTATAGAAGTTTCTGACCTTATTTGCTGATCCCAAAGATCTTGTAATGTTTTCTTGGTTTCCATTACGCAACACAGAGACTGCTTTAGATATTTCGTTGAAAGAGCCCCAAGCAACACTCGACTCCGAGCCATCTGCATTCAATGATGGGCCAAGTGAGTCTCCTTCTGGTGTAACGATAGGATAAGAGCGAGAGTTGTAAGCCTCATCATAAGTTCTGATCCAGAATGCTGTAATCTGATTTTTTTCCTCTTCAATCAAGTTTGGATCATTCCAGACTTCCTCGAGGGAACGATCTCCAATGACCTCGAGAAGTTCTCGATTTTCTTTCTGACTTTTTTGAGAGCCTTTGAAATAAATCTGCTCAGCCTTCTCTTTCATGGCAGAGTCGAAAGGATCAGAGTAGTGATTGAAGTAAGCATCCATCACTCTTCGACCAAGATCAGCATTCATGTACCAATCTTTTTGAGGAGATAAGTTAGCTAAAACTGCTGAGGTTTGAGCTAGTGTGACTTGTTCATTACCTACTGAATACTGGCTAGAAAGCTCTCTAGCTAATCTGTTTGCCCCAACATACCAAAGCTTAGATCTTTCCCTAGTATCTGTAGGGACTCTGTCGTAAAGATCTAAAAGATTGTCTTTTGCATGCTCAATTAAAGCTTCAGCGGCTGACTCGTCTTTACGAAGAGCCTCCTGCTTTGTGAGATTGTTATATTTTTTCACCAGTTTCATGTTCTTCGAGAACACTGGTGACTGTTTGAACGAATCGTAGGTATTTACGATTGTATTATTAACTGGATCTTCAGTAGATCTAATTGCAGTTGGGAATCTGGTGCTTACCACCATATCCCTGATTGTTACATCATCATCTTCTAATCTTGAAGCTTGTGTCCCTTCTTCCCGTACACCAGGTCGCTGATCGATCCCGTCTCTTGGAACTGCCGCTGCTCCCACGACTGCACTGGCTTGCCCCTCTTCAAGGCTACCCTGGCTTTCCTCTCCATCTCGAGGATCCCCTCGTCGCGGAATTCCTCTGGGCTCGGCGGATGCCCGAACTTCTCCTGATACTGGACTAGTGGTGAGTCCGGATTCTTCTGTATTTTGATCTTCGCCATCTATTACTCCACTGTATGAATCGAACTCCTGTTGTCGTATCTCTTTAAATTTAGCTAGCGCTTCTTTCTTATTATATCCAAGTAATCCTGCTGTTATATCAGTTGCTGCACCTGTATTCATTGTCTCAACATCGAACCAAGCACGAGGGTTAGAAGGATTGAAGAACATTCTTCTGACATCTCCATCTGGATAAGTCAGTATGAATTCACCATTAGAGTCGTAATCTGGATCCTTCGTCTCTTTAGGATCCGTAGTTGGGTCTTGAACTCTGCGTGGTGCTTCGGGTTGGGGTGTTTGATCTGTTTCCGCCCTAACAATATTTTCTAAAACTGATCTAGTCATTGAATCTACTAGGGATTCTATATCTGGCATGCCGTCAGCCACGATATCGCTGATTAGCTTATATGTTTGTGGCGCTTCGTCTTTGAGTGTCTTAGGACTATTGAAGAATGCTGCTGAAGCTTGGGCAAACAGTTCTGATTTTAGAAAATCAACTAAACTGTCATCGTCTGTCATCTGTTGCCTAGTTTTAGGCTCTAAGAAGGCAAAAGGATATGCCAGCTCTAAGCCGAACTCAGTTCCAGAAGTATAAACATCGTACAGCTCGGATATAATTTTACCGGCCTCCACAACCACATCATCTGTGCCGTCATTGACAATAGTGGCTTGAAAACCTGGCAGCCTGTTCGTGATGTTATTTTTTGCATCAGCGGCATGGGCAAGCTCATGGGCCAGCACATATCTCAATTTACCGGAGTTTTGTTTTACTCCAGTGACTACATCGTTTCTTATAAGCAGATGATCAAAAACCAACTCTCCGAATTGGTTCCTTGCACTGACATAAGCCCCAACGCCAGGATCACCCTTCTGATCAGACTTGTTGTAATAACCAAAAGAAGAGATGTCGCTAAACCAATTTGTCGGCATACCGAGGCTTACTAAATCGGTTAAGGCAAGGCCCAAAACATTAGCTTGTGGAGAGTTGGGCCTGATGTTTGTGGTTTTAAGAGACCCATCAGTAGCCTCATAGTTTTGAAATCCGAAGTCATTTATCCCCTTGAAATCTCCTTCTGGGATAATTTGCGGCGAGTAATAGTCTCCTGTGCCTTGCCTCTCCAAAGTGTCCTGAGACATCTTATTATTTTCAGCAACCGCCTCACGGACGATATCCTTACCCTTATCAAGATCTAACAAACCCGTAACTGTTTGAGCTCTGTCTATAGATGGAGATATATATTTTCTGAATCTGTTGGGCTCTGCTGTAGGTCTCGTTACTTCTGTCGCACCCTGCGTAAACCTTATTCCTTTTTGCAGCTCCATAACCAAAAACTCATCGAGCTTTTCAAGAGCTAGCTCTCTTTCTAACCCATCAAGTTTCAGAGCTTTCTCAAGCGCAGTCTCTGCGACGATTTCATCTGGTATCTCGGTGTTGTTAGCTTCAGCATCTTCTACAATTTCTTCTTGAACCCGACCACTGAGAACATCTAACGGTATATTGATTCTGGCTACAGGCTCTTCTGATCCGGCTTTCTGCCTTTCAATACGAGATACAACTTCAGGCTCCCTAATGGTCCTCCTGTTACCTTCTGCGTCTACAGCTTGAATAGATGCCGTATTGCCTGAACTATCCTTATTGGTACGAAGGTAGGTGAATTTTTTCCCGCGCAAAACGAAAGTCGAGTCAGCAGGATTGAAAGTGACATCACCTTCTAAAACAACATCGGGATCTATCCGAGTGATGCCCAAGGACTCTGCTGTAGCCGCCTCTCCAGACTCAACAAAAATATCCGAATCAGGCGTTACCACGAAGAAACCATCTTCTCTTCTGGTCAAAATGCCTTCCGCATCACCAAATCTCACGTTGTTGCCAACGATAGAAGATAGTGGCGTAGCTGATTCAGGCTCAGTTATTGTTGGTGTCTCTGTCTCTACCTGTTGCGGCAATTCCGGCTCGACATCAACAACAGGATCATCCTTTATAGTTTCAACATCTGTGATGATGCTTTTAACCTTTAGCCTCGCATCCATTTGGCGGCGTACTCTGTCTCGGATGTCGGCTTGTCGCTGACGGGCTGAAGCAACTCCGTCAAAACTCGCTATTCTTTCAGGGATAGCTTCTTCTTCTCGCGCTCGATCACCAAGTTGATCAAGTCTTTCGTTCTCTTCATCAACTCTTCTGTCAATATCTTGGAGCTCTTCCTTTGATATCCGGCTTGTAGTATCTGGGTCTCTGGTCGCTAAGCCAGTAATACCGCCGAAACTACCCCCTCCGATAACTCCTGCTGCGAAAGAATTTATATATGCAGATTTCTTCGTTTCATCAAACAATGCTTCATTGAAAGCACCAGACAAGTCTGAGTAATTATTTTCAACATACTCTGAGGCAATGGTCTGTACGGCCTCTTGCATCGCCTCAGTTACACCCTCTACCCCAGCTTGCTTTCCAGACTCTCTGATT
>Ga0163109_10001749_pt1 | contig 17142 bp, 2 predicted proteins | sample CRUFie1St13metaG_FD_108704 | JGI IMG/M metagenome (GOLD analysis project Ga0163109, IMG submission 108704) | Marine microbial communities from the Costa Rica Dome - CRUD Field 142mm St13 metaG | ecosystem: Environmental > Aquatic > Marine > Oceanic > Photic zone | place: Costa Rica: the Eastern... | reverse complement strand
TGCGTCCAGGAGATGTTACTGTGGAGATAGCAGGAGATCCACTACCCGGACTAATTACCAATTGAGATACAGAACCAGAAAAACTGAATAAATCTAAAATTGAATCTGCCTTAAATTCTGGTAAAGTACCATCTGCATCTTGTTTTACAGATTTAATATTTTGTGTATTATATGCACGAACTTCGGTTACAGATCTTGAAGATTCGATGCCATTAATTAATAATGTTTCACCTTTAGCAAAAGTTCCAGAAGTCTGTCTTAAGAAAATTTGAGATGATGTTCCATCTCCATCTGCTGTTGCAAAACCACTGGCTCCTGTGCTTTTTCCTTTTACAAAAAAGGATTGTTTTATATCATCAGATGTGACGTTACTATTTAAAGTTAGTCTTGTATATGTTTGAATATCATATAATCTTAAATCCCAACTAGTAGTTGCATTAGCATATGCAGAATCTGTTAAATTAAATGAATATACTCTAGCCTCTCCAATTTGAGTTTCTAAACATCCAAATTGTGCATACAATTTAATTGTTTTTCTCAAATGTGCTAATCCACTTACATTATTGACTCTCAATATATTTCCCATTTCAAATGGGACTGTAACATTTTTAATATCTTCAGTGTCTCTTGGTTTATCTACATCAATAATAGTAGATGATATTTTTTCAATATCATACCCCTTAACATATGCCTTTCCTGGTGATATTTTTAATGCAGACAAATTATCTGAGGGAATATTTCCACTATCAGTCTGTTCATTGGAAAAATATACTCCATCATTACCTAATCTATCATTTAAAGATTCTTCCAAATCGAGATCAAATGGATTTACAGTATAGTTGCCGGACTCATCAAATGTTCTTCTCGCTAACTCATCACGAATCAAATTATAAGCAGTTTTTGTTGTTATCTTTTTAATTTTTCCATTTTTTAACCGCAATAACTCTACAAAATTAGTGTCATTAGTATCTGTTAATTCTCTTTTCGCAAGAGTTAATGTAATTTTTAATCTATCTGCGCCAGGTGATGTATAATTTGAAAATCCTTTTGCATTGTCAAATAGAGACTCATCTTCTTTCGCATTAATTAAGGATTCTTTAATTTCTAATCCAACTCTATATGATGGAGTATTTGTATAAAAATCTAAGAGAATTGTTTGAGTTAATACATTTACAAAATATCCTCTTATAAAGAGAATACCATTACCAATAGATGCAGATGATCCTACTGCAGTTGCATCAGAGTCGATAGTGGAGGCAAATGGTGTTCCCGAATTTATTGTTGTATTACCATAGACTATGTTTTTACTACAAGATAATAATTCACCATCTTGAAATTGTGAAAAATTCGAATTATTATCAGACTCTGAATATTTTACATATAAAGTTATATGCTCTACACCATCACTTTCTGTTGGTAAAACTACCTTTTGAACTCTAGCAGTGACTCCAGAAACCTGACCTGTTATCGTTTCTCCAACAAATTTGTCAATATATAACGATATATCAATTCCAAATTGTGTAGTATTTAATTTTACAGCATAAAACTGTCCGTCATATGAAATATTTCCTGGAACAACTATTGATCCTTCTTTAAATATATGAGTTCCAAATTTTTCTACCTGATTCTGAAGAATTGACTGTAAAGTCGTCAATTCTCTAGACTGAACTGGAAATCCTGGTTTAAATAAAACTTTTAAAAAGTTTTTTGTAGAGTCAAAATCATCATAGTATGGATTGACATTTAAATTTGTTTTTTGCGACATTTTTCTTTAGAATTCCAGAATAATTTTGATGTCTTCTTTTTGCCTAGAGTCTCTTGTTACAAGAGCACGATTATCAATGTAAATAATATCTCCTGTGTTTTTATTTATCTCTGGTTCAGCAACCCCTCCTGAGAAAGTTACTCCCAAACTCACTTGTTTAGATCCAACTGTTGTTGTAATTCCACTGAAATTTATATCAACTGATCCCGATATTGGGGTAATTGAATTTGTTGTTGAAGCAAAACTTACAACGCTTGCTTTTGCTGTAACATCATTTCTATCAGTTTGATCAAGAGTATTTCCAAAATTCAAAGATCGATCTTGATAATATTTTAAAACTCTTGTTTCTGTGTCATAAGATGCAATATAACCTCTAGCAGTTCCATTAATAGTGTCTTGAGTTATTGCTTCACCAATAGTAGGAGATCCACTAAATGTGCTATCCAACTTAATAGATCCTAATGAGGAGTATTGATTTCCGGTAAAAATTGTCCCTACCGAACTATATTTTTCTGGATTTTTAATAATTCCAACCTGAGCAAATTTAGTATCAGTTGGAAAATCTTTAGTAGAATCGTCAAATCTAGAATAAACTAAAACCTTATCGGCACCTAATTCTGAATATAAATCATAACCATGTCCTCTAGATGGAGGAATAATTGGAATTAATTTTGCTGGATTTGAAATATTTTGATTACTCTCATGTCCAAAATCAATGATTCCAAAGGTATATCCACTACCACCAGTAACAACTGTTGCTTTTGTAATCTGACCGGAGGTATTAACCTCAATATTTACCTTCGCTCCTACTCCATCTCCTTTGATAGCATAAGTTCCTGGTTTATATATACCACTACCCCCATTTTCAATATATACTGTTTTTATTTGGTTGTTGTTTACATTAGAATCTCCAGCATCTCTTACATTTTGAATTTGAAAGTCAGTAGATGATCCCCAATCATTTGGAAGAACAATATATTCTGTTGAATCAAACTTAACAATATCACTAGGAGATATGGTAAACAAATATTTCCAAATATACCCATCTCCACTGGTTCCTGCCACAGATGGTTCTAAATCTGTGAAGGTTGGTTCATCTTGAGATGTATTTCCATTTACATTAGATACTCCTCCAATATTACCATGAGATCCATTATAAAGACACATATAAACTCTAAATTCACTATTTACAACATAATAGTTGGTATCATAAAGTCTTGCACTCTGAGAATTTGGAGATAAATTAAAAATACTATAGTCATGACGATACATGTCATACTTAGTATTTGAAGTCCAGGAAACCTTTCTTACAATTCTTCTAACATTAGAACTGGTTAATTTTTCACCAAACAATGAAGTATTTCTATAATGACTCAAATATTGTTGATTATCAACAGGACTTGGAGGATTGAATGGAGGACTATTCCACGAAGTGCTTCTACCAAATCCCACAGGAGTAGATGTTGTTCCCGGATTTGATAATCCCAGAAAAACATAATATGAATTATTAATGTCTAATATAGAATCTACAAAATTATTAGCATTAGCAATTCTAAATTGGTCTGTTACTATAGCAGCCATATTACATAGTTTTTTAGATATTTATATTGTTTAATTTAGTGTTTCTGGAAGTGCACCTGTATTTCTAAGTCCTTCACCCCTTCTTTGAATTGTCGGGAAAGTTGATAATCCAACATCAACTGTTTTTCCAGAAACTTGAATGGAAATTGGAGAAGATGATCTTGAAACATTTTGGAATAATCCCCAAGAGAATTCACCAACCATATCTCCACTAGCAGATAATCCAGTAGTATCAGTTCCAGAATCAATATCACAGGTAATAATTCCAACAGAACCATTTGCACTTATAGCTCCAACTTTGTAAATATTATCCAAAAATGTTGTTCCGATACCAATAGAATTTGGAGGACTATCTATTGATGTTACTCCATTTCCAATTGTGGTGTTTTTAATAAGTATTGGGAATCCAACATCTAAAGTATTAGAACCACTATTGAAGATATTTGGAGATACGTCAAGTGTAAATTTAAGTGCTAATGGATTTCCTCCGTTTCCTGTAGTTGTTCCAATTCCAGTAATAGTTCCAGAGAACCCTTTTATATTTTCAATTTTACTCAAATTTTCAAGATTAACATTAGGAAGTGGTACGATAGTTTTTGGTTCTACTGTATAACCAAATCCGGGATTTGTTATTGTTGTTCCAGTAATTGCTCCACCAGCTCCTACTGTTGCAGTTGCAGTGGCAGTTGTTCCCACACCTACATTATGGGGATCATCAATCTGTAATGGATTTTGGAATTTAATATTAACAGTGGATCCAGTATATCCACTTCCACCATTTGCAATAGTAAGAGAAGTGACAGTTCCACCAGCACCAATTGCTGCAGTTATATTTGCCGGAGATGGATTTTCTTTGCCATCAACAATAATTGCACTGAATTGATATGGGCCAGATCCAAGATTATAATTAAAATTACTTACATCATCAACAAAAATTTCATTATCTGAAATGTCAATATTTTTAATAATTTTTGCAGTTGGATAAATTTGAGAAATTGTGGATTGTCTTTTTTTAGAAACAAATTCTCCATTAATTATTCTGTCAGTCTTCTGCTTTGTCCAAGACATTGGTTTATAGTTTATTTCATCAATTCCTTTTTCAACATATAAACTAGTTTCAAATTTATCTGAAGATGTTAAATCAAAAATTATTCTTTCATCTTGTGTATCTGTTCTAAGTGTTTCATTAATAGAGTCATTTTTATAAACTCTAACAGTATCACCTTTTTCTAGAGTTGGAATGACATTATCCACTTGAAGGTCATCTATTCCCCTTGTTCCTCTATAATAGAAAATATCAATTTTATCTTCTACTTTAGGTGGAGTAGTAAACGAGAATGATGTTCCACCATCAAATACATAAGACTCTCCAGGTTCTTGAAGAATTCCATTTAAAAATATTAGTAATAAATTTTGCAGATCAAAAGTAGAATCTTCAGGTTGATGGAAACTTAATAATGATCCATTATAAAATAGTGGAAATACTAATCTAAAACCATCTTGGAAGTTCTTAACAGAATCAATATAATCAAGTTCTCCAAACTGCCAAGAAGCAAAATTATCATTAAATACTTCTAATACTGTCAGTTCAAATTCTGATAATGGAGACGTTAAACCTGCAGCAGTTACAAGTCCAACAGGTTTAAATACATCACCTTTTCTGAATGAATATCCACTTCTTGTAATATTGAAATTATTTACAGAATGATATGTTGATCCAATACCTGTAGTCGAACTTGCTCCAACATTAACATTGAGTAGTAATCCAATTCCAGTATCTGTTGTTGGACCCAATCCAACTCTAGATACACCAATAACTTCGAGATTTTCATATGATGGTTCTGAAACGAATATTTGAGTTTTATTGGAATAATTAGATCCACCATTTGATACAGTAAATGTTAATGATCCACCTGCTCCTACAGGAGAAGCAGTTATTATCGCACCAGATCCGGTTCCTTCAGGATCATAAGCAGTAACACCGATTGATATTATTGAGTTATATCCAGATCCTACATTATCTGTAGAACCAGTTCCAATAGTGTTTTGAATTACTCCACCTACTCCTATAACTGCAGTGACTGCTGCTCCAACAAGTGGTGCATATCCCTGACCACCAGTAGATCCAAGAGAGATAATGACTCCACCTCTGGGAAGTTGATTTTGATTTATATCAGATTCTGATATAAAAAGACTAGTAGGATCTGCAATGTCTGTTCTAATTCCACTAAAAATAACGGAAGTTATTCCAGTTGGTGTAGTTTGTTCAACAATATTAAAATTATTCGATGGATTATTTTGAGTTGTTGGTGTTTGGAAAATTCCATTAATGAATACAAGTCCATTTCCACCAGTTGTTCCGATTCCAGTAGTATTTGCTCCACCAACTGTTAATGTAAAATTTCTACCAATTCCAGTAAAATCTTCAGAAATATCATCAAAAATTTCATTTGTAGTATAATCTTTCCTAAGGAATACTCTTCCAGTAAAATCGGAAGTTTCAAATTTTAGATTATTTTCAGTTCTAGTAATATTTGAATTTCCCCTGGGTGGATTTGTAAAGAAGATACTATCCCCAACAATATTGTAAGATCCCCTGTATATTCTTGTTGAAGTTGCATCAGTATGTGATGCTGCAGTTGATCCTACATGACCTCTTTCAACTTCAACTATTGTAGATGATCCTATACCGGTTACTGGTCCACTGGCAGTTGTTCCAAGACCAACATTAATAACCTTCATATACTCATCATCAATTTCTAGAATATCACCTGGTGATATGCTAGAAATTCCACTCAAGGCAAAAGTAGTATCTGTTGCAGAAATACCCCCACCATTTCCAGTTAATGTTTGAGAAATTTTAGTAAAAGCAATTGGATATTGAGCAATATTATCGATGGTAATTAATGCTTTTTCATTTCTCTTTGCCATTGCAAATTCATGAAGATTTCCACTTCCTAAACTAGTAAAGGTTACAGCAGTTCCAGATTTGACGGTTGATATCGAAAAATCATCATTATTATCAACGACAGCAAAAACTTGTGTTGGAAGAGTTGCAGTTACAGATCCATTTTTGTAAGTCATTGGAGTTGATGTCACTCCAACAAATGTTGATTTTGGAGTGTATATTAATTCCTCTCCATCACTGAAAAAGTGATTATTAATTGAGAACTTTCCGGTAGATGGATTGAGAATTGCAGTATCTGCGGGATCAAATTTCTTAGAAAAAATTGGAGTTTTATCTGAAGTTAATACAAAATTGTCTCTATCAATACGATCTCCGTTTATTGCTAGATAACGACCAGTATTGACAGTTTCAATAGATGTGCCATATAAAAGATCTGGAGCCTGATTTAAAATATCCGCATCAGTATATAAACACTCACTAAATGATTTTATTTCCAAATCACCACTAAAATTAGAATCTGGATAAAATTTTAGTAATACATTACTTCCATCATATTCTCCACCAAATGTTCCAATACCAATTGCAGTATCAAATGTCTCAATACCAGATGCTGAAAGAAATGCCGATTGTTGTATATAAATGTCGGTTCCATCTTGAACCATCATAATTTGTTGAACTGATTTAGTAGTTCCAATTCCAACTTCAACTAAAGATTTGGAAGCATCGAATAAGTTTTTATTCAAACTCAAGAATGACGTAGATACTCCATAAGTTGTTGTAGAAAAACTTGCTTCATAAATTGCAGATCTTTCACTACCTTCAGGTTGATTTGGTAAAATATATCTAAAGGTTCCAACACCAACAGTAGTTGTTCCAAATCCAACAATTCTTGTCTTTACAATTACATCTTGATTAGATTCATTTGTATAAGTTAAATTAACTATACCAGAGTTCATATATGCATCAAAAGATCCTAATGAATTTGATGATCTAGAAAATCCTTCAGTATCAAAATAAAATTCTGAAGTAAATACGTCAGTTCCATTGTGTGTTAAATATAATTCAACAAAATTTGACTCTCTAGATGATTCTTCATACACTAATGCATTTACATGCAATGATTCAAATTTATTAGTATCGAAACCAATAACAATACTAGAAATTCCTACAGAAACTTCTTGACTGCGAGATGTTAAATCAATAAATCCGATAGATGTTGTTCCAACACCAACCAATTGACTATCAAACTTTTTGTCAATATATTTAATATCATACTCTGTATCATATGGATCTTTAGGAGTAAATCTAATGTAAGTGTCTCCAAATTCATCATCTTCTATTGAAAAATCTCCATATTGTTCTCCATCAATTGTAGTTAATCCAGATCCTACATTGACTAATGATTGTTTTTCTAAAATACCAATATTTCCACTTATGAGATCTTTCGCATAAATTAAATTTGTTAATTGAACTTGATTTTTTCCACTTACATCAGATACTTTAAAAAGATAATTATTATAAGATTGAGAATCTTCAATTTTTAATAAATCTACAAATTCTGAAGGATTGTCATCAAAATTTGAAAATTGATCTTGAATATTATCAACTTTTAAAACAATGTTTGATTTAGATTCATTATAATTTGTTAAATTTTTATTTTTTAATTTTAAAAATTTAGATTTATCTTTAACAATATCCAAATCAACATCTTTTACAAAATCAAAAATATTAATAGTATCGACTCTGTTTTCTGAAACATAGTCTTTAATTATTGTGGTTGCATTGGAACTAGTTTTAATTCCTATTTTTTTACCCTCATCAGACATTACTACAGTGTCTGAGAAGTTTTTGATTCCTATTGAGTGAACTAAACTATTAACGGGTGTTCTAATATCCTTCCATTGTTGATTACTCCTGATAGAGTATGACATATTTTGATAATAATCGTTATTAGCAAGAACTTGATAATCTTCACTCAATTTTCCAGTTTCTTTTTCCCAACCTTCATCCTTTCTATTTGAAAACTCAATTTCATAAAGTCCATTATATTTTTCTATAGATTCGATAGTGGCAATATTTCCAGAAATTTTACCTTTAATTTTTTCACCAACAGAAAGATCATAAGATCCAAATACTTTGAGAGTTTTAGAATTATCACTTGTAGTAACTTCTAAATCAACTTCTTCATTATTAACTAATAATTTCTCTCCAATTTCAAAAATTGATGGTGTTAATGATATTGAAAATGTGGGATAATTATTTTTGGATACAATTGTTCCAAAAGAATCTTGAATTACTTTTGCAGTTCCCGTATTTGTTCCTAGTCCAGAAATACTAATAGTTACTTCATCATCAGTAATACTACCGACATTATTTTTATTCTTGTAATCAGTTACTTCAAAGAATTTATATCCATAATCACTAGAATTAAATCCATCACCATCTGTTCCAATTTTTACAATTCCTTCAACAAAAACTTGCTCACCTATCGCAAAAGAATCTGTAGAAAATCCTGAAACAGAAGGTGTAGTTAAAATACACGTAAAAATACCGGTATTTGATGATTGAACTTGCTTAATACTGATTCCATTACTGTTGTTAATTGTGAAAATCTCTGCTGATTGATCAGATATACCTTTTGGAGAAACGTCAATTTTTAAATTTGTAATTGAATTACCAGTCAATATAGGAACGATTGCCCCATTATCCAATGACTCTCTAGTATCATTATTGACAACAACTATTTGAGGTGCAAAAACATATCCAGATCCTCCATCAATTATGGTTGCAATTCCAATAGTGTTCGAATCTTTTAATTGAATTTTAGGTGATATGAAAGCCTCTGGTTGTAAGGTCTTATCAGAAGAATATTCAAATCCCTCATTAATAATTTTAGTATCTTTAACCAAACCAATATCATTAGAATTTAAAGAAATAGATAAATTTTTCCCGAAAGTTGAAGTTGTATTTGACAAAACAGGTAACTTTTTGTACCCAGAACCTCCAGATAATAAATGTATCTTACTTGCAGAACCAGACGCACTTAATGAAGTAGTAGTATATTCTAAATTATCACATTCTGTAGATGCATAGGATAATTTTTCTGGCAATTTCTGTAAAGAAATTTGAAAATCTGTTGTCGAAACACCAGAAACAGTATAAGTTTGATTATATAAACTATCTACAAACAAAATTTCAGAATAATTACTCACATCAGTATCGGAAGAACTAATAAATCCAGATTGTTCTAAAGAATAGTAAAGTTTTCTTGGTAGTTCAGAACTATTTTTTATTGTGAACGTTGCATTGGAAGATCCTATTGTTCCAGAACTTTCTAAGTTAAAGGTGCTTGTAGATCCGGTAGAAACAAATTCATTATTAAAATCTTGATCGTAATAAACTTTAAACTCATGTCCAGACAAAGAAGAGTCTGATAGATCAAACACTAGATTATTATTTTTTACAGATTCTATTCTAGGATTAATTAGGGAAATATACTGTTCTGTTGAACCAGTATAAGCTATACCCACTGTGATTGGTGGATTTTGTTTGGAATTGATAAGACTTTTACTTAATTTAATCCTGTCAGAATTTACTTTGTAAATATAGTAATTACCAGTTTCTACACCAAAACTAATAAGTGGAATAGGATAACTATCAGGAGCACCAATAATTCCGTCCACTATACGATTTACCATTAAAATATCACCGGTTGCTGTGACAGCACCACTACCATCCATATCATAACCTGTAGTAAAAGGTGCAGTACCTGATGTAGCTGTTATTCCACCATTATTGGTGATAAAAGTTCTGATATCACTAGCCGTTGTTCTTGTTGCATCTGTTGGAAAAGTAATACCAGTAATGAGAAGATCTCCAGTAAAGACTCCCAATGCTTCTCTGATTAATATAGTTGCATCATTACTAGAGACAACACCATCACCATCCATATCAAACTTGTCATAATTATCCCAGAAATAATCATAAATTTGTTGTGGTAGAATTCTAGTAGCATTGGGACTAATAGCTTTATTTGTAAGAGCAATTCCTGCAGATACTGACAAAGTTCCACCACCATTGCTATTAGGTGTGACTCCATCGGTACCATATCCGATTTTATTCGTATTTCCATCAAAATAAATCTTGTCTCCAGTATTAAACTCGTGAGAGGGAAGAATGATTTCACTGGTTATTGTGTCAATACCTGTATTTCCAAATTCTATTTTATTAATTTCAAGATTTCCTGTGATTAAATTTTTATATAATTTGATAGAAGTTGATGTTCCTATCCCAACAGAAAGATTTGGTTCTACATTCAGTTCAATTGAATCTCCAGTAGTCAATCCATGAGCGGTTGATATTGAAACAGTAGATATAATTTTTTCAACTTTTGCAGTCTTCTGTTCAAAATTACTTTCAAAATAATATTCATCACTATCATCACCATTACTTCTAAAATAAACTTCGTCACCCGTTCTGCTAATTTTTATTCCTATGGTATTTGGTGACTTATTTACAGCAAAAACAGTTGTTGGTAAGGAAGTTGGAATTCCATCTGGTGTACTTGAATATTGAATAATACTATTTCCATTTCTATTAAATGTAAGTTGTTGATTAGTATAGAAGGGGTGATTTACCAGACTAATGCTTTGAGTAGGAATAGATTCCTCAATTAATTCATTTCCAAAATTAAATGATGTTGAATATCCAACTCCTGCTGTTGTACCAAGTCCAACAGACTCTTTTGGATTAAAATAAATTTTATCATTAGATTTTGAATCAAAATAATTAAGTTTTTTATCTATTGTAAATGTTCTTGATTTGAAAGATACTGCTGTCCCAACAGTATGTGCAATTCCAGAATCACCCCTCTTAACTCTCAAAACATTCTTATTTTGATATACATTTAATATTTCTAAAGTTTCTGTTCCAATACCAATACTGCTACCAACTGAAACTTCGGGTGGTATTTGTGTCACATAAATTTCAGTTGTTCCTGCACCAGAGGATGATGCAATTTCTGTTGTCAATCCAGAATTTGGAATAGTTGAAACATTAATTTTAAAATAATTATTCAGATTAGTAAGTTGAGAAGTGCTAAATCCAGATATAGTAACATATTCATTATTAGATAATGTATGGAAAGGTGATATATTAACTTCTATTTTTCCATCATTTCTCCAAGTAAATAATGCATTATTATATACTTCATTAGAAGTATTAATATTATTAATAAACTTACCTTTTAATGAAGATATATTAGCAGAAATTCCTCCACCATTTGTATCAGTATTATCAAAAACTAAAGTATCATTTACTTTATAATCTTCTCCAGAATTTATAATTTCTACAGAAGAGACAGATCCTTGTTGAACAGATTCGATATAAATTTTTTGTCTTTTAATTTCATTACTTTCGATGATAAAATCATTATCTGCGTTTAATTCTGAAATTTTATATGGTAAAGTATTTCTGGAAAGAGATGAATTATTAAAATCAAATTTTTGATCTAAAGTTTTATTTTGCTCAATTGTATTTGATCTAAAAGAATTTCCAATGAAATATGGGAACTCTGGATTTCCATTGGCATCAATTGTGGCATAGTATGCATATACTCCATTTGGAAAATCTAGAGTTTTTGCAAATCTTCCATTATTTCTATCAAGATCACCATTTTGATTATCATATTTGTAGTCTTCAATAAAAGAACCGAGAGGAAATCTTGTTATTGATGGTCTATCTGAAATGTTAGATACACTCTTTGTGTATCCTGTTGTCATAATTTTAACATCAGAACTTGTATCTTCAGGATTTTCATATGAATATGATCCATAAATTGGATTTCCATCATATGCCCACCCAATGATACCTGACGGATTTTGAGATGAACTGGCAATATCATTAAATGAATTTCTTAATGTTTCAAAATAACCAGTTACTGAATATGTCAGTTCACCATCTTCATCAATTAATATTTCATTTTGCTGTGTAGGTAATTTCTCAACTTGATTTATCGTGAGTGATCTTATAGATGAGTCTAAAATTGCACCTTTTCCGGATGGAATAACTTTAATAACACTTGAAGTGGAATATCCAATTCCAACTTTAAGTATTTTTACGTCACTAATTTTTCCATCAGTAATTACCGCTCTTAATTTAGCACCAATTCCAGATCCCGTTGGATCAAAAACAACCAAATCGGGAACTGAAAAATATTCAGATCCTCCAAATTGTAAATTAACTTCATTTACAGATCCATTTACTATGATTGGTTTTAAAAACCCATCTTTTCCTGTCTTGAAAGTGAAAGATGGTTTTTTCTCAAAATTTAAAATATCTGAACCATACTTAGTTCCTTGTTCATAGAGATAAATTTGTTCAATACTTCCCTTGATAATAGGTGTGGCAATTATGGATTGCGATTGTGTTGTTGTTCCTAATCCAACAGATGTGAATTCGACAGATACTTGTATATCTGGATATTTAAACTGATGAAAACCAGTTCCTACAGATTCAAAATTTACAAATTTATTTTGCTCATAATTTGTTGAAATTGTTCCTCCAATACCAGCATCAGATAATCTAAAAGAATTATCATCATTTTTTAAAATGTAATATTGATTGGTTGTTGTTAGACCAGATATAGATGATCCTATTGAAGAGTATTCAATTATTTCACCATCAGAAAATCCATGGTTAACAAAATTAATTGTTCCATTATGTGTAGAAATTCCAGAAGGTTTTACTAAAAGTTTTCTATTTGTGAATTTTCCTCCATCTAAAACTTTTATCTCAGATATTGTTTTCTTTGCATTTAAAGTTGTAAATTTTTGTATTCCAGTTAAAGATGATGACTCAAAAGAAATGGTATTAATTCCAGATTGAAAATCTTCAAATGTATTGAATAATTTAATAGTTGTATTATTATCTACTTTTGCAAAATAATTAGAATTGTTAATTAGTGTTGATAATCCAAGTCCAATAGTAACACTACTATTTCCATTATTTCTATAAGTAATTTCTTCCCCATTAGTAAAATTATGATCAGTTAAAAATGTAATCTGTGGATCATCGGTAGTTGTGCTTATACCTCCACCATCAGTTGTTTTTCTTGCATCAAATAATACTTCTCTCCTTCTAGTATTAATTACAGGTTCAAATAATCCACCAGATCCATTCCCTCCCGTAACATTAATTGATAAAATTTCATTAATATCAAACTCTTGAGTATCTACAAAAATATCTTTGATAGTTCCAGTAACCACTGGTTGAACCAATGCCGTGGTTCCAAGTCCAGCAGAAACTTGAATAGATGGAGGACTGACAACATCAAATTCAGATCCCCCATTTAAAACTTTAATTTCTTCTAAAGGTCCAAAGTAAATTTTATCGAATGTCTTATAATTTGATATTTCAACACCATTAATTAACATTCCAATTTTTCCTGGATTTGTTAATTCTCCAGTTCCATTTTTAATATTTGGTTCTAGTGAAAATTTCTTTAAAACTTTTTGTGGATTTATTATCTCCGACTTTTGAGAAGATAAGATAAATGTATGAGTTTCTAAAGTAGAAGTTGGAGAATCAAATTGAATACTATTAGAATCTGAATCTAAGAATGATGAAGATGTAAAAAGTTTTATTTTTCTAGGATTATTGGTCGAAACTTTTACAAAGTATGATCCATTTGATAACCCTATGAGAGGTGTGCCAGATGCTTTATATTCAATTTTTTCACCACTTATGAAAGGAATATCATCATCAAATAAAATGGAAGTGTATAAACCTGTTAGAGAGTTCCTATCTTCAAGACTTCCAGAATTTGATGAAATTTGTGCCTTATATAATTCTTTAGTTATTTGATAACTATAAGAATTCATAAATCCATTTCCCCAAGAGGGAAGTGAATTTGAAGCTACGTATGCAAAATTGTTATTATCAAAATAGACATTTTGAACATCGGAAATAATTGAATTATTTCCATATTTAAAGTTAACAGAACTACTATTTGATTTTTTAATCTTTCTCCTTATTTTGTAGTTTGAACTTAAGTTTGGGGAAAAAGAACTTAAGTTTGATATCTGTATGGACTTAGAACCAACAGATATATCCGAACTGATATATGGCAAATCTGAAGTGGATGTTGGATATACAACAGTATTATTAGAAATATCAATAAACTCTACAAGATCACCCTTTTTAAATTGAGATCTGTCAACTGATGTTTTTAATGTGACTGTTGCACCATCAAATTTAGAAACACTCACAGAAGAACTAGTATTATAAATCCAAGAGTTTGCAAATATTTCTTTATATGTTTTATTTTCTCTTGGATTTTTAACTAAAGAACCAACATTTTTAACAGTTATAATTTGACCTTCATCAACAGAAATAGATTTTGATTTTTGTACAAAATTTGATAATACTCCGGTTAATCTAAGAACTACTTTATTTTCAATATTACCATTTTCATATGAAAAATAAGTATCATCGGAAAAAATATTATCAGTTGCAGAAATATTTTCAGAAATTCCAGAACAATCTAAAAATTGATTTATACTCTTATCAGCATAAGTTATAATATTATTACCAGAATATATTGTTCCCGTTTGACCAAATCCAATTGTAGAGTCTACTGATATTACGGATGAACCTACACTTACATTTTCAAGAACTTTTGAACTTGGAGTAATGATAAAATTACCCTTAACATTACTATTATCTCCATACCCAACGAATAATCCTATTTTAAAATATTTTTTTTGATTTCTTGTAAATATCTCAACAGAAGATACTGGAGCATTTGTTTCAGAATTTGTGGTTTTGGTTAAAGTTTGTCCAACTATTTTTGTAGGATCACCACTTATTACTTCAGCTACACATATTTCCTTTCTAATAAATCCAGCATCTGAAGGTTTTATTAAATAATCTTCAAGATTAATTACTTTAGGAGTTTCTCCATAAAGAACATTAAATAATATTCTGAATGAATCATCTGTTCCTTTTGACTCATAAAAAGATCTAGATTCTTTTATAAAGTTTCCAACATTAATTCTTGAATCAAAAACTCTATCTTCAAATCCAGGAGTATATGTAAATTTTATTTTTTTATAAAATTCATTTAAGAATAAAGAACTCAAATTTTGAATATTTGATTCTGATGTATGAGAAGATGCTGTTGTTGTAGAAAATACTAGTTCCTCTTCATTTAAATTTTGATGATAACTAGTTATACCACTAAATCCACGAACACATCCGGTAAAGGTATTTGTAGTAAGTCCAGTATATGTAATAACTTCATCATCAATCTTTAATAGACCATATTGATTTGGAAATCCTTTTGTGCTAGAAACTGAGATAATATCACTAGATGCAGTAATATCTCCAGATAACGTTGTTGATCCTACAATAACCTCTGGAGTGAGATTATCTACTTTTAGATATTGATCTAAATTTTCTACAACATCAACCGGACCTCCCTGATACTCTTGAGAGATATAATATTGCTTTAAAAAATCAACAGTCTTTGGACTTTCACCCAAGACATATTCTGGCAATTGATTTGAAACTATATCCTGAATCTTAACTCTAGATTCAATTCCGGTTTGTATCATATTACTCTCTGATTAAACTTCCGTTAGAATAGCTTGATGTGTAGAAATCTCTACTAAAGACAGTGCCTGATATTTCATCTCCGGACGAAATAACATCTTTAATCATATTTATTTTAGTTTTTGAAAGATCAAAATTCAAATAAAGATCTCTCAAACCAACCACATCATTGGATTCTGGAAAACTTTGTATTTCTATTACATTATTTGGTTTTACAGTTGATACTATGTTTACTGTTCCAAGATTTATCTCACCTTTAATATAATCAACAGTTCCTGCAGATTTTGAAACAACTCTTACAGATCCATCTGGTAAATTTTTAACAATAGACACAATTCCCGTTCTTTTATCTGCATTTGGAATATCAGTTAGATAAACAATATCACTTTCTCCTGCAATTCTAAATCCCGTAGATTTGATATTTTTACCCTCTTCAGAAACGTGGAATTGATTTCCAAAACATAATTCGTATTGTGCAAATTGATTTAATAGAGCAAATAAATTTCTCCTCATTTTTACTCTTGTGATATTAGATGTAATAGATGAATCTGTATCATCAATTGTTCTGAGAACTTTACTATATCTAAATCTACCTCCAAATTTATTTAAATCTGTAGATTTTGAGTAATTTGTAAGTGAATTTGATATTTTTGTTTTTAAATTATCTGGTGTTGATGTCATAGAGTCATTATAATAAACAAATGAATCCAATTCAATATACAAAAGTTTTAAATCTACAATTTTTTGATTAATACCAGAAATTGAATATTGTTTTAATTTTGATAAAATTCTAGTTTTATTAAAATCAGACACCAGGAAACCATTTTTTGGTTTAATTGAAATTTGCACAGTTCCAAATTCTGGAGTATCCAATTCCTCTCCACCAACAACAGATACAGATTCTGTATCTGGATATATTGTTTTTATAATAGATTCATAATCTCTTCCAGTAACTGCTCTATTTTGTGCAGAATATATTCTCGGAGCAAAATATTTAATGGAATCTACAGATTCTATATCACCACCATTTTGAGACTTCTGTGTTGTGATGACTGTGAATGGATTTGGTATTTCTACTTTACCATTACTATCAACTATTTTTCCAGAAAACGAAAATCTATTAGCATCATTCCCCTCTTTTCCATCTGTAACAAGATAGTCTACTGTAACAATTTCACCACTTTCTAATTTTCTTCCTATTAATCCATCACCAAATAACAATTCATATTTTTCATCTTGTATTTCTTGAAGTAAAAATACATAGGATGATCCAGTA
>Ga0163109_10001748_pt1 | contig 17142 bp, 14 predicted proteins | sample CRUFie1St13metaG_FD_108704 | JGI IMG/M metagenome (GOLD analysis project Ga0163109, IMG submission 108704) | Marine microbial communities from the Costa Rica Dome - CRUD Field 142mm St13 metaG | ecosystem: Environmental > Aquatic > Marine > Oceanic > Photic zone | place: Costa Rica: the Eastern... | reverse complement strand
TTCTGAAGTGCCATCGTGACAAGGTGTTGTATCAGTACATCCAGACAATGCTCAGGCGGGCGGATTGGTTCGAGCGATTCCGCATCCAGCGCATCCGCAAGCGCAGAGAATTCATTAAGATGCAGACGATTTGTTGGTACCAGTAGTACCTCAGTTCCAGAGCCTGGTCGATGGCTAGCACGTCCCGCGCGCTGAATCATTCGACTGACTGACCGCGGAGAGCCAACTTGAATGATTTTTTCAACTGCTTGAAAGTCGACTCCAAGGTCCAACGCACTTGTTGCGACAACACAGTCGATATCACCTAGCTTGAGTTGTTTTTCGACGCTGTGTCGGACGTCCGCTGCCAGTGATCCATGGTGAAGCGCGATCGACAGATCGGACCTCACAATTCCTAGGGCTTGATACCATTGCTCTGCTTGGTTTCTGGTGTTGGTAAAGACAATCGTGGTCCGTCCTCCGACCAGTCTTTGGCTCACAGGCTTCAAGAGGCTCAGTCCGAGATGACCGGCCCATGGCAAACGCGAGTCCTTGGTTGATTCTGCGATGCTCAGCCTTATTTTACGGTCGATATCGGCCTGCGTAAGTTGCCCCGCGACACCATTTGGTAGCAGAGCTTCAAGTGCCATGCATGGGTCTTTGATTGTGGCCGAAATACCTGTGATTGTTGGGCGCTCGCTCAGACGCATGAGACGGCTTAGGCACAGGCTCATCTGCACCCCTCGTTTTGAGCTCAACAAATCATGCCATTCGTCAACCACGATGCATTCCAGTGTTGAAAAAAGATCGATCGATTTTGGCGAAGATAAAATTACGGATAATGATTCGGGTGTGGTCATCAGTATGTGTGGTGGCTTTCGAAATAAACTGGCCCTATCTTTCGCAGAGGTGTCACCATTCCTTGCAAGAATTCTCACGTCGCTGGCTTCGAAAGGATCTTTTAAGGCTAGTTCCAGATCTTTTGTCATTGCCCGGAGCGGTGTGACGTAGAGCAAACGCAACCCCTTCAGTGATGTTTCGGTCAGGAGCCGCTCAATCATTGCCCCGGTCGCTGCCAGTGTCTTACCGGAACCGGTAGGACACTGGATCAATTGATGGATACCATTCGCTGTTCGTTCCCACGCAGTTTTTTGGAATGAGAGAGGACGGAATCCTTTGCTCTTGAAATACCTGTTCACCTGATTAAACGGCATGAGAGTCGCTCATTAGAGTTTCGAAGTGTGTTAAACGATCGGCGTCATTTGCGCCCACATCTTGACGCCACCGTAAAATCCGTGGGAAGCGAAGCGCGAGACCGCTCTTATGACGCGTTGAGCGCGTAATTCCCTCAAAACCTATCTCGAAGACCTGTTGTGGCTCCACCTGTCTCACTGGTCCAAACTTTTGCACCGTATGCTTTCGAATCCATCGATCCATTGTCTTGAGTTCGGCGTCCGTTAGCCCAGAGTATGCTTTTGCTACGGGGACGAGGTTGCCGTCAGAGGTCCAGCAGGCCAGTGTATAGTCGCTATGTAAACTCGCTCGGCGACCATGCCCAGCCTGAGCGTAAATGAGCACACAATCTGCTGTCATCGGATCCAGTTTCCATTTCCACCAGTGCCCGACTCTGCGGCCTGACACATAGGGACTTTCCCGTCGTTTGATAATGACTCCCTCAGCGCTTACCTCGCGCGCTGATTCGCGCATGGCCGCGATTTGTTCGGGGGTGTTGGGAAAGGAAACGGGGCTCTGAGTGACCGCGAGGGTTGCCAATATCTCCTTGCGATATATCAGGGGTTTTTCTCGTATATCCTCGCCATCGCGCCTTAATACATCATAGGCCCGAAAAAAAACTGGATGTGTTTTAAGGAGGTTGTGTGTAATGCGTTTACGATTTAGCCGTGTTTGTAAGTCGCTGAAGCTTAGCAGTTGATCCGGGCTACCGGCGAGAATTTCTCCGTCGAGAATCAGCTGGGACGGTAGTGTGGTAGCAGCATCAACGATGTCAGGGAATTGTCCTGTGATGTCGTGATCGCCACGAGACCAGAGACGAATTGTTTCACGCGTTTTGATCAATTGTGCACGGATACCATCCCATTTATATTCCACCAAGACAGTGCTCGGATCGAGTGAATTAAGGTCGTTCTCGATCAGAGGGTTTGCGAGCAAAAAGGGCAGTGGCCTGGCATCAAGCTCGTCTTGGGTAACTGGAGACTGGAGTCTGCGGAGCCAATCCACATCCGCAATGAAACCACCCATCAGTCGCTCTTCGATGACCGCACGATCCATGGAAACTGCTTGAGCGACGGCATCATGTACTAGGCCTTTATTTACCCCAACCCGAAAGCCGCCAGATGATAATTTTAAAAATAGAAAGGCTTCATCCTTAGAGTAGGCTTTTAAGAGCGGTAGCAGTTCGTTAGCGAGTTCCTCAAGCTCGAGTCGGCCGAGTTCTTCTTGACTTTGTATCCAGTCAGCAAGGACCGGCTGGGTGATTTCGGGTGATTTTTCTTGATCAGCAAACAAAATTGCTAAGGTCTCAGAGAGATCACCCACTGCGCTGTAACACTCTTCGAATAGCCATCTATCTCCACCGAACGCCAGGTATGCGGTTTGTTTCAGTGCGCTCGGTTTGAGTCGTTTACCTCTCGCTCGATCCGTCAGAGCCTCTACGGCCAGCGCGCTCTCCAGAGGGTCCGATTCCCGAATGAAAGTGATCAGTGCATCTCGTTTGGAATTGGTAGATTGGCTAGTATCCAGCGCTTGGAATAATGCGACAAAATTCATTGATCAGTCCCTGCCTCAATACCAAAAGCGGTCTCCAATCGTTCGGCATTAATGTGGAGGCAATCATTCAGGTAGCGCGTAAACACTCGTGTTTCCCCATGGGTGGCATAGACCTGTGATGCGCCACTATCTTTAATGGTCCTAATTAACCCGTCCCAGTCCGCATGGTCGCTCACGACAAACCCTTGATTGATTGTTGAGCGGCGACGCACTCCGCGAACCTGCATCCAACCAGAGGCCATCGCAAGTTCGGTGGGTCGGAAACGCTTCAAGAACCCAGAGTCCGCGACTTGTGGCGGTGCAATGATTAAATCAGACGAAATGCTTTTCTGGGATTCAGTGGCCCGTTCCCACTGACATAACTCGATCCCCTGTTGTTCATACTCGATATTGAGATTGGCGACAGCATTGTGCACGAGTACTGACCGGTCGGATCGACTACTGATTTCTGCCATGATGCGTTGTGCCTTGCCGAGTGAGTAACACAGAAGTACCGGTGTCCTATGATTCCTGACATGATGATCCCACCACGAAAACAGGCGGTCCATAACCTGGTCCATTGATGGCCAGCGGTAAATGGGCAGGGCGAAAGTGGCCTCAGTAATTAAAACGTCACAGGGCACGGGTTCGAACAATTGGCACGTTGGGTCTGAAACACGTTTATAGTCACCGGTAATAACCCAAACAGAGTTGCCGTCGTCGACTCGGATTTGCGCTGATCCGAGTATATGCCCGGCGGGATGGAAGCTAACCTTCACGTCACCAAGAATGAATACTTCTCCGTAGGCATGGGTTTGGATATCGTGCTCGCCAAGACGTTTTTTTAGAATACCTTCGCCTCCAAGTGCGCAATGATACAGCCTTGACCCAGTGCGTGCGTGATCGGCATGCGCATGTGTGATTAGCGCACAATCAACCGGGCGCCATGGGTCAATATGTGCTTGGGCTTTAGGGCAATATAGTCCCTCTGGTGTTCTTATAATCAAAGGCTCACGGAGACAGCTTTTTTTCGATACCATGGTGTCTTTACTAACGTAGTGAAGCGAAACAGCGCCCCATGTTCAGACCAGTCCTTGTCGTCATAGCTTTCCTGATGACCCTCAGTATTACTGAGATTGTGTCTGCACGCGAGAAAACCGGCTTGGTTTTGTCAGGTGGTGGGGCTCGTGGTTTTGCGCACGTAGCCGTGCTCGAGGCATTGGAAGCTAATAAGGTTCAGATTGATTACATCGCTGGGACATCGATGGGTGCAGTGGTCGGTGCCCTATACGCGTCCGGTTTAAGCGCGGCTGAAGTCCGCGAGAAGTTGCTAGCGGTTGACTGGAATTCGACGCTACAAGATGTTACCGATCGCAACGAGCGCAGTTTTCGAAATAAGAGCTTTGAAGGCCGTAACTTTTTGGGATTCGATTTAGGGGTCGGGCCTGATAGCGTGCGTCTGCCACTCGCAGCGCTTCGTGGGCAAAAACTAGCGCTCGCGTTAAACGAGTTGATGCTAGAAACTGCGACGGTGTCAGATTTTGACGCTCTCCCTATTCCGTTCCGGGCCATGGCGACAGATTTAGCAACGGGTGATGCTGTGGTGTTAGGTCGTGGGTCGTTAGCCACTGCACTTCGGGCGTCAATGGCTGTCCCAGTCGTATATTCTCCGGTTGAGATCGATGGTCGGTTATACGTGGATGGGGGCGTAGCAAATAATCTCCCGATAGACGTTGCAAGGGATATGGGGGCCGATCGAGTAATTGCGGTCGATACCTCGTCACTCCGTTATTCAACTAACGAATTGACCTCAGTCATCACAGTGGTTGACCAGCTTACGAACCTTTTGACACGCAGAAATACTGAGGCTCAGCTTGAGAAATTGACCGATAAAGATCTGTTAATAGAGATTTTTCCCGAGGGTATCGCGACGGCCGAGTTCAACAAAGCAGAAAATGCACTTGCGCTTGGCCGCGAGTCACTTTCTGCAGTTCCCGACATCTTTTCGGCGTTTGCAGTCGATACCAAAAATTATGCAACATGGAACAACAACCGGTTGGATCGTGATGAGCCGCCGACGCTTGCGTTCGTTGAAGTGATTAGTGATGCACCCCGCACATCGAGTAAGACCATTGCGAACCGGCTAACGGTCCGGCCCGGACAGCCGCTAGATAACGAGCGCCTGAAGTCAGATTTAGGGAAGATCTATGCGCTTGAAACTATCGATCAAGTGGAAGTCTCGGTGGTGGAAAAAGACGATCAGGTCGGTCTGTCGCTTGAGACTAAGGAAAAAGCATGGGGTCCTGACTATCTAGATTTTGGATTTACGTTGGAGGACAGCCTCGATGGTCGTGCGTCGTATAATCTGAACGGTGTAATTCGAGCCACCAACATCAACCCATTGGGAGGTGAATGGCGAACCGAACTTACGCTCGGCGACAAGACGCGTATCACTTCCGAGCTCTATCAACCTATTGACTATGGTTCTGATTGGTTTGCAACTGCAGTCGTAGGCTTTTTGCGAGAGGATCGGGCTCTTTACGAACAAGGGACTCTGACTTCAAGTTATGCAACCGAAACGCGTGAAATTGGTTTTGATGCAGGTTATTCGCTGGACACACGAGGTGAATTTCGTATCGGCTTCCGGCAAGCCAAGATAAAAAATAATAAAGTATTGGGCGCGGAAACCATGAGTGCTAAAGTCGATGACTCACGTTATTTCGCAAGAGCGGGTTTTGATACACTAGATTCCTTAGGGTTTCCGACGCAAGGTATTCGGGTCTTAGGTGAGTATTCAATCTATGACGCAACGCTCGGGGCAACGAGGCAGTACGACGGTGTGACGCTAGACATATTGTATCCGCTTTACCACAACACCGGGACGACTGTATTAGGCCAGGGATATTTAGGTTATTTATTTGAAACCGCGGTGGCTGATGTGACTCCTCGTTATAGTCTAGGTGGATTCACGAGGCTCTCCGGCTACAGCCCAAATGAGATCTCGGGTCGGCACGCGGGGCTTCTTTCATTGATGGGTTACCAGCGACTCAACGAGCATGCAATTGTTCCGATTGACCAACCTTTGTTTATTGGATTTTCTCTGGAGGCTGGCAATGTTTTTCAGGATCGCGATGATCTCCGCTGGGATAAGACACTGTCGGGTGGCTCGTTGTTTGTTGGCGCCGATACAGCGGTTGGGCCCGGGTATCTCTCTTTTGGTCGAACCGAAGGAGGCCGTCAGTCTGTGACTTTGTCTGTGGGTCGTCCGTTTGCGGAGAGAGACTAGTGCGCTTTGAACGACACATTTATTCAGGGAAGCCTCCTACCGAGGTTCTGCGGCTCGTCGCCGATTTTCGGCACCTCCAGTCGTGGGATGACTCAGTTGTCTCGGTGCAGCCTCTTGACGAGATATTTGGCGAGGGCTCGCGATATCGAGTTCGTGTATTGTTTAATGGCAATCCGATAGATATGGTTTACACGGTATTGATGTATGAGGCAGGAGTCCGAGCCGTCGTATCCGGAGAAGCACCAAAGGCTAAAGCGACTGACACCATCGAGGTAGCGTCTTCTGGTGAGGGAACAATAATTAAATATACGGCTGAGATCGATATGGCTTTTCCATTCAATTTGCTGGATCCTGTGTTTGCGATTGGATTTAAAAAAACGGTAGACCGTGCTGCGATAGGCCTACAACGATTTCTTGCCTCCTAGCACAGCCTTTGCGACGAGCATTTGAAACCAGCGATCGGGCAAAACCCTTCGAAGTAGTAAGAGTATGCTGCTGTACTTACCCGCGTTGTAGCGCAACCGATTTCGAGGATCGAACAATGCCTCGACGATGGTTTTGGCTACTTCATCCGGCGGTGTCGCGGTTGTCCCTGCTCGCATGGATTGCGCGAGTTGCGACAGGGCTTGCGCATGGTAGGGGTTGGTCTCCCCAGATATTTGCATGCCATGCGTCGCGAACCGAGTCTGTGTGAACCCCGGTTCAACGATCTTGATTCTGATGTTTGATCCGAGGCATTCGTACCAGAGTGCTTCATACGATGCCTCCAGTGCATGTTTTGTAGCGTTATAATATCCGAAATATGGAAACGCCATTCTGCCGCCAATAGATGTGTTGATCATCAGAATACCTCTGCCCCGCTCTCTGAAATGCGCCATTGCTTTCTGTGTAATCGTCATGGTGGCAAAATAATTGGCCTCGAATTGTGTCCGAATTGCTGTCTCAGATGCTGATTCGATTGGCGCGGTCAAGCCAAAACCTGCGTTGTTAAACACGACATCAACCCTGTGTTCCCACAGAGGTGACACACAAAATGCCTCGACACTCTTTTTTGCATCTAAGTCGAGGGGGTACCATTCAACGTTAGTTATTTTTTCTTGTGTGCTCCGAGACGTGGCGATTACCCGATGACCAGCCCGCGCAAGCCGGTTGACAGTAGCTCGACCGATACCACTGCCTCCCCCTGTAACAAGGACGCGAGCCATTATCCGAGCCCGCAGTGTCCAAGACCGCGCTTATCTAAATAGTTCTGATGATAATCTTCGGCTCGCCAGAATTTATCAGCGCGTTCAATGCTGGTTGCGATAGGCTGACCGTGGTGGCCTGATTCGCTCAATTGATTAATTTTTTCTTGGGCCCCTAACCATTGCTCATCTGTTTGAGGGAAGATTGCAGTCCGATACTGGGTACCGATGTCGGGTCCTTGTCGGTTGACTTGGGTGGGGTCATGCCACTCAAAAAAGCACGAGAGAAGCTCTTCGAAATCGACTACCTCAGGATTGTACTCGACCTCCACAACCTCTGCGTGGCCGGTTTTTCCAGTACATACCGACTTGTAGTCAGGCGAATCTGTGACGCCTCCCATGTAACCAACGGCGGTTTTTTCTACGCCACCTAAACGAGAAAAGCGTTGTTGGATACCCCAGAAACATCCCGCTGCGAAGTATGCTTTTGCCATTTTTCACCTCAAGTAGCTCGGCTGACTGATAAATCCGCGAGCCCCATGAGCCCTTCCCGAAACACTGAATCCGGTAATGTCTCCAGCGCGCTCTTTGCTCGGCTAACCGCGGCTAATGCTCTTTCTCTTGTATAACTAAGTCCGCTGGTTCTATTTACAATTTCGGAGATCTCATAAAAACAATCTCGGTCGCCAGATGTGATAGCTCTAGTGATGACTGCCTCTTCGGCTGCAGTTGATTCAGTCAGTGCTTTAATTATGGGTAGGGTACACTTTCCATCAGCAAGATCGTCCCCAAGATTTTTTCCGAGGCTATTGGTGTCGCCCGCATAGTCGAGGTAATCATCGATCAACTGAAAGGCAAAGCCAAGCTGAAGCCCGTATATTTTCAAAGCTTCGACAACTTCGTCAGATTGATCGGTGATAAGTCCTGCACAGGCTGCGGCGGCCTCAAACAGCACCGCTGTTTTCCGTGTGATAACTTGGTCATATTCTTTCTCAGAGACATCAGCACGGTGTTGATTTTTTAGTTGCCAAACCTCGCCCTCGGAGATTTGGTTGGTCGTATCGGCAAGTACTTTAAGGATGTCAAGTCGCCCTACTGACACCATCATTTGGAAAGCCCTCGAGTAAACGAAGTCGCCGACTAAAACACTCGTAGCGTTTCCAAACGCAGCGTTAGCGCTGGGTTGCCCACGTCTTGCTTCGGAGTTATCGACCACGTCGTCGTGGAAGAGTGTCGCTGTATGAAGACACTCGATTGAACCAGCCAGAGGAATATGATGCAGGGTATTCGTCTTCAAGGCTCTCGCCGCCATCAAGGTGACAAGTGGCCGGACACGCTTACCACCGGACTGAATAAGGTACTGGCTTACTTTCTCAATCAGATCGATTTCAGATCCAAGCTGAGAGATCAGGAGCTCATTTAACGCTTCAAAATCCGGTCGAATGAGGTCAATTAGTTGGTCTGCTGTCGGCATGCACTTGTCCGGTATCAATCAAGCCTTAGTTTAACGATTATTCGGCAGAGAAAAAGCGAAATTAGGTCTTGTCTTCTGGTTGCTTAATCCCTATCATTACGCGCCTTTCGAGTGACGTTCTCATTTGAGATATTTATAACGGAGTCAGAAATATGTACGCGGTCATTGAAACAGGTGGTAAACAGCATCGCGTGATAGAAGGTGAGTTAATCAGAGTTGAGAAAATTGAGGCCGAAACTGGGTCGATAATAGATTTTGATCGCGTATTAATGGTTGGAGAAGGCGAAGCTGTTAAAGTAGGCACACCAGTTGTTGAAGGCGCAAGAGTCTCCGCAGAGGTCGTCCAACATGGCCGCGGCAGTAAAGTCTCGATTTTGAAGTTCAAACGTCGCAAGCACCACATGAAACGCCAGGGCCACCGTCAGTGGTTCACTGAAATAAAGATTACAGGTATCAACAGTTAAGGCAGGAAACGAAAATGGCTCACAAAAAAGCCGGGGGCAGTACCCGAAATGGTCGCGATTCTGAAAGTAAAAGGCTCGGTGTGAAAAAGTTTGGGGGAGAGAAGGTACTGGCTGGTAATATCTTAGTCCGTCAGCGCGGGACGCAATTCCACCCAGGCGTCAACGTTGGATGCGGTACAGACTACACCCTTTTTGCGAAAGCTGAGGGCGAGGTGAAGTTTGAGGTGAAGGGGCCGCAAAAGCGGCGGTTTGTGAGTATTGTAACTCCTGCCTGAGCAGAGTATTCACTAACTTAAAAGCCCCGCTCTGGCGGGGCTTTTGCATTCTGGACGAGTAATGAAATTCGTAGATGAAGCGTTAATTACAGTGGATGCCGGAAACGGGGGCGCAGGATGCTTGAGCTTCCGTCGAGAGAAATATATTCCCAGAGGTGGTCCAGATGGAGGCGACGGTGGGGATGGTGGCTCTGTGATTTTACTCGCAGATGAAAATCTGAACACACTCATCGATTATCGCTACCAGTCGCGTTACCGAGCAGAAAATGGCAGCCCCGGAGCTGGCCGAAATAAGACGGGCTCCGGTGGTAATGACTTAGTGCTGAAGGTGCCTGTCGGAACAACTGTTTATGACGACGAGACCAACAACCTAAAAGGTGAGGTGGTGTGCAACGGGGATGCCATGGTTATCGCAAATGGTGGCCGAGGCGGATTGGGAAATACTCGGTTTAAGTCATCCACTAACCGAGCACCCAGGCGAACCACTCCAGGGTCCCTTGGGGAATCTTTTAAATTAAGACTCGAGTTACGTTTGTTGGCTGATGTTGGTTTGGTCGGGCTTCCCAACGCGGGTAAATCAACGTTGATCAGTCAGCTGTCTGCTGCAAAGCCCAAGATTGCTGACTACCCCTTCACAACACTAGCGCCTCAGCTAGGAGTAGTATCGCTAGCGCCTCATCGAAATTTTGTGGTTACTGACATACCAGGTTTGATCCCCGGCGCGGCAAAGGGCGCGGGGTTAGGTACACGGTTTTTGAAACACCTGACCCGAACCCGCATATTGCTTCACTTAGTCGATGTAACGCCTATCGAAGATGGGGATCCGGTTGATATTGTTGAGACTATAGCTGATGAGCTTGAGCAATTTAGTCCAGCTTTGGCAGCACGTGAGCGTTGGTTGGTCCTCAATAAAGTAGACTTAGTCAACTCGGATCAGAGAGAGGCGTTGATTGAGTCTTTGAAGTTAAGGTTCAATTGGCCGTTCCCGGTTCATGTGATTTCTGGTGTGACTGGTGAAGGCTGCGATTTACTTGCTAACAATCTGATGACACGGCTTGAGGTGCTGTTATCTGAGCGACGCGAGGACCCTGATGCCGAGTCTGCGGAACGTGTGTGGCTCGATCGGATGGCGGAAGAGGCGCATGAGCGAATTGTGGAGCTTCGTGAAAAGCGTCGAGTGCACCATAAAGGTAACCACCTCGGGGGTGGAGATGATGACGATGATCATAGGATGGAGGTCATTGTAGTCCGTGACTAAGCGAGCCAAACTCAAGACTGGTAGGCGATGGGTTGTGAAAATTGGCAGTGCATTGCTGAGTAATGACGGTCAGGGTCTCGACTTCGACAGAATGCAAACCTGGGTCGAGCAGATGTCCGTATTGATAGCAGACGGAGTCGAGCTCTGTCTGGTCTCTTCTGGGGCAATTGCTGTCGGTCTGAAAACCCTAAAAATCGAAAAACGGCCTCAAGATCTACCTTTACTTCAAGCTGCTGCGGCCATAGGTCAGATGGGCCTTGTTCAGGCTTGGCAGAGCTGTTTTTCGCAGTGTGGGCACGATACTGCTCAGGTATTATTTACACATGAAGATCTTGCAGATCGAAAGCGCTACCTCAATGCGCGCGATACATTGAAAAAATTAAACAAATTTGGTGTTATTCCAGTCGTAAACGAAAATGACACGGTCGCGACCGATGAGATTCGATTTGGTGACAACGATTCTCTAGGGGCACTTGCCACCAATCTTCTAGAAGCTGATGTCTTAGTAATTTTGACTGATCAAGATGGCTTGTTTGACAAGGATCCGCGCTCCCATGCAGACGCTGCTTTAATCCCCGAGGCGCGTTCGCTAGATGATAGACTTCTCGGAATGGCTGGAAAAAAAGGCGGTTCGCTTGGCAGGGGCGGAATGTATACAAAAATAGTTGCAGCTCAGCAAGCCGCGAGATCAGGCGCGATGACTGTGATAGCTAACGGTCGCGTTGATCAAGTACTAGAAAAGTTGCGGATGGGGGAAGAGGTTGGTTCATTATTGTATCCTGATTTAAAGCCTCAGGCCGCACGGAAACGCTGGTTGGCATCTCATAAACAAACACGAGGCACATTGATTGTGGATGATGGCGCAGCTAAGGCATTAAAAACAAATGGGCGGAGTCTGCTGCCGGTTGGGGTGACTGAGTTGCGAGGAAATTTCGATCGCGGCGACATCGTCGCGATCGAGACTGCAGATGGCGAACGCATTGCGACGGGTTTGATTAATTATGGATCAGATCTAGCCCACCAGATGTTCGGAAAAACAACCGCACAGCTCATGGACCGACAGATGTTGCTAGAAGGGGTCGCACTGGTGCATCGTGATAATCTGGCGCTGGTCTAACCCACTCGCAGTTTCCAATTATGACGCCAACGCTTTCACTTTGGCGTTTAGACGGCTCTTGGTTCGTGCGCATTTATTTTTCTTGTAAATGCCTTTAGTGACCATGCCATCAAGAATCGGTACTGCTTCACGGAGCGCTTCCGCCGCGGCCTTTTGGTCGCTGGTTGCGACAGCCGCTAAGGTTTTTTTTACGTACGTGCGAGCCCGTGACCTTAGGCTAGCGTTATGATTGCGACGGACATCCGCCTGCTTTGCGCGTTTCCGCGCTTGGGGACTATTTGCCACCGGGGTTGCTCCCTTAGACTACACTATAGATAAGTCAACATAATTGAAAAATCGAGGCGCGTGAAGGTACCGAAAATGGGGCCTCAGGTCAAGGAAAGTAAAGCGTGACAACAGAAAAAATGATTTGGTCCGGTGTCACCGTCGGCGGTTGGACGCTGGGCTCTCGTGTAGTCGGATTACTACGAGATATCGTCCTGGCTAACACGGTTGGTGCATCCGCAGGCGCAGATGCATTTTTTGTGGCATTCAAAATACCCAATTTTTTGAGACGCCTTTTTGGTGAGGGTGCTTTTGCTCAGGCATTTGTTCCAGTGTTTACCGAGACACGTGAGAAGGAAGGTGACCAGTCTGTCAAGCGCTTGATTGATCAGGTGGCTGGCCGATTAGGATTGATCCTCATCGCCATCAGCATCCTCGGTGTCCTGCTGGCGCCTTGGATTGCGAAGCTGTTTGCGCCCGGATTCTCAAACGATCCGGAGAAACTGACACTGACAGCTGATCTGTTACGTTGGACCTTTCCATATCTCGGTTTCATTTGTTTGGTTGCGTTCGCGGGGGGCATTCTCAACAGTATCGGAAGGTTCGCTGTACCGGCCGCGACTCCAGTATTTCTGAATCTATCCTTGATGGGGAGCGCGTTATTTTTGGTACCGCTAATGTCTCCTTCAGTATTAGGGCTCGCGATCGGTGTGGCGATCGCAGGTGTAGTACAGTTGATGATCCAGATCCCTCCGCTGATGATGGCGGGGTTATTCCCCAAGCCTTCGTTATTGGCAGATCATCCGGGTGTCTCAAAAATTTTAAAATTGATGGTTCCTGCTTTGTTCGGGGTCTCTGTCAGTCAAATTAATCTACTGCTTGATACCGTCCTCGCATCATTACTAGTATCTGGGTCGGTTTCTTGGCTTTACTACTCAGATCGCTTAATGGAATTACCGTTGGGTGTGATTGCGATCGCTGTTTCTACTGTGATTCTTCCCAAGTTATCACGTGACTTCGCGCAGGGAGACGACGTAGCATCACATCAAACACAGAGTTGGGCGGTTTGGGTGGTCCTAGTATTGGGGCTCCCTTGCGCTGCAGTCCTGGCCGTTTTTGGTGAATTGATCTTGGCGACACTTTTCCAATACGGGGCAATGACTGTTCAAGACATCGAGGCATCAGCATTGTCACTAATGGCCTACGCCGCAGGACTTCCAGCATTCATGTTGATCAAGGTGCTTGCTCCACACTATTTTGCGCATCAAGACACTAAAACACCCGTTAAAATAGGTGTAATAGCTATGGCCGCGAACATGGTATTCAACCTGATCCTGGTTTGGTCGTTAGATCACGTTGGGTTAGCTCTCGCGACGTCCCTATCTGCGTGGGTCAATGCATTGTTGCTGCTTAGGGGCTTGCATCGACGCGGCTGGTATAAGGTCTGCCAGCCGCCATGGCGCCTTGCGGCAAAAGTTAGTTTAGCAATCTTAGTGATGGTTCAATTGGGCTGGTGGACACCGTCCTCGGCATCGTTGGAAGATGTTTCTGTGATTGACCGTATGATTTGGACCTCGGCTTTGCTATCTGCCTCAGGGTTTTTGTACTTTATCACATTGAGGTTAGTCGGGATCCGCTATACTTCGTTGCTCATGCCACCAGCAGCACGTTAATGCAATGCGATTTATTTTCGGTCGACAAGTTGAATTCCGGTCACCACATGTCTTAACCATCGGTAACTTTGATGGTGTGCACGTGGGACATCAACGCGTTATAGAACAAGCAAAAGCAGTTGCTACCCGGCTCGGGCTTCCTTTGACGGTGTTATTGTTCGAACCCCAGCCAAGGGAATTCTTCGGAAGACAAAGAGGTCAGTCCGCCCCGGCCAGATTGATGAATTTGAAAACGAAAGTGGCTACTTTGGAATTATTGGGCGTTGATTCGATTTGGTGCTTGAAGTTTTCAGATATTAGATCCTTGACAGCCCAAGCCTTTGTCGATCAGTTGGTCTACGGTAAATGTGTCGCTCAGGTTGTCGTTGGTGATGATTTCCGTTTCGGTTGCGATAGACAAGGTGATTTTGATTACTTGGCGGCAGCAGGAAATCGACATGGATTTGCGGTAGAACAGTCAGAGACGCATCTTTTAGACGGGGTACGTGTCTCATCATCTCGTATTCGCGAGCTGCTACGGTTAAACGAGTTTGATGGCGCAGCACGAATGCTTGGCCGCTCGTATGCTCTTTGTGGACGAGTATCCTATGGGCAACAATTAGGGCGGCAAATTGGCTTTCCGACTGCTAACATTGCGTTGCGAAACTCGCCACCAATACATGGGGTATTTGGTTGCTCGGTTAAAATCCCTAATGGACGAGTTGTGAGTGGGGTCGCCAACATTGGATCGCGGCCCACTGTCGCTGGCCGGAGGGTCCGACTAGAAGTACATTTGCATGAGTTCTCTGATGAGCTGTATGGTCTTCATCTGACCGTGACTCCACGGATATTTATTCGCGCCGAGCAGAAATTCGAGAGCCTTGAGGCACTAACTGAACGAATTAGGTTCGACAACAATAAGGCTCGGGAGTCGCTGAGTTTTTTAAATGGATCTGAAATTGAATGACTGATTACAAACAGACACTGAATCTTCCTGAGACTGAATTCCCGATGCGCGGGAATCTGGCACAGCGTGAGCCTGATATGCTGGCCAGGTGGGAGGCTGAAGACTGGTACCAGCAAGTGCAAAATGCGCAGTCGAATAGAGAGAAAACTTTCATCCTACATGATGGTCCTCCCTACGCGAACGGCGACATCCATATCGGTCACGCCGTTAACAAAGTCCTCAAAGATATTGTCGTCAAATCGCGTGGTCTCGCTGGTTTCCATGCTCCCTATATTCCCGGTTGGGATTGTCACGGTCTTCCAATCGAGCACAAGGTGGAGACCACGGTCGGGAAGATCGGTGGAAAGTTCAGATCGACCAGTGAGTTCCGAGACGCTTGTCGTGAGTATGCTACCTCGCAAATTGAGCGGCAGAAGGTAGATTTTAAACGTTTGGGGATTCTTGGTGATTGGGATAAACCCTATCTGACTATGGACTACAAGGTCGAAGCGGATATCGTTCGATCACTCGGTCAGATCATCAATAATGGTCATTTTCATCAGGGTGCTAAACCCGTTTATTGGTGTACCGACTGTGAAAGTGCCCTCGCGGAGGCTGAGGTCGAATACCTCGACCGAGAGACGTGGACTGTCGATGCGGCCTTCCCCATCCAGAATACCACCCAAATCAGGGACGCATTCGGTGTTTCTCCAGAAGTTGCCTCCGAGGCCGCGATGGCGATCTGGACGACCACCCCTTGGACGCTCCCAGCCAATCAATTTGTGGCTGTTCATGCGGCGTTCTCGTACGTATTAACTAACTTTGAAAAGGATGGGCAACGCTGGACGTTAGTCTTGGCTGAGGGTCGTCTTGAAGCATTGGCTGCAAGATACACGATTGATTCATTTGAAATTCTTGGTGAGGCAGTTGGCAGTGCCTTGGCTGGTATTCAATGTGAAGCCCCTTGGGATGGACGCATGGTCCCTGTTATCTTGGGTGATCATGTGACACTGGAAGCCGGCACTGGTGCCGTTCACTCAGCTCCAGCATATGGCCTCGAGGACTTTCATGCCGCCGGGTCTTTAGATCTTGAACTTCTGACACCGGTTCGTGATGACGGCACATTTGCTGAGTCTGTGGCGGTGGTCGCTGGGCTTCATGTTGAAAAAACGGGTTCTGTTATTGCTGACTATCTAGCTGAGAAAGGCAGATTAATCCACACAGAGCGATTAGAACATTCTTACCCACATTGTTGGCGTCATAAAACACCGGTGATCTATAGGGCGACGCCGCAGTGGTTTATTCGTATGCAAGGCGAGGGACTTCTGGAGACAGCGCGTGAGGAGGTTGACTCGCAAATTCAATTTACTCCAGGTTGGGGTAAGAACAGACTGGCCGCCATGCTAGAGGACCGTCCGGATTGGTGTATCTCACGACAGAGGAATTGGGGTGTGCCGATCACAGTCTTCGTGCATAAAGTTACCAGTCAATTGCATCCAGATACCGAGATATTGTTCGAAGAAATTGCCCAAAAGATTGAAAAGGATGGGATCAATGCGTGGTTTGATCTAGAGACAAGTGAATTGTTAGGTGACGACGCGTCAAATTATCGAAAGGTCACCGATGTGTTGGATGTATGGTTTGATTCAGGGACGACGCACGCCTCGGTATTGGGTCGTCGAGATGGGCTGCATTTCCCCGCGGATTTATATCTTGAGGGTTCGGATCAGCATCGTGGTTGGTTCCAGTCGTCGCTTCTGACCTCAGTAGCCATAAATAATAAAGCGCCTTACGGGGGCCTTCTCACACATGGGTTTACAGTGGACCAAGACGGCCGCAAGATGTCGAAATCACTCGGGAATGTGATACCACCACAAGATATAATGAACACACTGGGGGCGGATATCTTACGCTTGTGGATTGCCTCCACCGATTTCACTAAGGAAATGACGGTTAGTCATGAGATTTTGAATCGAACCTCAGACACGTATCGACGTATCCGCAATACTGCCAGATTTTTGTTGGCAAACATGGCCGGGTTTAATCCTGAGACCGATCAGGTTCCGATGGATGATCTGGTGTCCCTTGATGCAGAGATGATCAGAAGAACTTGTGAACTGTCGACTAAACTTATGGATCACTATGATTGTTATGAATTCTCTGAGGTAACCCAAACTCTGCATCGCTTCTGCGTTGATGATTTGGGCAGCTTTTATCTGGATATCATCAAAGACCGTCAATACACATTGAAGGCGGAAAGCCATGCCCGAAAAAGTTGCCAAACGGCACTCTATTGGATTACGGATGCACTGGTGCGTTGGATGTCTCCCATTTTATCTTTCACGGCTCAGGAGATTTGGGAGGCGATGCCAGGTGAGCGTCCTCATCGGTTCGTGTTTGCTGTTACTGAAGCCGAACTACCAAAGGTGCGTGGTCGTGCGGACATAAATTGGTCGCTCATCCAATCTGCTAAGAGA
>Ga0163109_10001747_pt1 | contig 17142 bp, 18 predicted proteins | sample CRUFie1St13metaG_FD_108704 | JGI IMG/M metagenome (GOLD analysis project Ga0163109, IMG submission 108704) | Marine microbial communities from the Costa Rica Dome - CRUD Field 142mm St13 metaG | ecosystem: Environmental > Aquatic > Marine > Oceanic > Photic zone | place: Costa Rica: the Eastern... | reverse complement strand
TGTTGTGTCTGCGATGTTGGATAAATTGGCCAAGAACAACGTCATCCACAAGAACAAAGCATCAAACCTCAAATCAAGCCTCGCCATTCACGTAGCGAAGCTCTAATTGAGAACGCATAAAATTGAAATTAGCCCCCTGAGCAAGGGGGCTTTTTTTATGCCTAAAAAATGGCGGTGAAGATGAAAATGGAGATGAAGAAGGAAGAGGGGCAATCGCTGATGCCAAGGGAGAAATTGCTCTTGGAAGGACCACAGCAGTTGAGCGTAGCAGAATTGTTGGCAGTGCTTTTAGGGTCGGGTGTTCAGGGGCATCCTGTTCAGGCGGCTGCACAAGCACTGCTCGATCTAGTTGATGGGGACTTGGCGGTACTTTCTTCAATTCCGCCTTTGGGCATAACGGAGGTTCCAGGCATTGGCCGGGCGAAGGCCCTTCAACTTTCCGCCGCCCTGGAACTGGGCAGACGACGCCAGATGACCGCTCAACAGCAAGATCAGTTCATTCGTTCCTCTGGTGATGTCTTCGAACGTTTTGCCATCCGGTTGTCGGATTTGGGGCACGAGGAATTTTGGTTGGTTCTGCTGCGGCGTTCCAATGCAATCATGGCCGAGGTGATGGTCAGTAAAGGTGGGCTGACGGGCACTGTTGCCGATCCCAAGCTCATCTTTTCGAAGGCCCTGGCGATGAGAGCGGCAGGAATTATAGCGGTGCACAACCACCCGTCTGGCAACGTCAGGCCCAGTCGATCCGATCGGGAGCTCACAAAAAACCTTCAATGGGCCGGGAAAATGTTGGATTGCCCGTTGCTGGATCACTTGATTGTTTCCCGCAACCGTTACTTTAGCTTCGCTGACGAGGGCGAGCTGTGATCTCGATGCTGGGTCAGCCATTTGTCAATTGCAATGAAACGCGTTTTAACTGTCATCGGGGCCAGGCCCCAATGGATGAAAGCCAGTGCCCTGAGCCGTGTGCTGGAAGCCGGTTCCATGGGCATCGAAGAACGGGTTTTGCACACGGGGCAGCATTATTCCCACGGCATGGCTGGCCGTTTCATTGAGGAACTCAACCTGCCCCAAGCGCATCACGTCTTGAATGTGTCGACCGATCCTGCTGTGCGCATGGGTCAAATGATGGAAGGAGTAATGACGGCCATTGCGAAAGATGCTCCCGACGCAGTGATTCTATACGGTGACACCGACTCCACCCTCGCTGGGGCATGGGCGGCGAGCCGGATGGGTACGCCGGTGGTGCACATCGAAGCCGGCCTCCGGTCATTTGATCGAAGCATGCCTGAGGAAATCAACCGCATCCTAACGGATGCAGTCAGTGATGTTTTGTTTTGTCCATCTCCCGCGGCCGTTGATCTGCTAGCCAGGGAGGGCATTGTGACCGGTGCGCGGAATGGGCTCCAAGTCGAAGTCTCTGGCGACCTCATGCTCGACACGGCACGGCACTTTGGAGGTCAGCTCCAACCTGTTTCGTCTGAATCCAATACGGCATTGCTCACCATGCACCGTCCCTCCAACGTGGACGATTCGAATCGGCTCAAGGCGTGGCTCGAGGCTGCGGGTGCCGCAGCGCAGTCCCGTGGGTGGCGTTTGCACTTCCCTGTTCACCCCAGGACCGGTAAGGTTGCGGAGCACATCTTCGGTGATTCATGGCGTGCAGAGCTCCAAACCCTAAGCATCGATGCACATGAGCCAGCGAGCTACCTGCAGATGCTGAATTGGATGAAGGAAGTTCGCCAAGTGTGGACAGATTCGGGCGGGGTGCAAAAGGAGGCGTACTTCATGGGGCGACCAGCAGTGGTGCTGCGAGATGCCACTGAATGGACCGAGTTGCTGGATCATGATGTGGCCCGTCTGTGTGCGCAACCCGCTGAATTGGATGCTGCCATCAAGGCATTGGACGAGGCGTATGACGGCATGGATTTCTCGGTCCCTCTGTACGGAAATGGAAAGGCAGCCGTTCACATAGCACAGACTTTGCGCACATGGTTGAACCGGTAAAGCTTTGGGCAACAGGTGCCCCAACCTCACGACATGAATACGTGGCCTACATCGTTTTCGATGTGGTACTTGGATGTCCTTACGTGTGGTGCACATCGGAGGCGGAGTGGGCACAACACGAGGGGATTAAAATCCAATACGGCGGGAAGCCTTATCCGGCTCAAGGCGTTGAATGGATTCCGGCTTGTGGGTTGTTGGAGGGGACGGCCTTAACTCACCCTGCTCAACTCGCGTGGTCCGATGCAGATGGACCTGGCGTGCCGGGAAAGGGAAGGCTGCCTTTTGGTGTGGCTAACCCGTCTTCAGGCCGTATGGATGCCGATTGGTGGAGTTGGGTGTTTTGGATGACTACTCGGTTGGAAGAATACGAAGCGTCAAAGTCGGCACTGGATGCGATGGGCCGCTTTCAAGCTTCAGCCTCGGTGGCGCACCAGGAAGGTTGGCTGCTTCGACCGGAGGTGGAGGTCCGGATTCGGGCATGGGCTGCGACCGTGGGGCTCTCACTGGGGAACTCAGCATATAAGGTCAATCCTACAATCGACGTAGACAGCGCCTACGCGTACCGGCACCGCAGCGCACTCCGATCCATCGGTGCGACCGTCAAGGACATGCTGCATGCGGATGCAACTCGCTTGATGGAACGTTGGCGCGTTCTGGTGACAGGACAGCAGGACCCCTACGACACGTATGAATGGCTCGAGTCCATTCATGCTGCACATGGTCTGCAGGCGCGGTATTTCTTCCTGCTTTCCGATCGCGGACCGTACGACCGGCCAGTGCACTGGAATGAACCGGGCATGAACGTGCTCGTGCAACACCTCACCGCCACGGCGACGGTGGGGATTCATCCGGGTGTTGCCAGCCACAATTCGCGCGATGCCGAGCAGATGAAACAGGAGGTGAGCAGGTTGGAGCGGCTTTCGAACATGCCTGTGCACCATGCTCGACAGCACTATTTACTGCAACGTGCGCCATCGACTTGGCGACGATTGGAATCCATTGGAATCCAGCACGACCACAGCCTGGGATATGCCGACTGCATTGGGTTTCGTGCGGGGATGTCGCGTTCGTTTTTGGCCTTTGACGCCATGGAGAATAGAACGCTAGACCTCACCATCCATCCCATCTCAGCAATGGACGCTACCCTGAACCGTTACATGGGCCTCGCCCCGAATCAAGCGCTCGACGCTCTCGAGCAGTTGGCACGTGAAGCGAAAGCTGTGGACGGTGAGCTCACCCTGTTGTGGCACAATGAGACAGTCAGCGAGCGCAATGAGTGGAAGGGGTGGCGCTCCGTGTACGAACAAGTTTTTGAGCGCGTTTGTTAATCCAAGAACCATGGTTACCGACTTCTCCAAAACCAACAGCATTGTCAACGAATTTGTAGCCGAGCTGCGCGATGCGGGCATTCAGCAAGATCCTCTTCGGTTTCGATTGAATCTGCAGCGGTTAGGAAGCGCCATGGCCTTTGAATTGAGCAAATCCCTGCATTATTCTGAAGCAATGGTTCAAACCCCGCTGGGTGCCGCTTCAGTCAATCGCTTGGCTGAACAGCCGGTGTTGGCCACCATACTCAGGGCAGGCTTACCCATGCACCATGGCTTGGCCGAAGTGTTTGACCGCGCCGAACAAGCTTTTGTGTCGGCTTGCCGGAAATACGTCGATGAAGCGCACAGCGCCTTTGAGATTGGCATCGACGCTGTCAGTGCACCTCCGTTGGACGGAAAGGTGCTGGTGGTGTCCGATCCCATGCTTGCCACAGGTGCTTCATTGGCCCAAGTGCTCACGGCACTGTTCGCATCGCACGGCTCACCGAAGTCGGTACACGTGCTGGCGGCAATTGCAAGCGAAGAGGGGATTGCCCATCTGCGACATGAACACCCTGACGTGCACCTGTGGGTGGCCGCTGTCGATCAGGAGTTGAATGCAAAAGGATACATCATCCCGGGATTAGGCGATGCGGGTGATCTGGCCTTTGGAACCAAGATGTGAACATGCCAGGCATTGTTGAAATTTTGCTGTGGATGTTCGGTGCGGTAGTCAAATTCTTGGTGACGCCCTCGCTCATGATTGCACGCGGCTGGAGTTTTGGGGCGACCGTCCTCGTTACTTCAGTAGGTGCGGCAGTGGGGGTGTGGGTTTTCTTTTTCTTCGGCAAGTGGATCCTCAAAAAGTGGGGTGAGTTTAGAGGCGAGAAGGAGCCGAAGCGTCCGTTTTTCACGCCGCAGCGGAGGCGTGTTGTTCGGTTTCGTCGGCTCTTCGGAATGTGGGGCTTGCTCGCTGTGAGTGGCTTAATTTCCGTGCCCATTGCGTCCATTTTAGCTGCAAAATATTACCAGCGCGATGAACGCATGCCCTGGATTTTGGTGGTTGCTTTCGTTGTGTGGTCGTTGATTCTAAGCGCACTCTCTTTTTGGGCCATCGACATTGGTTGAGGTGATGTACCTTCGGAACATGTCCACTTCAAACGCCCTTGCTGATTTGTTCTTTGATTTGGACCGGACATTGTGGGATTTTGACCGCAATTCGAGGGAAGCGCTTGAAGAGATTTTTCTCGAGATCGCTCAGCCTTATCTGCCCCAAGCCAAAAGCGCGGCTGAATTCATCCCTGTGTACGAGGCTGAAAATGAAAAATGCTGGAAAGCGTACCGCGAGGGGCGCATTACCAAAGAAGAACTCCGGCCGCTCCGTTTCCGCAAGGCGGTTGAGGGACTGGGCATGCCTGCTTTCGAAGGCATGGAAGCCTTGGCCGAAGACATGGGCACGGCGTATGTTCAACGCGCACCGTTCCGCACCGCCCTTTTCGACGGGGCCATTGACGTATGCCGGGCGTTGAAAGCGCGCGGGCATCGGATGTTCATTTTGACCAATGGGTTTGAAGAAGTGCAGCACATCAAGGTCAACCGCAGCGGGCTCGAGCCATTTTTCGACGGGGTGTTTACAAGCGATGCGCTGGGCTTCAAAAAGCCGCATCCAGAGTGCTTCGCAAAGGGATTGGACTTGGCTAATTCCAGCGCCGAACGGGCCGTGATGATTGGTGACGATTGGGAGTGCGATGTGGATGGGGCCATCCGAGCGGGGTGGGACGCGGTTCATTTCGATCCCGACCAGGTGCCATCGGTGTCGTCTGCCCCACGTCGCATCAATGCATTACGGACTTTACTTGAATTGGACTTCAATCAACCATAACCTCTTAACGACTGCTCGTATGGCACAAGAAGAAAAGAAGAAGAAGCAACTGAACATTGATTTGCCGGAGGAATTGGCATCGGGCACGTACTCCAACCTCGCCGTCATCACGCACAGCCCCGTTGAGTTTGTGGTGGACTTTGCCCAGGTAATGCCTGGGATGAATCAGGCCCAGGTGCGCAGCCGCATTATTCTAGCGCCGCATCATGCCAAGCGGCTGTTGCATGCATTGAGTGAAAATGTGAAGCGATTTGAGCAACAGCAGGGCCCCATTCAGCCGCCGAAAGGCAATCAGGATCCGGCGATGCCATTGACCTTCAGTGGCCCACAGGGCGAGGCTTAATCTCGCTCAGCCCAGCACAGTACCAAGTGCAACACCTCGGCGAGTAAATTCCGTCGAACGTCCTGCGTAATCGGGGTGGTTTTCTGCGGCCGATACCCGTGTGCCCGTGCTCGATTGGGTAGGGTGGTACCATGTCAAATTTGCCGCTGCGCCTACTTCAATGTGTGGCACATCCAAGCCCAATACTGCTCGAGGACCTGCTGTCAGGGCTCGAATGATGGCGCTGTCGGCCCCCGGCGTGTCGGCCAATCCAGCAAGCGCAACCGGAAACACCGATTCAATGCCGGCCATTCCGTTGGATGCGAGCATGAACTCCACATCATGGTGTTCGAGGTCTTCGGGCCGGTGGTCGGAAATCAACGCGTCAATTGTTCCGTCCAGTATCCCTTGGCACAAGGCTACGCGGTCTGCGTGCGCTCGGAAGGGCGGCAAGGTCTTTAAGGTGCCGTCGAAAGAGCTGAGGTCCTCATCCACAAAGAAGAGGTGGTGAGCTGATGTGGCGCAGGTTACAGCTAAGCCTTCCTTTTTCGCCGCTCGGATCAGCTCAACGGATTCCGCGGAGCTGATGCAGGAGAAATGCAGCTTGCCCCCAGCGTAGCGCAGAACGTCAAGGTCGCGTTTGATGCGCATGGTTTCCGAAGCTGTGGGGTTGCCCACAACGCCCATGTGCGTGCTCGTGATGCCTTCGTGCATTTGAGGATGGGCATTCAGTCCCAATTCCAGTGGACACGTGACGATGGGTTGGGGCAGGCCCTGTGCGTATTCCAGTGCGCGGCGAAGCATTTCCACACCGCTGATCGGTGCGTCGTCTGAGAACGCGACGGCCCCCGCTTCAGCGAGATCCCGCATTTCGGAAAGCTGCATGCCGTCACCTTCCTTGGACACGGTCCCCATGGGGAGCAAATGGGCATCAAGCCCGGCCGAACGAGCAACGAGGTAGGCAATGTTGGATTTGGTGTCCGGAATGGGATGTTGGTTGACATTGAGCACGACGTGGGTGAAGCCTCCCGCCCGTGCGGCACGGAGTCCGTTTTCAAGCCCTTCTTTTTGCTCAAATCCAGGATCGCCGAAATCCGCTTGCAAGTCCATCCATCCGATTGACAAGTGAGCTCCAGGCTCATTCCATTCGGTTGCATCAGGAGCAGCTGGTATGGAGTCCTGGATATCCACGATCATGCCATTTCGGATGTGCACGTCTTGAGTGCTTCCGTCGTGGGGGCCGTTGGGGTCGATGATGGTTACGCCTTTGATGATGGTTTCCATAAGCGGAGAAATAAAGTTTCGGCAGCAAGTGCTGCAACAGCAATGAGGAGCAACGCTTTCCACAAGGGGGTGCCTTGCTCGACGCGTTGGATAATCTGTGGCAACGTCGAACTCGTTCCAGCGAGGATGCGCATGGTGGGCCATGGGAGTGCATTCCAAGCAGCCTCGAATTCGGCCACGTTCCAAGCGCGGTGGTCCGACTCAGCGCGGTCTTGGTTCAACCCAATAGCGGCAATGGCATTCTCGCCATTCATCAGGGTGTAATGCCCGGCTTCAAACGGCACACCTGCGAGATTAACCTGTGCACGCTGGCCAAATTCTCTAACTTCTGGAAGCCACTGTGACGCGCCTGCTTCGGAGGCAACGCTCCAATTTTTGGGCCCGAGCATCGACCAACTGTTTTGTTGACTTGCGGGTGTTGCAACCGCCCATGCTTCTTCTACTCCCAATTCCGCCTGGTGGATGACGTGGGAAGACGACCGCTCAGCGATGCGAAGCATCAGCGGAACCCACAAGGCATGCCGAATCAAGTTGGTGTTTTTGGCACTGGCGCCGGTGTTCAACACATAGGCCTGACCACGTCCTTTGGGCATTCTGGAGAAGAAGGGGCGCCCCGTTTCCGTCGTGGCCAACACTTCTTCTTCCGGAGCTGAGCCTCGGTTCCAGATTGCGGCGACAGTAGGCAGGTCGATTCGCACGGGTGTCTGCGCGAACATATCCGTGAAAAACGGATGCGCCATGCGCAACTCCCGAACCCGATCGGCGTTTTCGATCCACGTCCACTCTCCACTGACGCCGAATCCCTCGAGCAGTGACGCGTCCGCATTGCTCTGGGTGGGGATGAAGACTGCTGTTCCTCCCTCTTCCACGTAGCGTAAAAGTGCATTGTTGAAGCCGGAACCAGATGGCGGCCAATCATTCAGGATAACCACCTGTTGACCACTGAAGTCACCGGGGCTCCATTCAGTCTGGAAGGTCAGTTGGTATAGTCCGCCCGCTGTATTGTAGGCCCGACGCAATGCCGTGTTGACCGTTTCTGAATTCCCCGAGGAGAGCACCAGAATGTCGATTTGGTTCAAGACGTCGTACCCAAAATGCCACAGGTCATCGAAACGAATAGGTGCATCATCGATTTCCACACTTGCCGATTGAATGCCCGCCGCGCCGTGCGTGTACCGCAGTACGGTATCCGTTGGAATGCCGGGCACGAGGTTGAACGTTCCAATTGCCACCCTTTCGCCGTTGATGCGCAGGTTCATTGGGATGCGGTCAACGGCTGCCCGTGAGTTGTGTTCCATGCGCACGTGCAAGGCCGCCTGCCGTCCTTGGATGCGGACAGGCTCGTCGAACCATACGGAGTCGACCCAGATGTTGGGCGTGTTCCCGGCCATCTCCGGCACAAAGAACCACTGGACGGAAGAGTCGGGCGGAGTGGCCTCAGCGGATAGCGCATGGGTAGATGCCTGTAAATCGCTGAATACATATGCCGATGCTCGGCGCCCTGCGGCTTTGCCCAATTGGTTTTCGATGCGCTCAAGGACCGAACTCAGGGGTTGAGTCCGGTGCGTGGAGCGAATGCCTTCGATCCGTTCCACCGCTTGGTCGCGGGTTAGAAACGCCTGGTCTCGTCCCGAAAATTCGTTGGTGAGCACCTGGAACTGATCGGTGGGCTCATATTGCTCAACCACCAAGGTGGCTTTGTTGCGAGCGGACTGCAGCAGCTGACCTTCCTCCCCCGTACCCTCCATCGACAAACTGTTGTCGACGTAAATGGATACAGCATGGCCGGCCGCTGCATCCGTGTCTGCGTCCCCTTCAAACCAGGTGGGCTGGGCAAATGCAGTGATGAGAGCGGCAAAGGCCAACAAGCGCAACAGCAGCACCCACCAGTGGCGAATCTGTTGCGTCGCCCGCGCATCGCGCTGAACGTCTTTTAGAAATGCGACTTGTGAAAACCGAACCCGTTTGAACCTCCGGAAATGAAGGAGGTGAATGGCTATCGGGATAGCCAGTGCACCGAGACCCCAAAGTATTTCTGGATGCACAAATTCCATTCTCCGCAAATTTAGCTCCAATTTTGCGTGCGATGGCGAAGCGAGCTGCGAAGGATGAAAAAATACACGTCTCGGATGACCTCCGGGACTTTTTGCTGGAAAAAGCAGAAACATACGAACGCCCCGACTTCATCCCCGATGACCCCATTGCCGTTCCGCATCGATTTACCGATCAGCCGGATGTTGAGCTAGCAGGGTTCATTGCGGCAACCCTGGCGTGGGGGCAGCGCAAAACCATCTTGGCAAGCGCCGGCTCCTTCATCGACCGGTTGGACGGAGCGCCCAGTGACTTCATGCAACACGCCACCCATGATGACATTCGCGCAGCGGCGAAAGGTTTTGTTCACCGCACGTTTCAGCCCCGGGATGCGGAGGTTTTTTTGCATGCGCTTCAAGTGTTGATCACGTCCTTCGGCGGATTGGAGCAGGCTTTCATCCCCGAAGGAAAAGCTGTTCATGCCAAGGCCTGCCTCTCCACGTTTCACCACCGTTTTTTTGAGGCGGCTGCTCAGCGCGGATACGAGGCCGGTCGCACGCGGAAGCATGTCGCAACACCCCTTCGCGGTTCCGCGGCCAAGCGGCTCAACATGTACCTCAGGTGGATGGTACGGCCCCGTCGTCGGGGCGTCGATTTCGGCATCTGGAACCAAATCGCGCCGAGCCAATTGATGGTGCCCTTGGATGTGCATACGGGAAATGTGGGTCGAAAACTCGGGCTGCTCGACCGAAAACAAAACGATTGGCAGGCGGTTGAATTGCTCACGGCTGCCCTGCGCGAAGTAGATCCGGACGACCCGGTTCGCCTTGATTTTGCCTTGTTTGGATTGGGCGCCATCGAGCAATTTTGAAGAAAGACGTTGTGAAACCACCGCGCCGCACATGGAACCGCCGCTTGGCGACGACAAAGGACGGATCTCCCACCTTGGAAGTGGTCGAGTGGGGCGTCGCTTACCACAGCATTCACGGCGCGCTGACCGAGTCCGAGCACGTCTTCATCGACCGCGGATTGGAACGGTGGTGGTCGGAAAACGAGGAAGCAGCTGAGCGTGTACGCGTCTTCGAGGTGGGGTTCGGGACGGGACTCAATGCAGCGCTCGCTTGGCAATGGGCGGAACGTCGAGGGGTCGCGCTTGAATACGTCGGCCTGGAACCGCATCCACTCGAGCCACATGAGGTTGACGCGTGGGCCGCATCCGGGCTTTCGGATGATCTCGAATGGCGCATGCGTGCGCTCCATGAACAGGCAGGAGGTGCGGACGGGCTCAAGGCTGATGGGTTTTCTGCGCAAACCCTGCACTGCACCCTGCAATCGTGGAAGGGGACAGGCGCGTTTGACGTGTGCTTCTTTGATGCATTTGCACCCACGCAACAGCCCGAGCTGTGGGAGGTCGAAATTTTCGAGCGCTTGCTGCCATTCATGAACCCAGGTGCGGTGCTGGCCACCTACTGCGCCAAGGGCCAGGTGCGCCGCAACATGGAGCGCGCCGGATGGAAGGTGGAGCGGCACCCGGGACCTCCGGGCAAACGCGAAATGCTCGTGGCGTGCAACGTGCCGGTTACCCGATGGAACGTGCGCTGCTACGCACTGATCTTGAACCCGGCGCGCACCCACATCCTCGTGGCGCGCGAACGGTTCCCCGATGGGTCGGTCGGGTGCAAGTTTCCCGGCGGTGGCGTGGAGCCGGGTGAGGCGATTGTGGATACGCTGTGGCGGGAGTGTGCCGAAGAACTGGGTTCAACAGATGGCCTGACGGGGTTGGGCCATGCCTACACCAATGATTTTTTCGTCCGCAGCGCCTTCCGAGAGGACGAGCAAATCCTCGCGGTTTACCATTGGATGCAAGCGGACCATGAAGGCATCGCATGGTGGGATGATAAGCCCGCCGCTGTCGCCGCTTCCGAACCGCTGCTCGAAATGAATTGGGAAGCCCTCGCCGAGTTGACACAGGACGCCATGCGCTTTCCCATTGACCGGCATGTGGTGGCGAATTTGAAGGGTTGGCTGGCGGCTATCCAATCAAGCCCAAGCGCTCGTTGACGCAATCGTCGATGCGCTGGTAGAGGTGTGCCGGTGAAAACGTGCGCCACCCGAGCTCGCTCAATTCGCCTCCCAGCACGAAGTAGCTGTCCAGATCGATGGCCTTCATGTCGTCAATGACATGCTCTCGGAAGTTCAGTAGGGCAATCCATCCGTCGTCGTCGGTGACTTCATCAAACCATTCTTCGTAGTAGCAATCGTCGCTGAAGTGGAAGTTGAGCACGTTCTCTCCTATGAGGATGTAGCGGTGAATGCCCTCGGCCATCAGCACGTCAATCACCTCGCGTTTGAGTTGCATGATGTCGTTGTACAGGCAGTCGTTCCATTCGCCAATGAATTCGATGATGGCGAAGCGTTCTTCGTAATCGACGAATAAGATTTTGCAAAACAAGGTGGGTGAGTGGATGGAGTCCCACTGCGGATGAATGAAGTAATTGTAGACTTTGGTCGAGTACTCAAACTCGCTGTAGGTCCGGTCAAAAAAAGGACTCCGCGGGTCGTTGCTCGCTACGTAGTGGTTGCGCCACGCATAATACGGTTCCAGGGTGTGCATGGCCTATCCTCGTTCTTTCAGCTGCTCAATCGACGCGCGTACGTCGTTGGTTTCCTCGAGGGATGCTGCTGCCTCTTCCGCCGAAACGCCCGTGGCTTCTTGGATCATGCGTACGCCGCGTTCTTGGAGCTTGGCATTGGAAGGCTTCATATCCACCATTTTTGAACCCACCACGTGACCGAGTTGGATCATCGCCGTGGTGCTGATCAAATTGAGCATCAACTTGGTGGCCGTTCCCGCATTGAGCCGGGTGCTGCCTGTAACGAATTCCGGTCCGGTCACTGCCACGATGGAGTGGTCGGCGACCTTGACCACGGCTGAGTCGGGATTGCACGTGATGCAGGCCGTTAGGAGTCCCGCCTTTCGGGCCGCCTTCAGTCCACCCACCACATAGGGAGTTCGCCCCGAAGCGGCGATGCCGACCAGGGTGTCCTGTGGGGTCGGCTGTGCGAAAGCCAAGTCGCTCCAGGCGCCGGCTGGATCGTCTTCAGCGCCTTCCACCGCCACCCGCAAAGCGCCATCGCCTCCAGCAATCCACCCTTGCACCTTGGTTGGATCCACCCCAAATGTTGGCGGGCATTCGCTGGCATCGAGCACGCCCAATCGGCCACTGGTTCCGGCACCGATGTAGAACAGTCGACCGCCTTTTTTCATGCGGGGCACTAGGGCTTCGACAAAATGCTGGATTGGTCCAAGGCTCGCCGACACCGCATCAAACGCCGCTTGTGTTTGACCGTGCATGGCCGTGACCAATTCCTCAATGGATTTGGCCTCCAGTCCTTGGTGTGGACCTGATTGTTCGGTGGGCGGGAGGTGGGATTCGTCGGCGTGCATGCAAGTGTAAAAATACGCGGGCGAAGTGGGAATCAGGTACCGGTGTTCCACCAGTTCCAAGCCGCTTCCGCTTGCGCTATCAACATGGGTTTGCCATTCATTGTTTTCGCTCCGGCAGCATCTGCGCGCTTCAGGAACGCAGTCTGCGCCGGGTTGTACACGAGGTCCACGGCGAGGTGCTCGGGCGTCAGGCCTTCCCATGGGATATCGATGTGCGCTTCGGTGTCGGGGTAGGTGCCCACCGGGGTGCATTGCACGATCAGTTTGCAATGCTTGAGGTAATCGGTATTCAGGGTTTCATACCGCATCGATTCCCATGCAATGGGCGAGCGGGTGACATGGATAACGCTGATGCCCAGGGACTGCAGTCCATATCGCACGGCCGCAGCGGCGCCCCCGTTGCCCAAAATCAAGGCCCGCTCGTGTGCTGACGTCAAAAATGGCCGGAGCGATTTCATGAAGCCCTCCGCATCGGTGTTGTGTCCAATCCATCCGTTTGCCGCGGGCTTGATGGCGTTGACCGCACCAATCGCTCGGGCCGTTGGAGTCATATCCTGCAACAGTGGGATGATGGATTGCTTGTAGGGTATGGTCACGTTCAATCCCTTCAAGGCCGGAGTCGCCTGGGCTTCAGTTTGCAGCCAGTCCCCAAAGCCATTCAGGTTCGTGCGTTCGAACCGTTCGTACGATGCATCATGGATGCCCCAAGCATTGAATCGGTCGGCAAACAAGGCCGGTGAATGGCTGTGGATCAGGGATTGGCCAAGGACACCAAAACGGCGTGTGATGCTCATGCGGCCAAGCGATTTCCGAGCCGCTGCAAGGCAACAACCAGCCCCGCACCGGCTGCAGCACAGGCGAGGCATAAGAGCAATTCACCAGCGTCGGGCCAAGCATTCGTTTGTAGCCATGTTTCACGGCCATCGCTGTGGGTGTGAAGCAAAATTGCGTTTTCCTTCCAGGGCCAAAGGGCTTGCAAGGAACCCAGCAGCAATCCGGTCAACATTGCCATAACTTGGTTTCGAGCGCGAGAGAGCAGCGCTTTGAGGCCTTTGCTGAATCCCAATAGCCCGCTCACGGCTCCAGCGCCCACCGTAGCAATGACGACGAGGTCGAACTCTTTCAAGGCCCCGATGACGGCACCATACACGCCGAGAAGGAGCAAAATAAAGCTGCCCGAAATGCCGGGCAGGATCATCGCACAAGCCGCAATGGCTCCGCATGCAAACAGGTACGCCAAGCTCGGTTCCACTTGAATCGGCGGCAACGAGCCCACGCCGAAAGTGATGGCCGCCCCTGTGAAGAACAACGCAGCAATTGTGGCATTGCGCTGCGTGATTTCACGGCCGACCAACGGAATGGACGCCGCTACCAGCCCGAAGAAAAAGGCGAACAAGGCCGCCTTGTGGTATTCGAGCAAATGATGAAGTAGACCGGACAAAGCGACAATGCTGGTGCCTATTCCCGCTGCCAGTGCAATCAAGAAGGGGGCGTTCAATGCTTTCCAGACACCTTGGATTCCCTCGTTTTTCAATGTGTCAACCAATCCTAAGGACACGGCAGAGATTGACTGCAGGAGGTCGTCGTAAATGCCCGTAATCAATGCTACGGTCCCGCCAGAAACGCCGGGAACAAGGTCGGCGGCTCCCATGGCCATGCCACGCAGAAAAATCCCGAGGTGGCGTTTCATCCGACTTCTTCTTGGGGAGAAAACGCTGCGCACCACGCGGTGATGCCGCCCTCGAGGCTGTAAAGGTTGTCGAAACCGTATTTCGTCATCAGTGCACTAACGGTCGCTGCCGAGCGCGCGCCGGCGCGGCAATACAGCACGACGGGATGCGATCGGGGAATTTCGGCTTGCCGGCTCAGGCAAAACGCCATCGGTATGTGGACTTCCGTCAGGCGACTGACGGTTACCTCATGGATTTCGCGGATGTCCAAAAACGAAAAGGCCTGTCCGTCCTGCTGCCATTGCTGGACTTCACGGGGGGTGATGGTGGGGACGGGAGGCTGCATGGGTAAGGGTTAGTCTTCCTCGACGGTGTCGCTAACGAGGCGTTTGCCTTCTGCCAATGCTTCGGGTAGGTGCTCGAAGAACGTGTCGCCGCGCAGTCCGAGCCGCAAGCATTCCAACGGGATCAGGTCGTTCGGTCCGATGTTGCCGAGGTTTACGTTCGCTCCGAATTGACGAAGGAACCACACTTGCTGGGGCTTTTTCGGTGCCTCCCACAAAATATCTTCAAGGGCAACGTTGGCGAGGATGCGCTTGACGAGTTGAACGTGAGCGCTTCCGTTCGGCCGGTAAATGCCGACGTTGCCGCTCTCACGAGCCTCGGCGATAACCTTGAAACTGCCCGCTTGCAACTCATTGCTCATCATGCGGATCCACTTCGACGGGCTGATGAGGATGCCTTCTTCCTTCGAGCCAACTTCGGAGAGCACTTTGTAGTTTTTGCTGAGCTTATTGATGAGCTCGCATTTTTCGTCGTGGGGGATGACCATCGATCCGTCGCTGACTTCCAGGCAGGTGATGCCCAGGCTGTCGATGAAGCGGAGGTAGTTGTCGACCTCATTGCGGACGTAAAATGCCTCGAACAAAGTGCCGCCGCAGTAGACGTCAAATCCGGCTTCGTGATAGCGCTTCACCTTGGCGCCGACGTCGGGGGTAACCAAGGAAGTGCCAAAACCGAGCTTCAGCAGGTCAACGAGTTCGCCACCGGTTTCGATGAGGTCCTCGGCTTGCCGAAGGCTCAAGCCCTTGTCCATCACCATGGTCAAGCCATTGGTGCGGGGGCGTGTGGTGCGTTCGGGCAGATGCGTAATTTCGAACATGGTTTAGGGTTTAAATCGTTCAATCCGTTCGATGTAGCGCGCATCATTGGCAAGCGCAGGTAAGAAATTCAAGAGAATTTCGGACTGATCATAGTGGTGTGTCAAAAGAAATTCCAGCAGGTCGAACGCTGCTTTGTGTTGGCCTGAGGCGTACAAACTGATGAATCGTCGGTAGCTCAGGTTGGGTGCTTCTTGAAGCGCTGTCAAGCCATCGTCAATTACGAGTAACGCATCTTCATGCCTGGCAGCCAGCTGCAAGTTGTCCACTCGCTCCAGCCAAAGCTCCTCGTGCCGGATGTCCAACAGGAGTCCTTGGGTGTAGACTTCTTCGGCCCGGTCGTGCTCTTCACGTTTTTTGAGGCACGTGGCGAGCAAGAGGTGGTAATCGGCGTGCTTGGGTTCGATTTCCAGTGCTTGTTCGAAGTAGGAACACGCTTCCCCAAGTCGACCTTGCATGTCGGCGAGGACGCCCAGTCCGACAAACGCATCGGCGAACCGCGGGTCCAACTGCAAGCTGTCCCGGTAATAGGTTTCCGCACGTTCGAGATCGCCAATCCGCTCAAGGCATTCGCCCATGTAGCAGCGTGTGCTCGGCGACGGATCTTCGAACGTCAATGTTTCTTCGTAGGTGTGCAGCGCATCTTGGTACCGCTCCATGGCCACCAAGGCCTCGGCTTTCTGGTGGTAGGCGGGACCAAATGCGCTTTCGATGGCAATGGCAAAATCGTACGCATCGATGGATTGAGTATAGCGCCCACATTGCTGGAGCGCATTGCCCATGCTGTACCACGCGGCAAATGAGTACGGCTGCTTTTCAAGGAATTGCTCGTAGAACGAGGCCGCCTGCTTGAATTGCCCAGTGCGCTCATAACAAAAGGCCAATTCGTAGACGGCCGTCTCGTTCAGCGCATCTTCTTCCAACGCTTCGTGCAGGTTGCGGATGGCCTCCTGCCAGGCGCCCATGTTTTCAAATTCGAGGGCGATGTCGATGCGAATCTCCCGCTTGGCTTCCTTGTCGGCGAAGACCAACGCCCGCTTGAAGCAGTCGATGGCCAACTTGTGTTCCGACATTTGGCTGTACACCGCTCCAAGGGTCACCAAGACTTCCTCATTCATCGGCTCAATGTCGAGGAGTTCTTTCAGCAACGGCACGGCCTTCACACCTTGTCCTGACGCAATGCGTATTTGCGCATGCTTCAATTTCAGGGCGAGGTTTGCGGGATACAACTGGCTGGCGTAGCGAGCGACTGCGTGGGCTTTGCGAATGGATTTCTGCTCGAGGTAGTGCTCAATCAGTCCCTCCAATTCGTCCACGTCGAAGAAGGCTTGCTCGCCGTGCTCGACCATCGCCTCGAACTTCTCAACGAGTCCTTGCAGTGCAGGCTCTCCCCGGTAAGCACGTCCTTCTTCATTCATCAAATCAAAGCTACTAAGGGAAGGGATTCCGGGCTGCATTTCGAACACTCCTTTTTTCACATCCGAAGGCATTTCTTTCACGACTCATGCCCTGCCATGGTATTTTTGGGCCATGCTCATCACATCCATTTCTGGCATCCGAGGAACCATTGGAGGGGCTCCCGGAGAAGGCCTAACGCCTCCCGATGTCGTCAAATTTGCCACGGGGTATGCGCGCTGGATCCGTGAGGCGACCGGGCAACCTCGGCCCACGGTAGTCGTAGGGCGGGATGCGCGACTGAGTGGTGAACTCGTACGGGATCTGCTCGTGGGAACCTTGAACGCGGTGGGTGTGGATGTCATCGATTTGGGCCTGAGTACCACACCGACGGTCGAGTTGGCGGTCCCAGCCGAGCAGGCGGACGGCGGCATCATTTTGACTGCGAGCCACAACCCGCGGCAATGGAACGCGTTGAAGCTGCTGGATGCGACCGGTGAGTTTTTGAGTGCTGCGGCAGGAGAGCGGGTGTTGGAACTCGCCAATGCCCCGGCAGAGTATGTCGACGTGGATGCCATTGGCGGGGTCACTCGACGATCCGATTGGATGGAAAAGCACGTCGCGCACGCCTTGGCC
>Ga0163109_10001746_pt1 | contig 17145 bp, 6 predicted proteins | sample CRUFie1St13metaG_FD_108704 | JGI IMG/M metagenome (GOLD analysis project Ga0163109, IMG submission 108704) | Marine microbial communities from the Costa Rica Dome - CRUD Field 142mm St13 metaG | ecosystem: Environmental > Aquatic > Marine > Oceanic > Photic zone | place: Costa Rica: the Eastern... | reverse complement strand
ATGCTGATGGTTGGGCTAGCAACGGCAATTTTCAAGACACAAAATGGCACCTTCATTTTGGAGATGTTAACGACAGCGACCAAGCCAACTTCTGGGTTGATGGAGTTCAGCACGCCCGTAACCACGGTGGTCTACACAACACTAACTACAAGCCCGACCAGATCCAACTAGGAGGTTGGTTGACGAACCGGGAGATGTCCAAGTGTGCCGTGGCCGAGCTGATTCTTTACAACCGTGTGGTTTCAGAAGAGGAGCGCAACAAGTTGATGGACTCCTTGAATTACAAGTATGGTCTTCGGGTTGGAGGTGGTTTTGCTAACGTCTTTGTTGATACCAGCAAACCCGGTACTTATTCCACAGACTACATCGTCAGCGACAAGTCAGGCAACGTAACCAAGTCCACCCGGACTGTTATTGTCTCAGAAGATGACACTCGCCCTTACATTGCCCTCACGGGTGAGGTTCTACCCACAATTGAAGCGGCTAGCATTGATAGCTACGAGGACCCCGGAGCCTCCGCAGTGTCTGCTGCAGGTGAAACTCTCAATGATGACCTCATGGGAGAGGGGAACGTCGACGTTCGCAATCCTGGTGTTTATTCCCTCACCTACAATTTTTCTGACAACGGTGGCAATGCAGCCGAAACTGTAGTACGTACCGTTCGTGTCGTAGATACTCTTGGCCCGGTAATCACTCTAACCGAAGAAAATCCGCTCAAGGTCTTCGTAGATGCTAAGTTTGAAGATCCCGGCGCCACTTCTGTTGATCAGCGCGACGGGGAGACTGTGGTCTATTCTGATTACTTGCCTATCCCTGATACCCTCCGTCTTGAGTACCACAATCGCCCTAACTCAGTAGAACTGCTCTACCTCCAAGGTGAAGGTGGTGTTCTGGCCCACACTCCTGCTGTTTCGGGATACTTTACGGATGGTATCCATGGAGATGGTATCAATTTCCTCAACGATCAGGACTTTAAGGATATCTCTGGAGTTAATCGTAACGATGGATACCAACTTGTGCTATCAGGCCTATTTGATGCTCGTAGGGATGGTAACTACGGCTTTGCCGCATCAAAATCGGATGGCAATGACTACTGTACGATCTGGGTGGATAAGGACCAAGATGGAATTTTGGAGAAGAATGGAGATTTAGGGGACGAACAGGTAGTCTGGGACAATAAGATCAGTACCGTCCACCTTTCCAGAGGGAAATACCGCGTCGTAATTGCTTATTCGGAATGGAACGGGAATTCACGTTTCAATGCCCGTTTCAGTACTCCTGAAGGCGCTGGTCCATTCAGTCTGACAAACATCCATCCAGGCGGGTCGGGCCAAGAAGGACTTTGGAGCAGCATCCCGAGGGTCATCGACACCTCGGTGCCCGGACAACACACCATTACCTACTTTGCAGACGATAAGTTGGGCAACCGCTCGACCTTGGATCGCACCATCATTGTCGAGGAAGATACCCAGAGACCGATTATCCATCTGCTTGGCGAGAAGGGCTTAGATCATCATGTTGGTTTCCCCTATCGGGATGCGGGAGTTTTACTGGATGATTATCAAGGCAACCCTCTGGACGAGTCTCAGGTCAAGATTACTGGAATCCCAGATGGCTTGAATTTAGGTTCCTACACAATCCTTTACGAATACACTGACCCCGAAGGTCATGTGGCCTTGCCCGTAACCCGCACGGTTATTGTTAAGGATATTGTTGCCCCCATTATCACTCTCAACGGGGTCAATCCTGCGACTGTACAGTTGAATCAAAAATACGTAGACCCGGGAGCGGTGGCTATTGATGCTTTTGATGGACAACTTCCTGCCATCCATAATTTGGGTTTCAACAAGGAAGGTCTCGTTCTTCATTTGGACGCTGGTTCCTTCAAGGGCAAACTCAACAATGGGGAGGTGATCGCCATTGACTGGGAGGATCTCTCAGGAAATGGCAACCATGCAGACAATCAAGTTGGAGACCCTAAGTGGTTGGAGTCCGCTCTGAACGGGCAAGCTGTTGTCGACTTCAATGGTAATGACATCATTTGGACCACCAAGGACTTTGAGCCGAACCTTGCCCACTACAGTATTTTTTCGGTGGCTCGCTATTCGGGAAATAACAGGAATCGAGTTATTTCATCTAGGGGACGTAATTGGTTCTTTGGTTTCCATGGTAATACCATCCGTCGATTCCATTCTGACGGTTGGGCATGGAATCAAGGTGGGAACGACCAAAACTGGCACATCCACATAGGGGATGTTAATGATCAGGACCAAGCGAATTTTTGGCTGGATGGCACACACCTCGCCAAAAATTCAAATGGTTTAGACGACACCAACTACAAACCAAGAAATATCAATCTTGGCGGCTACAATGATTCCAATGAGCGCTCCAATTGTCAGATTGCAGAACTGATCCTTTTCGACCGGGTATTAAGCGCTGAGGAGCGGGAATATATTGAGCTCTACCTCAAGAGTAAATACAATCTGAACGGTGGTGGAGACCTATTCTTCTCACCCGTGGACACCACCAAGGCAGGGGAGTACACTTATACCTATAAGTCTACTGATGCAGCTGGTAACATTGCTGAAGCGACCCGTACTGTGATCGTTGTCGATCAACCTGATCTCCCTGTCATCACTCTCAATGGCGAGGCTGAGCTTATTCATCCAACCGGTGAAGCTTATGAAGATGCCGGTGCTACTATCGCAGATTCCCAGGGCAATGCGCTAGATTCAGACAAGATTGTTGTCATCAATACCGTCAATATTGACCTTCCTGGAGAGTATATCGTCTCCTATGACTACGCAATTGAGGGGGGAGCCAGTGCCGTTACTATCATCCGCACTGTTAATGTCGTCGATCAGACTGCGCCTGTGATTACTCTGGAAGGAGGAGACCGGATTATTCATCAACTCGGTAATCCTTTCACCGACCCGGGCTTTTCTGGAGTGGATCTTGTCGATGGCTCTGTTCATGTAGAGTCCTCTCTCCTCATGGTGAACCGTGCGCGAGTTCGTGGTTACATGCAGTCTTCAGTTGACGCCTTACTGAATCTTGAGGCTGATACGAGTTTACTTCTGGCTCCAGTTGTTGGTGAAAATACCAAATACTCTGGAAGTTTCTACATCCAAGCCGACGCAGCCTTCAGAAATATTATTCCAGAAATTACTAGAAACGATAGCTTTCAGATTTTGATCGATGGTCACTTCAAGACCGATGGGGGGCGCTATGAGTTTGGTATGGAGCAACCTAATGACAGTGCTGCATTCTGGCTCGATCTAGATGGAGACGGACTTTTTGAATCCGATGGAGACAAGGGGTCTGAGTTGATGAATCCCACATGGGCTTTCGGGTACACCGAAGTGGACCTGCATGCTGGCTATCATCGCTATGCTATTGCTTTTCGTGAGGGTGGGGGACACAGCCAAATGGAAGCCAGGTATCGTGCAATACAAGGTGCCGGTCCCGGCCAGTTGACAGCCATCCAGCCAAGTTCACCGCAACAGCAAGGACAATGGGTGGTCTACAACCCCATCGATGTGCTGGCTCCCGGAGAGCATGAAATTACATACACTGCCGCGGACCGTGCAGGTAATGTTGGTGCCGTTGTTCGAACCGTAGTTGTTAAAAATAACCCTGATGCTGGCATCATCACACTAAAGGGGGAGCCGGAGATGACGGTTGCCTACCAGTCGCAATTTACTGACCCGGGCGTCTCGGTCACAGATCTTGACGGTAACGATCTATCCATGGACAAGCTTGAGGTCATCGGCGAGGTGGATACCTCTAAAATTGGAAGTTATGTCCTGGAGTATAACTATCTTGCCTCAGAAGGCGTACCTTCTAGGGCCGTTTCGCGCATAGTTAATGTCACCGATACAGTGGCTCCAGTTATCACTCTTCAGGGAGATGCAGAGTTGACCGTTTTCAAGGGCACCAAGTTCGAAGACCCCGGAGCGACAGCATCCGACAACTATGATGGAGACTTTGTTGTAGTGGGTTCATCACAGAAGTTCCCGCAGGATGGACTCGTGCTTCACCTCGATGCCTCCACAATCGGTGGAAAGCTAGAAGGGGACACCGTAACCCTCTGGTATGACCAATCTTCTTCCAAGAACCATGCTGACACCTACAAGGGTACACCAACTTATGCTTCCACGGCAATCAATGGAATGCCTGCGGTTTATTTTGATGGTTTCAGCACCCTCTCTATAAACCATTCGATTGGTACCAAATATACCATACTGACCGTTTCCAGTCTCGCGGATCGGCCCCATGGACGATTGCTCACTTCTCGAGATCAAAATTGGCTACTTGGTTACCATGGAGGTAATATTGACTGTTTCCATCCGGGCAATGGCTGGGCAGCTCCAAAGGTAGTTCCTTCCGCCTCTGGTGGACACCTATACTCTGCCACCAGCGGAGATCAATACGTTCGATTTTTTGCAGATGGAGTGGATAAGACCGCAATCTCTCAACGGATGAACACTTCTTACAGCATGGGTTATTTCCAGATGGGTGGATGGGGAGAAAATATTCAGGAAGGCTCTGCAGGTTATGTTTCAGAGGTCATTATTTATGATCGCATACTTAGTGATAGCGAACGGATGGGTGTCGAGGCACGCCTTAACTCTAAATACAGTCTTAACGGTATTGAGGGAACAAATGCTCCAGTCGATACCTCAGTAGAGGGGGAGTACTCCATCATCTATCAATCTGCCGATGGATTTGGCAATGTGGCCAATAAAGTCCGTAATGTTACCGTCGTTGAAGACCCCAATGCTCCAAGTATTACCCTCAACGGCGAGGCTCTTATTGTTTATGAGGCGAGTCAAAACTACACGGACGCGGGTGCGGTCCTAAAGGATTCTGCCGGTAATGTCTTGGATACTAGCCTTCTTGAGGTCGAAAACACCGTTATTCCAACGGTCCCAGGTGAGTACGAGGTTAGGTACTCCTACAACCCCGAGAATGGTAACCCAGCTCCTGCTGTCATCAGAATTGTACAGGTTCATGATACCTTGAGTCCGGATATCACTTTAATTGGTCCTTCCACGATAAAACTAGAAGTTGGAGCAGAGTTTGTGGATCCGGGTGCTTCCGCCGAGGATGCTGCTTCTGGTATAACTCATACCTTTAGTGACTTAGAATTTCTCCCCGGACACCTTCTCCACCAGGGCTTCCTTGAAGGTAACAGTGATGCTCTACTCAACCTAGACAATAACGGAGGCATACTCTCTGCTACAGCTGTAGGATCCTCACTTTTCACCAATGGCCCCGGAAATCGAGGTCTTGATTTCAAAAATGATGGTGAGTTCAGGGCTGCTATTCCTGAAATTAACAGAAACGATAAATACCAGAATTTGATTTCCGGCGCACTAATCGTTCCTACAAAAGGAACCTACGAATTAGGTGTAATTCAGCAAGATGATAGAGTTTCCATCTGGTTGGATCTTGACCAGGATGGGACTTTCGAGGCTGCTGGAGACAAGGGCAATGAACAGATTAGAAATGCCCGTCAAACGGGATATGGTTCTGTTGAACTGGATTCAGGTATTTACCGTGTTGCATTTGTTCACCGTGAGGGTAACGGTGGTTCCGGGATGAACATCGGAATCAGTCTTCCGGGAGTCAACCGTATGAATATACATCCGAGTCATCCTTCACAAAAGGGAATTTGGTTAGGTACGAGTGAGGCGACTTTGGACACTTCAACACCAGGTATCCACACAGTGACATACAGTTCAATTGATGCGGTAGGCAATATTGGTATGGCTACCCGCACCGTTGTGGTGGTTGCGGATCCGAGCCTTCCCTTCATTGCACTGAATGGGGAGCACACTCTAGAGCACGAAGCAGGAAAAGCCTTTACGGATTCTGGTGCCTTGGTGACCGATGCCGACGGCAACGTGCTTGAAGCCAACCTCGAAGGGCAGGGCACTGTCGATACCAATACCTCGGGCGAATACTCTCTTACCTATGATTTTACAGATGGTGCAGGTAATTCTGCGGTACAGGTTGTAAGGACGGTTCAAGTTATAGATAACGCGCTTCCGTTGGTAACCCTTAAGCCCCATCCATCCTACGGTGGAAGCGAAGTGGTGAAGTTCTTTGCTGGTCAACCTTGGGAAGATCCTGGCGTAGAAGTTGTTGATTTTGATCCTGAGGTAACCACCGTATCTAGTCGGGACTATCGCCCCAATCATCTTAAGCACCTCGGCTTTATGACCAACTCTCATGACGGTCTGTTGAATTTTGATGGTAACGGGGGCCTCTTTGATCTGGATCCCGTTGGACTAAACAACTTTACAGACGGCCCGTATGGACGTGGTTTCGACTTCCATCGTGAAAGTGATTTTAGGATCGGCACTGGTATTTCCCGCAACGACCAGTTCCAGACCTTGGTCTATGGATACTTCAGGGCAAAGGTTGCGGGTGTGTATCAGTTCAATACCGACAATGCTGATGACCGAATTACATTCTGGATGGATCTTGATCAGGATGGGGTATTTGAAACCACCGGAGAGAATGGTGCGGAACGAATCACTTGGCACAATGCCACAGGAACCAGAACTCTGGAGCCGGGATACTACCGAGTGGCCATCGGACATAACGAAGGTGGAGGCGGCGCGCGTGGACGTTTCCGCTATCAAACTCCGGAAGGCGCGGGCCCCTCTGCAGAGCTTACTGTGCTCAACCTCACACATGCTGACCAGTACGGTCTTTGGTTTGCGGACGGTGAAGGTGCAATCGACACGACTTACCCTGGCAACCACGTCATTACCTACTTCGTCTACGATTCATCAGGGAATATGACTACGGTCAAACGATCAATTATTGTTGAGATCGACCCTGATGCCCCAGTGATTACATTGCTCGGTGATGTTGACGTGAGTCATGATCTGGGTAGTGAATTTAACGATCCGGGTGTTACGATTAAGGATGCATCAGGTGCTGAGCTTCCTGCAGATTCTCTAGTGCTTACGATTACCAGAGATGGTGAGTCGGTAGATAAGGTGGACGGCAATGTGGCTGGTTCCTATCATATTCGCTACGACTACACGGATGCCAGCAACCGTAAGGCCATTCCTGTAAATCGTAGTGTGATCGTAGCCGACACGACACCTCCAGTGATTACTCTAATTGGAAGTGCGAGGGTGCAGCTACCTCCCGGCGCTGTCTATGAGGATTCCGGAGCTACGGCTGTTGACGCACTGGATGGAGACATTGTAGTTACCGTCACCAGTTCAAGTCCTGCTTATGGCCCGATGCCTGGACTATTGAAAGGAGGACTGTCTGGGCAGAACAATACTGCTGAAAATAACGGAATGTATGGTGTTGAACCACTTGGCCCATCCATTGAAAACATTGTATGGCAAGGAAACTACACCTTTGTTTATTCAGGCCAGATTTACGACGCAGATGGTGTGCTCTCGTTCCGAGAAGATATTGATGATGCCGTCTGGTTGCAGGTGGATGGCCAGCAAGTTCTCGACGATGGGGGTTGGAATGTCGTAACCACCAAGTCTCTTGAACTAGGGCGTGGAGGCTGGTTCGACTTCGAACTTCGACTACATAATGCTGGTGGTGGAGCCGGTCAGGTGACCGCACCTGGTTTCGGTTGGGATGCTGACGGTGGAGCCAATTTCATTGCTCCTGCAAATACTGATGCCACTACGGCGGACCTCTTCCGTACTCATGGCCCGCTAGCAGGGACCGTGACGGCTAGGTCTGAGAGCATTCAGACCCTCACATACACCGCTACCGACGCTGCAGGAAATACTGCTACACTTGTCCGCGAAATTATCATCAAGGATGATCCGACGCTGCCTATCCTAGTTCTCGCTGGCGAGGCTGAACTCATCCATGAGGCAGGAGCTACATTTGAAGAACCGGGTGTCACCGTGGAGGACAGTCGAGGCAATGCACTTGATGCCAACAAGATTGTTAAGGATGGTTCTGTGGACGTAAAGAAACTCGGAGTCTACACTCTAACCTACAACTTCACGAACGATAAAGGTAAGGCAGCTACACCGCTGAAGCGTCGCGTAGAAGTTGTGGATACGACTGCCCCCGTTATTACCCTCGAAGGAGGTACGCCTTTGCAGGTTACCGTTGGCCAACCATTTGTAGATCCAGGTACCACAATCACTGATAACCTTGATGAAGGTCTCACGGCAAAGGTCACCCTCAAGAGTTCTGTTGCTGGCCTTGTTGCCAATTGGAACTTCAATGAAGGCGAAGGAGAACAGGCGAATGATGCTACTTCGGGTCTTACCGGTACCCTGACTCAGTTTGATGAACCCGATCAGGCTTGGGTGAATGGTAAGCACGGTAAGGCCATCCAGTTCGATGGGGTTGATGATTTCATCATCCTACCAGCCTCTGAAAAGCTCGACCTCGATGAGATGACTATCTCCGCATGGGTCAACTGCGAGGATTACGCTCACAACGGATTTATTTTTGAGAAGACAACAAATGGGTCAGTAAACACCCAGTATAGCTTGTTCTTTCAACAGGACCAGTTAATCCATCGCCTTGTCTCGGGTGGTAACCTTCAAGATTTGAGCATCAGTGCCACTATCAACATGGATATTAATGAGTGGAACCATGTTGCGGCTACCTATGACGGAAGTATACGTTCACTTTACGTCAATGGTGAGTTGATTCAAAGCATTGCTGGTGCGGTCACAACGAACAAGAACCCCAATGGTACTTCAATTATCGGGGCCTTCGGTTCGGGGGCAGATTTCTTCTTTAAGGGTATCATTGATGATATCCAGATCTACAACCGTGCTATACCTGAAGAAGAGATTCATAATCTTCAAAAACCTGTTGGTATCGACACGACTACAAAGAGTGTGAAACCCTACGAGTTAATCTACACAGTTTCAGATTCCAGTGGGAATTCTGCTACCGCGACTCGTGAAGTGATCGTTTCCAATGACTCCAGTCCCCCCGTTATCACTCTGGAAGGAGATGACGTTGTAACTGTTGACCTGAATGAAGTCTACGAAGACCTCGGGGCGACTGCATTGGATGATCAAGACGGTAATCTCAGTTTCCTAATCGAGACCAATGGCACTGACGAAATTGATACCTCGGAACCTGGTGAGCACACTGTTACTTATGACGTTACAGACTTCTCAGGAAATGCTGCTGTACAAGTCACCCGCAAAGTTATCGTAGCCAGTAGCGATCCGGTAGATCAATGGCTTAGCTCGAAGCTCCCTGGTAAGTCTGCTGCAGAAAAGGCACTTGATGCAGATCCTGATAACGACGGAATACCCAACCTTCTTGAGTACGCCCTTTCAGGTGACCCATTGGTAGCGGATCGTAATATAATCCTGCCCATACTTGAGACCAACTCTGATAATCTTTCCCTCACAATTGTACGGCTTAAGCCTGCCAAAGACGCTAGCATTAGCCTTAAGGCACAAGTCACTACTAATCTAGGTGCTACAGATGGTTGGTCAGAAGATGATGTGACCATTAAAGGAGCCCTGCAGGGTGTGAACCAGTCTGATCTTCCAGATGAGAAGCCCTATGCTACCAGTGACTACGAGCGAATCAAAGTTGAGGCGAATACTGCTAAAACCGCCGTGGCTGAAGGCAAACAGTTCCTCCGTATTATAGTGGAGAAGCAATAAGCCTCGAATTGACAAACATGTCAGGGGGAGGATTAATCCACCTCTATGAGATTTCCTTTAGTTTTCTTTTTCTCCCTCCCCATTTGCCTCGTTGCAGCCAAAGGTGATCAACTCCCTGAAGGCTACAAACTGGTCTACAAGCAGGATTTTGAAGATGTTAATTCTTTGAAGGATTTTATTGCTACTGATATCCGAGCCTGGAAATGGGGTAAAGATGATGACCGTGGCTACATTGAACAATTTGGCCGCAGTAAATACAAATACAAGGTACGCTCCCCCTACAATATTGCTCTTGTGGGGAATATCGAGACCCAAGACTTCGTACTCTTCGCGGACCTTCAGCAGACAGGTAAGGAGTACGGTCACCGTGATATGTGCGTCTTCTACAACTTCCAGAACCGGTCACGTTTTTATTACACACACATTGCCAGCGTTACCGACAAGCACGCACACAATTGTTTCATCGTTAATGAGAAACCTCGTACAAAGATTTCCCACGAGACTAGCAATGGACACAAGTGGTCATCTAAACCATGGCACAACGTTAAGGTCGTTCGCCAGCAAGAGTCAGGTAAAATTGAAATCTATGTGAACGATATGTCCAAACCTATCATGCGCGCTACAGACAAGACCTTCGGCATGGGGCGTATCGGTTTTGGAAGTTTCGACGATACTGGCAGGATTTCGAAGGTTCGTCTCTATTCTCCAGAGGCAAAAGTGTCGACCGCGGGTGATCCTTTTGGAGACGGTCGTCAGTAAATTATATCTTAGGTATTCTAGACCAGGCGAGGAGAGCCGGGGTCGGTTCTGTGCGACGTTACGTGTGCAAGTTTTTTTAGGGTAGATCGCACCCATCCATTGTCGGGATGGGCCTCGCCGTGGTCTAGAATTTCCGTGTACTCATTGGTTCCGGATACGTGTGCAAAGTTTGGGATTAAAGTCCTGCTAGTTTATCTTCTCCTATCTCTGTTCGAAGTGCATCTATATCGGTCTCCACAGCCTTCTGTAGGGCTTGGTAGTAATGTTCGGAGTAGAAGAAGCATCTGGCTACGTCAGCGTCTATAAGCTCGATATCATCCTTTTTAATGGATGGCATTGAAAGGAGTCTTCCGCGGTTGAAGCTTTTAAGGCTAAGGATCTCTTCTGGGTTGTTCAGTTCGATAGTCTGCTTCATTACGATGGCTCGCTTGAGACGTTCGAGGTCATCTCGGTTTCTCAGTAGCACGGTGTGACGCAGCGCACCGTCTTTGTCAGGTTGGTTGAGTTCCCAGAGTTGTTTGCGCCAAGACTTCTTATCTTCACAATCAACAATTTGTACCTGTGGGACGGGCTCCTTAAGAATATCTTCAAGGCCATCACTGAATCGCCTCAGCGTGTAGGTCAGTGCAAGTGCCTTGTGACCCCCTTCTTTCGAGTTCAGTGATAGTTTATGAGTCTTTACAAACTTTTCTAGGAACTGAACTTCAAAACCAGCCCCAATATTCTCGTCAGGTTCGAAGAAAATGAGATTATCTGCCTGTAGGTGACGATCCATGCTTCGGCGCTTGATCACTTCGTAGATCTGTCTGTGCACGAGAATGCTCTCACCAGGTATGGAGCCTTGGGCAAAGCTATTGTAAGGATATTTGGAAAGTAAATCACGGTTCAATCCGACTAGTTCGTCGACGATCCGTTGTACTTTTCGAAGTTGCCGGTTTTCACGTAGATAGCCTAAATCGAATGTGTCCTCTGCGCGGATGCGATAGCCATCTCGGTGGAGTTGGTTACCGAAGCTGTCGAAGTCGTCTTTGTCTTGAGGAATGTGTTTGGCTAAAGCTGTATTCTGATCCTCAGGAAGCACAAATGGTGTGATAACAATGATGACTTCTCTTTTCAGGGAAGAGTTCTGTTGGCTCTTGAAGAGGTTGCTGACTAAAGGTAGCTCGCCAAGAAGAGGAACCTTTTGGGCATTTCTTTGTGAGTCCTGTGCAATCAGTCCACCGATGATGAACGGAGTGCTGTTTGCGATTCGGGTGTATGTCTTGACTTCACGTACTGATAGAGTCGGAGAACTTGCGATGACATTCCCGTTGTTGTCTTTGATTTCTAGGTCAGAGTTGGGTACCTTGGCAGTTACTGAGGCATTGATTTGCAGGCTAACCTCCGAACCGGTACTGTTGATCCGAGGGCGCACAGCAAGCTGGATACCTGCGGTGATATTGGAAAAATCTACCGAAGCAAAGTTTCCATTACTTAGGAAACGGGATTTTGCGATCGGGATTTGTTCGGAGACGTTGATGTTGGCCATTCGGTTGTCTAGTGTGAGTACACTGGGGCGGGAGAGGACCTGTGCTGAACCACTCTGAACTAAGGCTCGAAGTCGGGTGTTGAACTCGTGAAATATATTGGTGGTGGTCAAGTCGAGTTGAGCGGCAGTATCGACCGCTGGATAGGCGATGTTTCCGATAAGAAGCGGTGTGGAGCCACCGGTTACAGTCTTCTCGCTAAAGAAGTTTCCGGCTCCAGGTTGGTTTAGCTCCCACTGTACTCCGAGTTCGCGAAGTGCTGTAGACGAGAGCTCCAGCACCATTGCCTCAATGATAATTTGTCTCGCTGGCAGGTCTACCTGCTCTTCGATGATTTGTACGATCCGACTGTACTGGGCAGGCTGGTTAGCATCATAAAAGATGATGAGTTCATTGATTGGATCGGTCTCTGTTTGGGGAAAGGTGGTGTCCTGTTTGGGTAGTGTATCGTGGTGTTTGGTGGAAGGGAGGGCGTGGACCACAGGGAGCGATTTAAGGTCGGCAGGTTTACCAGCAGAACCTACCCTGACTCCATAGAGTGAGAGGATGGACATGCATCGGGTGGGGTCGATGTAGCTAAGACGGATGCGCTTAGAAGTGAGGATCGGCTCTACCTCAACCTTATCTGGGTCTTCTTGCCCGTAGGCGTTAGCTTGGAAGAACAGAGCGAGGCACGCCGCAATTAGTAAAATATTGCGAGTGGCGTGGCGAATGGTGGCGTTTGTATGTCTCATTTTCTTGTTCCTGGGGCGGTCTCGTTTATATGAAATTGAAGAATGTCTGCACGGCCTTTTGAACCTTGGACTTGGATACAGACTTCTTTGGCGGGGACTTTCTTTTACGGGTGACTGCTTTCCTCTTAGTTGAGATTTTGCTAGAACCCATAGCTATGTCTTCGTTGAGCATGGACAGCAGGTCTCCTCGGCGCGCTAGGATCTCCTTCATCTGGTCTTTTGCGATTTCATAGATGATTGCTGGAGTAGCGGCCTGCATCGTAGAAGGGCGTTGAGTTCCAAGCATGACTGTCTCTTCCCCGAAATGTGAACCAGCCTTTATGGATTCTACCTTTGCGGGGTCTTCACTGCCTTGGACGTGGATGGAGCTATTGAGAAGGCCCTCCAGAAGCAGGAACATGGTATCGCCTTTGTCCCCCTGCCGGTAGAGGGTGTCGCCTTGGCGCAGTTCACGTCGCTTCATTCCGGAGAATACGCCCATAAGTTCATCGATACTGAGATTTCGGAATAGTTCCGTGCGCGAAAGCAGTTGGTAGATGTCTTTGTCTGTTTCTGTATCTAAATTTCTTTTAGACTGCTTTGAGATGTAGATTTCCTCTTTGGGTTGGGCTGGTGCTATGCCTGATCGCTGCAAGTGTTCGAGGATGCTGCGATTCACCAAGTCCTTAGACTCATTTGGGGAAATATGAACGGGTAGGATAAAAAATCTAACTTCGTAAAGCTGGCCTTCCAAAGTGGCCTCCTTTAGACGGACTTCCGGTTCTGGGTTCTCAAGAATACCATTCTCACCGGCAACGGCCATAACTCCTGCTTGGAGTACGCGACTGGCACGATCCGCATTTACCTCGAAATCGATTAGGAAAGGTAAATCTATGCGAAAGTGGGGTTTGGGCTCCATGTAGTTCGTTAATATGGAGGTGCCGATCACATTGTTGGGCACCACAATCATGTTGTTGTGAGTGGTCTTTAACCGAGTGGTCCGCCAATTGATTTCAATCACCTTGGCCACGATATGGGTTTCCCGGCGGTTTCGGTGTACCTGTACCCAATCACCGATCTTGAAAGGCCGTTCCACATGGATTGCCAATCCAATGAACATGTCTAAAATGACATTTCTTAAAGCCAGTCCAATAATTATAGAGGCAACGCCCGAGGTCGCTAGGATGCCTGTGATGGAGCGTTCGAAAACTGTAGCTAAGATGCCGGCTCCAGCCAGTATGAATAAGGCTAGCGCAGTTACGTCCTTGGGTAGGCGTGGCACCTTGCGCCCAGACAGCGTTCCTACAAAACCGTCCCAGAAAAATACTTCTATCAAACGATTTAAGAGCAGTGCAGCTGAAAACCAAACACCTATTTGAACCCCGTAGATGAATGTGTTTTGGGTAACAACCGAAAGATTTGTGCCAAGTTCGCGCACCAACAGGTCGCTACTGAAAAGAGCCGACAGAAACGCCAGGAATACTAGGAGAGGGAACCAGAGGCGTGCCAGTTTGTTCATCGCAATTGCTCCGGTCAGGATCCTGAGCCTCCGTTGTTTGCGCCGCCCTGAGGCGGGACCATAGCTGGCAGATTAAAGGTCGAGTCCTTGTAGTTCTTCATGAACCGTGCCATCATCGCAAAGCGGGGTACGGGTATTTGCTCCTCGTCGTGATCGATGATATCAAGGGTAGACTGGATGCTGTGGTTGACGAATTGGTTGAAATTAAATGCTTCGCCAAGTTCCCCGCATACCGAACGTATCTGCTCATAGGTCTCCGCTGGAACACGGATGGTTACTGTCTTGGTGTCAGACATAAAGCAGGAATTTGGTCTTTTTTAATGCGAGTTGAATCTGTTTTGGCAGGCAATGTATTGCAATGCAAGATAAAAAAAACTAAATACAAAATTTATTACAAAGTACTTAAATAATTGCAATGTGTTCACATGGGTTTTGTGAACTTCTCTTATTCGCAAAAAAATCAATAACCGCTTCCCTCATTTCCCCGCTCGCCCCCCCCTTAAAAACCAACAAGTTTGACTAAATTTAGTTTCTATGACGTATTGTATTAACCGGTGTACAAAACCTCACACATATCTCTGCTGCTGCTAGGGCTTTCTTTGCTCAACCCTTTGTGCTGTTGCCTTGGGGATGCTTTGAGTGCAATACCGGCATCTCCTGTCACTTCCAAGGACAGTTGCTGTGAGGGGGGTACTTCTATTCCCGATTCTGAAAATATCCCTAACCAAGAATGTCCATGCGAGTGCGAGGAGGTCGTCAACCAGCATAAAGAGATTTGGTTTCAGGAACGGTTACTGGAAGAACCAAATTATAGCTCTTTCATCCAACTCGAAAAATTCTCATCTCTAGTTAGTAATTCTCGTTTTGTTGAGAGAATTGACAACTTAAACAACTCTACCGATCTGCCTGTGTGGCAACTGCTTAAAGTCTGTCTATTGTGAGGTTTGTGCGGTCTTTTACCGCATGTCTACTGATAAAACCCAAACCTTCACAAATTCAAATTTCATGAAAGTTACCCACAAAATTAATATTCTATTTTTACACGGTGCCTTATTGTTGTTCCTAAATAACTTCGGTCACGCAGGCACACTTGCTGCAAGCAACCCCTCTCCCTCTGACCCCAATTCTTTCTCTGCAAAAGTTTCATCTGCTATATCCGGTTCAGAACTTGCAGTCAAAGTGGACGGTGCTGTCTGTTCATTTTGCGCAAATGGTATCCGCAAGGGTCTAAGCAAATACGAATTTGTTGATGCTAATGGAAAGAACAAGGGTATTACCCTGGACACTAAAAACCAATTACTGATCGTTCGCCTCAAAAAGGATAGGAAGCCGAACGTGACTAAGGTGTTCGATAGCATCCTAAAGAGTGGTTACAAACCTGTTAAGGCCTACACAAAAGGTGTTGATGGTAAACTCCTCGAACACGTGCCTCAAAACAAGAAGTAGTCATCACGTTTACAAATAACCCTTTGGCAGGGTAGTTGATGATACTTTAACCCTATCTTTTTATAGGTCAAAGCACATCAAGCTATGCATGGATTGTTGGCGAATGAGCTTTTACACAGCTGTATTTGCTGGGCTATCACCAATCCTTGATCTGCACTCTGTCTTAACAATCTATTTTGAAATGAGAAAGAGATTTATCTTATTATTGTTCTTAAGCTCTGGGGTTTTGAAAGCTCATCAGCCTGTCATGGACATGGCTCCGCGATGGGCCGGTGGGTCTGGTTTACAAATAAGGCATATTTGGTTTGGTTCTGACGAACTATTAGCCTACGAAGATCAAGTGAGTAACCCCCTCGGACTCAGTCATGATGTCATCCAGACCTGGTTTGAGGGTGTGTACACATTTGACCGTTCATTTCGAATAACTGCAAAGCTCGCATATTTGGAACAGAGTCGATTAAGGCCCTCTGGGGCAGGTACAGTCTTTGAGCAAAACTCTGGGTGGGGTGACCTCATTTTGGGTATGCCGTTAAAGCGATACACTAACGCTTCTCGGGCAACGTGGAACCTTGGATTCACTCCTTCGCTCCGTCTTCCCACCGGAAGTTCTGCTGGAGATCTTCCTCTTAGCGATGGTAGCCTCGATCTCGGGCTTAGCTTTTCCTACAGTTATGAAGGCTATCCTTCGGAATCTCATCCCGATCGCCTATTCTACCAGCTTTACGATGCCTTTGTCTGGATCAATGGTGAAGGCGAGCGAGGCATGCGTGAAGGCAATGTTTTCGGCCTTGATATTAACTGGGGAATCAAACCTATATTCGATGACGAAGCTGTCACAGGAACCTATTTTATGTGGGATCTCTCAGCTCGTCATGCACGCTCAAGTGATACCTTAACCACTCCTCTATCCGGAAGCCGTGTCCATACAGGTCCAGTTTTCGTTCAGTATTGGGGTAGTACGATGTTCCGGGTAGAATGGAAGTTTCCTGTATGGGAACGAGCAGATGGAATGGCTTTGTCGCGGGGTGATGAGTTCAATATTGGTATAGGCCGCGCTTTTTAGTCAGTAACTTTCTTTTGGGAATCTTCGACGTTTACTTGTTCAAGGTGAAAAATTCCATTGGGTTGTCGCTTTGGAACATAGGCTACCGCAGTTGATCGAGTTGGTTCACCTTTCTCGTTGGTAGCGAGAATCAGTCGACCTTCAACTGTGAAAGACTGTGGTTCCGAATCTTTCCTAGTGCGGGTCCATCCAAGAAGCTTCATGTCGTCATTGTATTTATAGGTGTCAGTCCAGTTAGCAGGTGCATCTATCCGAGGATCGGTGTAGATGGAAGGATCGTATTTTACAGAGAGAATCCGTCCATCGGCGGAGTATTTCCTCGTCTGGTTGTCAGGGTGGTAGATGCTAAAGATAGCTGGAGTAGACCAGTGTGTGCCATTTGAGACAAAGAGACCAATATCTACACGGTTGCTATATAGTTTGCTCCCTTTTTGTACAGGAGTCCGCTCGTGCCAAGGAACGCTGATTT
>Ga0163109_10001745_pt1 | contig 17147 bp, 18 predicted proteins | sample CRUFie1St13metaG_FD_108704 | JGI IMG/M metagenome (GOLD analysis project Ga0163109, IMG submission 108704) | Marine microbial communities from the Costa Rica Dome - CRUD Field 142mm St13 metaG | ecosystem: Environmental > Aquatic > Marine > Oceanic > Photic zone | place: Costa Rica: the Eastern... | reverse complement strand
ATTTTTAAATAATCTTTATATCTATCTACATCTTTTTTATTCGAAATTGTAAGGGCCGAAATTATCTTTATTTTGTATTTTTCTTTAATTTCAACTGTTCTGGTAGGGTCAACATCATAAAGTTGGTAATAATCAAAATTAAGATCTTTAATTTTATCCAACAATTCATTTGTTGGACGTACAAGCACCGAAACAAAATAAGTTTGTTTCTTGTTGACGTTTATCAAATTTTTCAAATTTTCAAATCCAACATATCTTTTACTTTCTTTATAATTTGTAATGAAACCAATATATTTTGGAGGATAGGGATGATTTAAAATATAACTTAAAGTTATAGGATCTGAGACACCACAAATTTTTAATCCTTTGATCATTTTTTTAGGTGATCAATTAATTTTTGAATATTTTTTTTAATATCATTTTTTGTAATTTCTCTACCTATTACGAGAGCATCTGAGCCATTTATAAAAGCTTGTTTAGGAGTTAAAACTCTTTTTTGATCATTGGAGTTTGAGTTTAATCTGATACCAGGAGTTATGATTTCTTTTTTAAATATTTTTTTTACTATTTTGGCCTCTTGCGCACTACATACGATGGCATCTAACTTAGCTTTATTTGCTAATTTTGCTTGATGAAGAACTAATTTTTTCACATCTTTATTAAACCCAATTTTTTTTAGCTCCTTGTTGTCCAATGAAGTAAGAATACTTACTCCAACCAAACGTATTGAACCAGAAACTTTTTTAGCGGCTTTTAGTGCCTGTAACCCAGAACTTATATGAATTGTTAAATAATTCACTTTTAAATCCTTGATTGCTTTAATTGTTGACACACAAGTGTTTGGTATATCGTGTAATTTAAGATCAGCGAAAATGATTTTATTTTTTAATTTAGAAACAAAATTTCTCCCATTTTTGGAATTAAGAAATTCTAAACCAAATTTATATCCAATTTTTAATTTTGTATTACTTGTATATCTGATTATTTTTTTAATTTTTAAAATATTAGTGCTATCGCAAGCAATAAATATCTTATTTTTTTTCATCATTCAAAATTTTAAACAAATCTTTTGACATTTTGAAGTGAATTGTTTTTTTTTCTGGCGTATCAATTTTTTTATTAGTTTTAGGATTTCTCGATATTCTAGCTTTTTGAATATTAGTTGAGAAAACCCCAAAACCTCTTAATTCAACTCTTTCCCCACGTTTAAGAGAAAGTTTTATTTCTTTTAGAATAATGTCTGTAAATTTTTCTAAATCTTTTTTTAAAAAATTAGGGTAGTTTTTTGATAATTGTTTTAGAAGATTTGATTTTACAATCGCCAAATTTATTTTTTATTTTTTTTGTTTAAATCCTCAGAAAGTGATGAAAAAGGAAGATTCTTTCCAGAGCCTTCTGATCCATATTTCTCTAAAGCCTCTTTTTTTTGTAATTCTTCTAATAATTTAATACTTAAAGATATCTTTCTTTTATCGAAATCTATTTCTGAAATCGCACAATCGATTCTTTCACCACCTGTGAATCTTGATGTTCTTGCATCTGCAGGATTGATTGCTATTTGATTTTTTTTAATCGTGAAGTCCATTTCACATCCCTCTGGCCTTACGATTAATCCTTTGTTATCAGTGGAAATAATTTTAACAGTTATAATGTTATTTACTTTTTTATCTTTAAACCAATTAAATGGATCAGACTTAGTTTGTTTTAAACCAACTCTTATTTTTTGTTCCTCAACTTTAATTTCTAAAACTTTAACTTTAATTTTATCACCTTTATTATATTTTTTTAATTCTTCTTCCCCGTTATTCAAATAAGTTAAATCATTACAGTGTAGAAATGCATCGATATCTAAATTTTCCACATTAACAAATAAAGAGTATTCATTTTTATTAACAATTTCTCCACTTACCTCTGCTCCAACCGGATATTTTTTTTCAAAAGTCTCAAAAGGATTTTCTTTTGTAAGTTTATGAGAAATTGCAACACGTCTTTTAGCTTTGTCAATTTCTGTTATCACACAGTCAATTTCATCACCAACTTTAAACATTTTTTTTACCGAGGAATTTTTTTTTGTCCAACTAAGCTCGCTTGAATGTAACAAAGTTGTTAATCCAGGTTCTAATTCACAAAATGCCCCAAAGTCCATAATTTTTACTACTTTGGCTTTATACATTTTTTTTAATTCATAATTCTCAATATGTTCAAAAGGATCTGGAGATAGTTGTTTTATAGAGCAACCAACTTGTAGTTTTTCTTTATCAACACTTATTACTTTTAGGTCATGTTTCTCACCAATATTAAATATTTCATCAGGATGACTTACACGACTATAGGAAATTTCTTGTAAATGCACTAATACATCTAATTCATTGTTAACATTAAAAAAACAACCAAACGAACTATAACCCTTCACTTCAGCATCCTTAATCACATCTCCAACTTTGTATTTATCAATGATCTTAGCTTTATCTTCTTTTTTAAATGATGATATTATCTCTCTTCTTGAAACACACGCATTACCTCTAACTTTATCTAACTTAATTAAAGCAAATTTTTGAGGTTCATTCATTAGATGACTTATATCTTTCAATGGTTTATCACTTATTTGAGATCCTGGTAAAAACATAAGTGATCCAGTATCCATATGTTCAACGATGCAACCACCTTTACATTTAGATGTTATCTTACCCATTATAGGTTCTTTTTTTTCATAGGCCTCTACAAGTTTATCCCAACCTTTTATTTTTTGTGCTTTACTGGCTGACACAATTACATCACCATTTTTATCCTCTATTTTTTCTAATAAAACTGAGATAGTTTCACCTATTGCTATATTTTTTGAAAGACCCATGCTTTTTAATTCATTAATATCCAATACAGGCTCACTTTTTAATCCCTCGATGAACAAAAAAACAAATTTTTCAGTGATTTTATTTATTTTACCTTCAATGACTTTCCCTTCCTCTATTGTGTTTTTTGTGAATTGATTATTTAATAGTTTTTCAAATTCTTTAGAGGCTGGACTTGAAAGGTCTTTATATATTTCCATTAATAATGTTATCTATTTATTGTAATTAATTTTTAAAATCATCGACTATTTAGATAAAATAATACTTATAATCAAGAATGAAATTTAATGAAAATACTTAAAAAATATTTTTTTTCTTCTAAATATGATGCTTTTTTTCAAAATATTTACTTTTAAGCTAATATTATCGAATATTTGCTCCCAAATAACCTATTTTTCTCAAAAAAGACGGAAATGATGTTTTTATAGAGTCTTTATCAAATATTTGCCAATTACCACCAAATGTTAATGCAGCGATGACGCTTGTCATAAAAACTCTATGGTCTTTGAGAAAATTTTTAATAATAATTTTTTTGTCCACTTTAAGATTAGGATCTCCATAAATCTTAATACCATCATTAGTTAAAATATTCTTAATACCGATTTTGTTTAAAATTTTTGAGCCCCACTTTAGTCTTGGACTTTCTTTTTGATTCAACTCAGATAAATTTCTAAAATACGAAACTCCCCTTGCTTTAGCTGCAACTAAAAAAATTAATAAAAATTCATCTATTGCAGAGCTATTAAATTTGGCTGGACAATTAATTGGCTTAATTTTGTTGGCACTTTTAATAATTAAATCAGAAATTTTTTCACCTTTATAATTTCTTACATTTGATCTTGTTATATTGACACCCATCAATTTCAATATGTAAAATAAGCCAAGTCTAGAGGGATTGATATTTACATTATTTATTTTTAATTTAGAGTTCTTCGATAATGCTGTTAATACTATAAAAAAAGCTGCAGAGCTAATGTCGGAAGGTATTTTATAATTTAATGCAGGTATTTTATTTTTTCCTCTAATTTTTATGAGATCATATTTTTTCATTTTGTAAATTTTGATTGGTAGTTTTAAGTGTTGAAAAAGTAATTCACTATGGTCTCTTGATTTTTTAGCTTTTATTGATGTTTCCCCAAACGTATTAAGAGCAGCAAGCATCACAGCACTTTTGCATTGAGCAGATCCTTTTTTTTCAAGATAGCTTATAGGTTTTGAACAATTTGTTCCCTGGACCTTTATTGGAAGTTTTCCATGATTAGTATTGAACTTGGCCCCAAATTTTTCCAATGGTTTTGTTACTCTTAAAAAATCTCTTTTTGATAAACTTTTATCACCTTTAAGTATAATTTTTTTTTTAGAATGAACTAATAAGCCCAAAAGAAGTCTTCCCAAAGTACCTGAATTACCAGCGTTTAAAATTAAGTTTTTTTTATATTTGAACCCATTTAGACCTAAACCCTTTATCTCACATACATTTCCTTTAATTTTTATTTTCACACCAAGTTTTTTAAGACATTTTAATGTGCTCATTACATCTTCAGAAAGTAATAAATTTGATGATCTACATTTTTTTTGAGACTGAGAGGACAGTAAAGCCCATCTTATAGATAAACTTTTGTCACCATCTATTGATAATTTTTTATTAAAGTTATTTATCTTTTTTTTTATATTTACAAAATTAACCATATAAAAAAAATTAGTTTATTTTAAAAGAGTCTCCGAAGTATGCGTTTTGAGCGTCAATATTTTTAATTAGATTATTGGGTGTATCTTTTGCTATTACTCTTCCATTAGACAAAACAATAGCTAAATCTACACAAGATAATAAATCTCTAGCCTGATGATCACATAAAATAATAGAAATGTTGTGTTGAGTTTGCAAATCAACAATTATTTGTTGAAGATTCTTGATTGTCATGATGTCTAAGGCAGCAAATGGTTCATCAAGCAATAAAATTTTAGGGTTACTTAACAAAGCTAAAGAAATTACCAAACGTTTTTTTTGTCCACCAGATAAAAATTCTGCTTTAATATTTTGTAGAGACTCAAGCTCAAATTTTGAAATTAAAAGGTTTACTCTTTCTTCTCTTAATTTTTTGTCTTTGATCACTATCTCACTAATCGCTTTTAAATTTTCTCTTAAAGTAAGGTCATGGAAGTAACCTCCATGCTGAGGAACATACCCAATTTTAAAATTTTTGGTCCTGAAAAATATTGGATCCCGCGTAACATTTTTTTTTTCAATAAATATAGAGCCATAATTTGGTTTAAGTAGTCCAATGATTATGTTAAAAATTGTTGATTTACCAACTCCATTTGGACCTAGTAAACCAAGTATTTCACCTTGATTTAGACTGAAATTTAAATCTTCCAATATTTTTCGCTTTCCAAAATATACAGATATTTTTTCTAGCCTTAAAAGCTCTTTTTCTTTCTTGAAGTTTTTAATTCTAAATTTTTTAATTATCGCCATAATCAATATTTACCAACAATATTTACTTTATCTTTATTATTAATCATAGAAATTTTTAAATTTTTATACAATAAATCAATTTCTACTTTATCTGCTTTTATCTTTGTATCTTTGCTGACATAATAAACATTATCTAAAATTTCTATCAAATTATCTTTAAAATTTAGATACAAAGTTTCTGAGTTAATAGTTTGGTCTCCATATTTCACGTCTACATCTTTTCTGAAAATAGTATTATTATTTATTTTGTTATAGTTAGCAGTTTGGAATAAATATAAATGATCTCGTGATCCTTTTTACTTATTTCAGCATTTACTTCAAAAAGTTTAACTTCATTTAATCTATCTTCTTTTAACGTGGCTGATTGAGCAGTAACAACATAGGTATTTCCCAACAAGTCCTCAGAGATATATTTTAAATTTTCAATGAGATTATTATCCAGTTGATTTTGATTGGCACTAAAATTTTCTTCCTCACCTTTATCTTCTATTTTATTAGTTTTTGATACCTCTAAATCCTCAGAAAAATAATTTTTATAAAATAAAAAACTTGCTAAAAAAAGAAAAGTTAAAAGACCATATTGAAAAGCTTTTTTTACATTCATTTGAATTAATAAATTTTTCTATTTAAAACATTATGAATATGTAAAATTCCTATAGTGATAGATTTTTTTTTCTTATCATAAACACATAAACTTGTAATTTTATTTTCGTTCATTATTGCAAGTGCTTTTGTTGCTAAGATATTTTTTTCTATCTTGATAGGATTTTTTGTCATGACGTCTTTAACTTTTAATGATTTAAGTTCTATATTTTTAGAATTAAATCTTCTTATCTGACCATCAGTAATAATTCCAGTTGTATATTTTTTTTTATTTCTAACAATCAAGGTACCTAATTTTTTCTCTGTCATAATCCTTAATGCATTAAGCATCAATTTATTTTCATCTATAAAGGGGATTTTATCTTTAGTTAACATAATATCTTCAACTGTCTTCAATTTTTCACCAAGACTACCTGAAGGATGAAATTTCTTAAAGTCAAGATTATTGATTTTTTTCTTTTTCAGAGTTGAAATTGCTAAAGCATCGCCAATGCTTAATTGATTTATTGTACTAGAAGTTGGAATTATATCTAGACCTGCCTCCTTTACTTCAGGAGTTATTAAGCCAATATCACAATTTTTATAAAGGTCCGACTTTTTTCTTGATGTAATTCCAATTAATAAAATTTTATTCCTATTAGCATAATTAATAATATTTTTAAGCTCAATAGAGTTTCCTGAATAACTAATTAAAATTAAAACGTCTTTTTTTGTAATACTGCCCATATTTCCATGAGAACAGTCATTAGCTGAAAGGGAAAATGAAGGAGTCCCAATCGATGAGAGTGTTGCAGAAATTTTGTTGGCAATGATTCCACTTTTTCCAACACCACATAAAATAACCTTTGATTGACAATTGACTATAGCGTTAACAGCTTTATCAAAATTTCGATTCAGTGTTTTTTTTAACTTCTGTAAAGCTTTTATCTCTAGATCAATTACCTCTTTCGCAATTTTTTTAAAATTTATTTTATTTTTTAATGAGCCCATATGTCATCTTTAAATAAAGCAAGATCCAAGTCGACTCTTGTTTTTAAAAACTTTAAACATTCTTTATATAATTCAAATCTTTTTTCTCTTATCAAAATTTTACTTAGTTCCTCATGAATTTTATGTAGATATATAACATCATTTGCACAATACTTTAGTTGTGCTTGAGTAAGTTCTCCACCAAAATCTGAACTTTGGAATTGTTTACTTATGTCTACATTGGTAAATTCTTTTATTAGTGTTTTCAAGGAATGATTATCTGAATAGGATCTAGATAATTTTGAAGCAATTTTTGTATCCAAAATATTGTTAGTTTCAGTTTTCAAATAATATTTGATAAAAGCTAAATCTGCTCTTCCATAGTGGAAAATTTTGGTAATTTTTTCATTTTTAAGTGCGCTTACCAAATTTGGAGCTTTGTAATTTGATCTATTAAGTTGAATTATATGTGCATCTGATTTTCCACAAGAAATTTGAATTAGACATAAAGGGTCACGTCTAATATTTAAACCCATAAATTCGCCATCTATAGCTATTAAATTGCCTAAATCTAAATCATCTGGTAAATCATTTTTGTGAAGTTTAATATCCATAATTTTATGTAATATATATATGAAAGCAAAAAATTGTCTAATCTTTGGTGGTAGTGGTCAAATAGGAAGTTTCTTAATTAGAAAACTAACAAAAAACAACCTCAGAGTAACAGTCGTAACGAGAAATGTTCATCAAAAAGGTTTAAAAATTAAAACGCAAGCCAACGCAGGGTATATTGATATTGTCGAGGCAAATATTTTTGAAGAGGAAAAAATTGAAAAATTATTTAGCAATGCAGATTATTGTATTAATTTGATAGGAATTTTGTATGAAAAGAAAAAAAGCAATACTTTTAAAAATATTCATACAGTTTTACCAACATTGTTAGCTAAACTCTGTAAAAAATATAATTTGGAAAATTTTATTCATATTTCTGCGCTTGGTGTGAATGAAGCTATAGACTCAAAGTATGCAATTTCAAAACTTGAAGGTGAAAAAAGTATTTTAGATAATTTTCCCAAAACTACAATTTTAAGACCCTCAGTTGTTTTTTCCAACTCTGATAATTTTAGCACTTTGTTCATGACATTATTGAATAGACTTCCAATTTTTCCTTTATATTACTCAGGAAAAACCAAATTTATGCCTATACACTGCTCAGATCTAACAAATATCATTTTCAATATATTATCAAAAGGCACTGACACACAAATAATTGAGTGTATAGGACCTGAAAAATTAACGTTTAAAGAAATTTTAGAAATTCTTTTAAAATTAATAAATAAAAAAAGGTTATTGATACCTCTCCCACTTATTTTAGCTAAATTTTCAGCTAAATTTTTTCAATTACTTCCAAAACCGCTACTTACTGAGGATCAACTAAGATTACTGAAATATGATAATGTCCCATCAGGCAAGTATAAAACTAATTTAGATATAGGTCTTCCAAGTAAATTGTATTTTGAAAAAGAGGTAAAGAAATACTCTTATATGTGGCGTGATGGTGGACAATTCTCTACAGAAAAATACGATTTAAGAAATAAAGAAAACGATTAAAATTTATCTAGCCAGTTTGTATTTTCTTTTCGATGTACTCTTGAATATCTTCTTTATCGTTAGAGTCCTCTTTTTTACCTTTTGGTTGGTAAGCATACAGTAAATGAAGTTTGCAATAAGAAAAATCTTTTAAAGATGTTCTTCCACAAAAATAAAAGGATTTTTCATCAGGGTGACCAATAGGCCACTTGCATGAGTTATCATCTAACTCCTCTAATTGTTTAGGATTTTCTGGTTCAAAATCTTTTTCAATTATTAAAGATTTAAATCTATTTCTTCTACCCCTACCTTGTTTAATTTTGTCACTTTCTTTATATAATTTTGAATTCTGATTAACATTTGTAGATCTTGTTTTAATTTTAGCTGAAAGATTTAGTCTATGGGCTTTTCCAATAACTGCATTACGGCTGATACCACCAATAATTTCTGCAATTTGGCTGGCAGTATTTCCTTTACCCCAAAGTTCTCTCAATTTTTCAACTTTTTCCTCAGTCCAACTCATTTTTATCTACATAATGTGTTAATTTAATATCTAAACACAATATAGGGTTTTAAATTGAAAAAAAACAAGATGATATTAATAGTTATTCACAAAATAGATTAAAAAAATTTCAATCCAGACTTGTATCAATGTAATCTTTAAATATAGAGATATATAAATAAATTTTTATGACTTATTTAGCAAGAAATTATAATAGAAAAAAAATCTCCTTTAAGTATGGAAAAGGAAGTTACTTATATTCAACAAATAATAAAAAGTATTTGGATTTTGTTCAAGGTATTGCAGTCAACTCTTTAGGGCACTCACACTCTAAACTGGTAAAAAAAATCAATAATCAATCAAGAAAGCTTTGGCATGTTTCAAATGCTTTTCAAATTCCAGAGGGAGAAAAGTTAGCTAAAAAATTATGCAAAAAAACATTTGCAGATTTTGTGATTTTCCAAAATAGTGGGGCAGAAGCCACAGAGGCAGCAATAAAAGTAGCAAGAAGATATTTTTATTCTATCGGAAAACCAAATAAAAATAGAATTTTATGCGTAAAAAACTCATTTCATGGAAGAACATTAGCTACAATTTTTGCTAGTGGATCAAAAAAAATGACAGAAGGATTTGGCCCAAAAGTACCAGGATTTGACCATTTTAGATTTGGAGATCATAAATCTCTCAAAAAAAAGATTACAAAAAAAACGGCAGCCATAATGATTGAACCTATTATGGGAGAGGGAGGTATCAAGGTAGTGCCAGACTGGTGTTTAAAAGAATTAAGAAAGTTGTGTAATAAAAAAAAAATATTATTGATATTAGATGAGGTACAATGTGGAATTTCAAGAACTGGTAGCTTTTTTTCTTTTGAAAAGTCTAAGATAAAACCAGATATTGTCCCTATTGCAAAAGGAATAGGCGGTGGTTTTCCACTTGGGGCAGTTTTGATGAATAAAAAAGTTGCTTCTGGAATGGTTCCAGGGACTCATGGTTCTACTTTTGGTGGAAACCCTCTAGCTATGGCTGTTGGAAATGCAGTAATAGATATAGTTTCAAATAAAAAATTTTTAAAAAATATCGAAAATTTGTCAAAATATTTTTTATTCAAGTTAAATAAAATTAAAGAGGCATACCCAAATATGATTAAGAGTATAAGAGGAAAAGGTTTTTTAATTGGGATTCAACTATATAAAGATCAATCGATTTTTATTAAAAAACTCATGGACAATAAGTTGCTTACGATAAGAGCTTCAGAAAATGTTGTTCGTATTCTTCCCCCGTTAAATGTAAAAAAAAATGAGCTGGATCAAGCTTTAAAAATCATAAATAAAGTTTGTAAAGAACTTAATTAAAATGAAAAATTTTTTAAATTTAAAAGATATTTCTGGTAGGGATTTAAAAAAAATCCTAATTGATGCTAAGAGACGAAAGAAGTTAAGAAAAAATTTAAATAATCTTGATGTAGATAAAGATGCACCATTAAGAGGAAAATTACTAATACAGATGTTTGAAAAGTCTAGTCTGAGAACTAGATTAAGTTTTTATTTAGCAATAAAGCAATTAGGTGGAAGTACTTTAACACTTAGACCAGATGAACTTCATTTATCAAAGGGTGGAGAAAGTATCCAAGATACAGCAAAAATTTTGTCAAATTTTGGGAACGCATTCATGCTCAGAACTGACAGTGATGTAAAGTTAGAGGAATTCAAAAAATATTTATCTATACCTATTATCAATGGTCTTAGTCCTAGCTCTCATCCAACTCAAATTTTATCAGATATTTTTACTGTTGAGGAGATTAAGAAGAAACCCATATCAAGATTAAGTATCACTTGGATTGGTGATTCCAATAATGTGTTGAATTCTTTAATTGAGGCCTCAATTAAGTTTTCATTTAAACTAAGTATTGGATGTCCAACAAGATACAAACCAAATAAAAAAATACTGAAATATATAAAAAGTAAAAAAAATAGAATTTTTATTTTTAATGATCCAAAAAAAGCAGTTAAAGGAGCGGATGTTATTTTTTCAGATAAAGTAATTTCTATGAACGATAAAGTTGATAAAACAAAAAAATTATCTCAATTTGAAAAATTTAAAATAAATAAAAAATTAATGAGTTTTGCAAAGAAAGATTGTATTTTTCTTCACTGTTTGCCTAGAGGTAAAGAGGTAGAGGAAAAAGTCTTTTCAAGCAATCAATCTAAAGTATGGCAACAGGCTATTAATAGGGTTCCTGTTCAAAAATCTATATTACTTTATTGTTTTGGAAAATTAAGGTAACGGTAATGGATTATCTGAATTTTGATTTAGGTACAAAATAACAGAGGCTCTATCTTTTTCTTTTCTCAATCCAGCAAAAGCCATTTTTGTTCCTTTAATCCATTTCGCTGGTTTAAGCAGGTACCCATTAAGCTCTTCAAAAGTCCATGCTTTTCCGTATGCGGCAAGAGCTTTAGAATATTTATAATCACTTAATACTCCAACTTCTCTACCAACAACATTATACAATGCTGGACCAATATTATTTTTTCCACCTTTTACTATCGAATGACACGCTGCGCATTTTTTAAAAACCTTTTCTCCTGTAGCAATATCTCCCATAGAAATTAGTGCGGCTATATCAATTTTATCTTCAGTTGGTTCTGAGCTTGATTGTGAACTCACAACTGTAGCTTGCTCTATCTCGACTGAGTAACCTGGTGTTTCCGGCTTTTCAACATGAAAAATAACATTTGAAAGCTTTCCAATACCTATCACTAAAAGCGCTACCATCAATATTGCAGCAATTATTTTATTTAGCTCGAAAGAATCCATTTCTTAAAATTATTTTGAACATATAGCACTATAAAGATAAAATTGCTTACATTTTTAATGTACATTTTTGCCTCTATTTATATTGTAATGGAAAATTAAAAGAAAAATGAAGACATTAATTATAATCCCCTCCAGATTATCAGCATCAAGACTGCCAGGTAAACCTTTACTGAAAATTAATGGATTATCTATAATTTCTCATGTTTATAAAAAAGCTCAAGAGGCCGATATTGGAGAAGTATTTGTTGCAACAGAAGATCATGAAATTGTTGAAGATGTAAGAAAAAACGGTGGAGAAGCAATTTTAACAAATAGTAATCACAAAACAGGGACTGATAGAATTCATGAGGCTTTGGAAAAGTTAGGTAGAACAGATGTTGAATTAGTAATGAATCTACAGGGAGATGAACCACTAATGAACATAGAGGATATACAAAACTTGAATAGCCATATGGTTGAGTCCAGGTGTGATTTGGGGACCTTAGCAGCAAAAATCAATGATAAAAAAATTTTTGAAAATTATAATATTGTTAAAGTAATTACCGAAGAAACTTTGGACCACTCAAAATTTCCTAAAGCATTAAATTTTATGAGAAAATTAGATAAAGAGATTAATAAGGCATATCATCATTTAGGAATTTATTGTTACAATGTAGAAATCTTGAAAAGATTTGTTTCCTATAAACAGTCTCAAAATGAAATTGAAAATAAATTAGAACAGTTAAGAGCATTAGATAACAATATAAACATTAATGTAGCTCTTGCAAAATCATCACCAATTGGAGTAGATACTGAGGAGGATTTTATAGCTATAAAAAAAATAATGGAATATAAGTCACAATGAGTAAAATTTATTTTCAAGGAACTTTCGGAGCTTATTCACACTTAGCTGCCTTATCTATTGACTCTAATGCTAGAGTTGTGCCCTGTAAAACCTTTGATGATTGTTTTGCTCAAGCTTCAAAAGACACAGACTCAAAAATTATAATTCCGGAATCAAATAGAATTACAGGTAATATTGGAATTGAATATTTGATTTTTGAATATAGATTAAATATTTATGCTGAGTATTTTCAAAAAATAGAACATAATTTATTGAGTTTACCTGGAACAAAAGTTTCAGAAATAAAAGATGTTTATTCTCATGCCCAAGCACTTTCACAATGTTCAAAATTTATAAAATCAAATAATCTTACTGAACATGTAAGAGCTGACACAGCTGGATCTGCAGAGATGGTCTCAAAAAGTAAAGATAAAACTAAGGCTGCAATAGCCTCATCATTGAGTGCTAAAACATATAATCTAGAAATTATAAAAAATAATATTGAAAATGAAAAAGGGAATTTAACTAGATTTCTTATTATGGGTAAAAATATATCACAACCAGAATTTACTGAAAAAAAATATATTACCTCTTTTTTATTTAAATTAAAAAGTAAACCTGCAGCTTTATATCAATCTTTAGGAGGGTTTGCAATTAATGGAGTGAATCTAACAAAGTTGCAAAGTTATCCTGAAAAAAATTCTTTCGATTCTTTTTTCTTCTTATGCGATTTAGATGGCCATATTGAAGAGCCAAGAGTACAAAAATCACTTGAGGATTTGGGATTACATTGTCAAGATTTTCACGTCCTAGGTGTTTTTGAAGCTGACAAACAGAGAGAAATAAATAAATAACTTTTCTTGTAGATAAGAAATTATTACTGTTATAATAGTTCTGGAGGCTAGAGGTGGATGCTGCTTGAACCCGACCAGATCTTAACAGAAGCAGTCGTAAAGACAGTCTTTCAGGTTCTAGTCTCCTCGTAAATATGAGCAATGATTCAAAAGTTTTAGCACTTAAATATAGACCACAAAATTTTGATGATCTTATTGGTCAAGATGTAGTCGCGGAAACTATAACTAATTCAATAGTGGCCAACAAAGTTCCTAATGCATATTTATTTACGGGAATAAGAGGAGTTGGAAAAACCACTATAGCAAGAATAGTTGCAAAGGCACTGAATTGTACAAATGGAATTCAAAAAAAATGTCAGAATAAATGTGACAATTGTCAGGCGATAACTAACTCGAGCCATATTGATGTATTGGAAATGGATGCTGCAAGTAAAACTGGAGTTGATGATGTAAGAGAATTAATAGAATTCTCAAGATATGGACCCACTTCATCAAAGTATAAAATTTTTATAATTGATGAGGTTCATATGTTGAGTAAACAAGCATTTAATGCACTTTTAAAAACTTTAGAAGAACCCCCAGGATATCTAAAGTTTATTTTTGCAACAACTGAGATAAAAAAAATTCCAGTTACAGTTATATCAAGATGTCAAAGATTTGACTTATCAAGAATTAAGTCATCTGAATTATTCAGTTATATCAAAAATATTAAAGATAAAGAGGGAGGTAAAATTACTGATGAAGCATTAAAATTGATAGTGAAAATTTCCGAAGGTTCAGTTAGAGATGCACTATCCTTATTAGATAGAGCTTTGCTAACTCTAAACTCAAAAACTGAATTAGATTTAAAATCAGCCCAAAAAATTTTTGGTTTTTTTGATAAATCACAATTAATCGATTTATTTGAATTTATTCTTAAAGGTGATGAGAATAAAGTTATAGAGATTTATAGAAAAATTTATGACCAAGGTGTTGAACCAAAAATCTTTATTAATGATTTTTTAGAATTAATTTATTATTTTAAAAATATTGAGTCATTAACTTTAGAAAGCACAAATTTTTCATTAAATGATCAAGAATTTCAAAAGATCAAAGATTTAAATGAAAATCTTGATCCAAGCGTATTGATTTTATTCTGGCAATTTACAATTTCGACCCTTGATGAACTTGCGATAGTTTCAAATCAACATTTATCAATGGAAATGTTTTTATTAAGGATGATGCATTTAATATCAATAAAATTGGAAAACAAAACTGATATAAATTCTGTAAGTGAAAATTCAGTCATAGATAAAGAAATTAATGATCAATCAAAACCGATAAATCAAATCAAGAATATTTATCAAGAGGAAAAAAGTAAACCAGAAATTCATAAAAAAGTTAAATCAGAAAAAAAAATATTTATTAATAGTTTAGAAAAGTTAATACAGACTTGTCTTGATAAAAAAGAAATTAAACTAAAGTATGAGTTAGAAAAAAATGTAAATCTAGTAAAATTCGAAAAAAATATAATTGAGATATCTTTTAATGAAAATTTAGATAAAAACTTCGTTAAAGACCTTTCCTTAAAACTCTTTGATTGGACAGGCGAAAGATGGATTATTTCATTTAGTCAATTAAAAGGTGATATTTCAATTAAGGAAAAAAAACAAAAAATAAAGAAATCTTTAATGGATGAAGTAAAAAATTCAAAAATTTATAAAGATGTAATAAAAAATTTTCCTGATGCTGAATTAATTGATATCAATTTAAAAAGTGATGATAAACCTAATGACTGATTTTACAAAAATTTTAGATAAAGCAAAAGAACTCGAGTCAAAAATGAAAGAAAGTCAGAAAAAAATAAAGGAAATAAAAGTTGAGGGAGTTTCAGGCTCGAATTCAGTTAAAGTGATACTTGATGGGGAGGGAGAGATGCAATCAATCAAATTATCAGAGGAAATTATTAGGGAAGATAAAACTATAATTGAAGATTTAATTGTTGCTGCTCATAATAGCGCTAAGTCACAACTCAAAACAAAAACAGCTGAAGAAATTTCAAAAGCAACAGGTGGACTAGGAATACCTGGATTTAAATGGCCATTATAGTAAATGCAGAATATCTCTGAGATAGAAGAACTTGTTAAGTTAATATCAAAATTACCAGGGTTAGGGCCTAAATCAGCAAAAAGAATAGTTTTAAAATTAGTAAATAACCGAAATGAACTTGTAAAGCCATTAGCAAATACATTAGCCCAGGTTTATAAAAATGTTATAAGATGCAATTTATGTGGGGCTTTAAAGTCTAATTCATCCGGATGTTTAAATTGCGAAAATACGAAAAATAAATTTACGAAAATTTGTGTTGTCGAAGATATTGCTGATCAGTGGTCAATTGAAAATTCAAACATCTTTCAAGGATACTTCCATATTTTAGGTGGCACCATCTCATCTGTTGGTAATAAAAAAGAAGATCTATTAATCAATTCTTTAATTGAGAGAGTTAAAAAAGATAAAATTGATGAAGTTATTTTAGCAACCAGCGCAACAGTAGAGGGTCAAACTACTGCGTTCTATGTACAAGATAGCTTAAAAAATACCGATGTTAAGATTACTAAACTAGCTCAGGGCCTACCTGTTGGGGGTGAAATTGAGAATCTCGATGACGGCACTCTTCTTTCTGCTTTTAAAAATAGATCTAAAATAAATTCTAATTCAAGCTAATTTTTTTTTTAATCGATTTAAATGTAATAGTGGCTCTGTATATCCAGAAGGTTGTTCTTTTCCCTTAAAAATAAGTTCACATGCAGTTTGAAATGCTATGGACCTATCATAATCAGAGCTCATTTTTACATAACCTTGATCATTCTCATTTTGTTTATCTACAATTTTTGCCATTTCTTTCATTATTTCAATAACTTGCATTTTTGTTGTAACACCGTGATATACCCAGTTTGCAATATGTTGCGAAGAAATTCTTAAAGTTGCCCTGTCTTCCATTAACCCAACATTATTTATGTCTGGTACTTTGGAGCAACCTACACCTTGATCAATCCATCTTACAACATAACCAAGTAATGTCTGTGCAGAATTTGAAATTTCTTTATTGATTTCATCAACTGACCAATTTGGTCTATCTGCGATAGGAATAGTTAGTAAATCATTTATTTTAGCCTTGTCTCTTTTAGATAACTTTTTTTGAATATCAAAAATATTTATCTCATGATAATGTAAAGCATGTAAAGCTGCTGCAGTTGGAGATGGAACCCACGCACAATTTGCTCCCGCTTTGAGATGATCAGATTTTTGATCTAACATGTCTTTCATTTTATCAGGCATAGCCCACATTCCTTTACCTATCTGAGCTTTACCTGAAAATCCACAAGCCAAACCTATATCAACATTGTTATTTTCATAAGCCCCAATCCATTTTGAAGACTTCATATCGCCCTTTTTAATCATCGGTCCTGCTTCCATTGATGTATGCATTTCGTCACCTGTACGATCAAGGAAACCTGTATTGATGAAGAAAACTCTGTGTTTTAAGGTTCTAATACACTCTTTAAGGTTTGATGAGGTTCTTCTCTCCTCATCCATAATTCCAATTTTGCATGTGTATTTTTTTAATTTTAATACCTCTTCAACTTTAGTAAAAATTTCATTTGTAAATGCTGTTTCGTCT
>Ga0163109_10001744_pt1 | contig 17149 bp, 21 predicted proteins | sample CRUFie1St13metaG_FD_108704 | JGI IMG/M metagenome (GOLD analysis project Ga0163109, IMG submission 108704) | Marine microbial communities from the Costa Rica Dome - CRUD Field 142mm St13 metaG | ecosystem: Environmental > Aquatic > Marine > Oceanic > Photic zone | place: Costa Rica: the Eastern... | reverse complement strand
TGCGTAAAGCACAAGATATAGGTAACAGAATGTTTGATCAATTTATACAATGGAAAGCAAGGAACTATCCAGGACAAAGTATAGAAGATCAAACAGGTGAAGAAATTTTACAATATATTGAAAAAGAATTAGGTATGGAAAAATTTAAACAGTGGCCTGGTTCTGCAAAAATATTACCTTATCTACAAAATTTTAAAAACAAATATTTGCCAAGAGGCGGAGAAAAAACAGTATTCAGTAGATTAGCATTGGCTTATCATCAAGATGAAATAGGTGATGCAGGTATTCAGCATCTAAATAAAGAAGCAGTTGAAGAAGCAGAAGACTTAAAAGAATTTAGAAGACTAGATAAGCAACAATACGAAGACTCATATGAGTTTTTAAATTTGTTAGTAAGACGTTTGGGTCCACAAAAACTTTTTACACCTCAAGGTAAAGTTTATATGGTTGACAGATTATATAATAGCCACGTAGGAATTAAATTACGAGATGATGCGGAGCAAATAGTGAGCGATTTTATGTATGTTAGTAAAGTTGGCAAATCGCCATACGACGAATCAATTGAAACGGAAGATTACGAACGTAGACCTAGTTTAGATACAGATTTACCACCCGACTACTTTGATAAGTTGGCTTTAGTTAAGAAGACAATTTTTTCAAAATACGGAAACAATGACAGAGTTAATATGATAATTCGAAGATTAAATGACGATGAAAAAGCAAATGGTAGAAAAGCAGATCCAAATAATATTTTAATGAAAGTATCTGCACACCTAGGCGAATCAGTAGATTGGGAAAAAATTGATGAAGGCTTTAGTGCTATGTCAGGTAGTACTAAAACCAGTTATCAAGGTCTAGATAATGTAAAACTAGTTATCAGACACAAGAAAGAAGTCAACGAAGAAGTACGCGGTGCTAGAAGCAGAAACATTTCTAGTATATTTGTACAACGCGGTGACGAAAGATTTAAAATGGCAGAGAACAATCTAAAGGCCGCTAGAGCAATGGCAAGACATGTTAAGAATGGCGGAGAGCCGTTTGATACAGTTGGTAATGCTATTAATGAAATGGCAGTTGAGCAAAGAAAACTTAGAGAGTTTGTTCGCTATGTTAAAAAATCAGGTTTAGTAAACGAAGAAAATGAAACGTATGTAAATTTAGCAATGGAAAACATTAACTATATTACATCAGCATTTACTAAGTTAGCAGGCGTCAAATCATATGCTAATGCAGTTGAAGACGTAACCGACAGAAGAAACACAGAAGTATTAGAAGATGATTTAGATTTAGAAAGCAAATTCACTGAAACGCACTTTGACGATAGAGTTGCTAGTGTTGTTGATACTATAAAATCTGCAATGTCAAGAAAGACTGCATTTGAAAGTTACATTGACAAAGCAGTAAGCAATGAAAGTTTTACAACACTTAAAAACATGTTATCAGAAGATGACGGAATGGAGTTTGCTACACCACATGCTAAGTTAGGATATCAAGTTGGACAACTAAGCAGTAGTGTAACAGATTCAAGATTAGGCAACTACTTGTCAGGTATTAGTAAGAAGCTCTACAGCGGAGACAGGATGTCACAGCACGAATACACAACTGTTAAAAGTTGCCTGTTAGGTGCTCACAAGACAACACCTGTTTCTACAAGTGTAGCGGAGAGCGTAGAAGACCAGTACGAGAAATTCATAGAGCAATTTGACATTCTATAAACAGACCACATCATAGTTCACTATGATAGCAACACAATTGATGTTGCTCAAACGTGTAGACAAACAAACAATTTACCCACTTTATAGTGGGTTTTTTGTGACTAAAGAGATAAATAAAATTGTTAAGAAAAAATGTGTCAATATTTTTTAGAACTTTTTTTAAAAAAACGGTTGACTTTTCTTATCTAGGCATTATAATAGAAACAGTCGCATTATGTGACAAACATGGCAAACATGGCAATATAGGAGAAAAACATGGCCTCATTAGCAGAAATACGAGCGAAGCTCGCCTCAATGGAAACCAAGCCTGGTTCCACAACTACTCAATCCGATAACGCAATTTTCCCTCATTGGAATATTGATGAAGGTACTTCAGCAACACTTAGGTTCTTACCTGATGCTGATACTAACAACACGTTCTTTTGGGTTGAACGTCAAATGATTCGTCTTACCTTCCCAGGTGTGAAAGGCGGAGATAACAAACCAGTTACAGTACAAGTACCTTGCGGTGAAATGTATGGTGACACATGTCCAGTTTTAACTGAGGTAAGACCTTGGTTTAAAGATGCAAGTCTTGAAGATATGGGCAGGAAGTATTGGAAGAAAAGATCTTACATCTTCCAAGGGTTTGTAGTGGATAGTCCACTAAACGAAGAAGCACCTGAAAATCCAATCAGGAGATTTGTTATTTCACCACAGATCTTTAACATTATTAAGTCAGCACTTATGGACCCAGATATGGAAAACATTCCAACTGACTATGTTAATGGCTGTGACTTTAGAGTTACTAAAACTACTAAAGGACAATATGCTGATTATTCAACATCAAACTGGGCTCGTAGAGACAGTTCACTAGATGAAAATCAACTAGCGGCTATTGATCAACATGGGTTGTTTAACCTAAGTGATTACTTGCCTGCACAACCAACCGCTGAAGGTTATCAAGCAATTTCAGAAATGTTTGCGGCTTCAGTTGATGGTGAGTTGTATGACCCTGCAAAGTGGGGTAACTTTTACAAGCCTTATGGCGTAGAAGTTCCTGCAACAGCAGTTCAAAACTCTAGTCCTTCTGTTCAAGCAACAGCACCAGTATCTACACCAGCACCGGTTGTAGCAGAGACAACAGCACCAGCAGTTGAAACTCCTGCACCAGCACCGGCGGCAGAACCTGTAGCAGAGGCACCAGCACCTGCACCAGCAGTAGAAGAGGATAAAGGTAAAAAATCAGCAGATGATATTCTAAATTTGATTCGTAACAGATCAACAAACTAAGGAGACATCATGCAAAAACCATTTGACTTAACAAAGTTCAGGACGGGTATCACTAAGAGCATTAGTGGTATCAGTGCAGGATTTCACGATCCTAAGGACTGGATTAGCACAGGCAATTACACACTAGATTATTTAATAAGTGGAGACTTCAATGGAGGTATTCCACTAGGCAAAGTCAGTGTTTTTGCAGGTGAATCTGGTTCAGGTAAATCATTTATTTGCTCTGGTAACATTGTAAAAAATGCACAAGATCAAGGATGTCAAGTAGTACTATTTGACTCTGAGAACGCACTAGACGAAGAATGGCTACAAGCATTAGATGTTGATACATCACCTGATAAACTATTAAAAATTAGTGTATCAATGATTGATGATGTTGCTAAAGCAATATCTGAATTCTTGAAAGACTATAAAGCAAACTATGGAGATCTTGAATATGACGAGATGCCAAAGTTAGTTTTTATTGTTGATAGTTTAGGTATGTTATTAACACCTACTGATGTAGCACAATTCGAAAAAGGAGATATGAAAGGAGATATGGGTAGAAAGCCTAAGGCACTTACAGCCTTAGTAAGAAACACAGTCAACCAGATTGCACCTTTTCCGATTGCTCTAATTGCCACCAATCATACTTATGCATCGCAGGATATGTTTGATCCAGATGATAAGATTAGTGGCGGACAAGGCTTTATATACGCAAGTAGTATAGTTGTTGCAATGAAGAAACTTAAATTAAAAGAAGACGCAGATGGCAACAAAACTAGTACAGTACAAGGTATTAGAGCCGCATGTAAAGTTATGAAATCTAGATACAGTAAGCCTTTTGAAGGTGTACAAGTCAAGATTCCATATGAGTCAGGTATGGACCCATACAGTGGTATGTTAGAAATGCTTGAGTCTAAAAACATTGTTGAGAAAGTCGGCAATAAACTCTCTTATGTATCGCCTGTAACAGGTGAAGAAATAAAAGAGTTCAGAAAAGGCTGGACTGGAGACAAACTTCAGGTAATTATAGACGAATGGGGACAAAATCCTAAAACACAACAGGAAGATGTTGACCCAGACGATTTCGAACCAAATGAAGAGGAATATATAGATGAGTCCTGAAGTAGCATTATTGCATGAAGTGTGGGATTCTGTTAGGTCGCATATTGCGGTCAAAGAGAGACTACATGAAGCAGAACGATTACTTCGTATTTTCGATGAGCATATTGATCTTGTAGATCTACAACAAAATGCACACGAATTCGACAAAGTCATGAAAGCCGCTATTGTATCTTATTATGATGACGGCTATGATGAAGATGACGAAGATGACGAATACGGAGAATGGTAAACTATGAGTACATGGTATAATAAAGTAGTTGCAGATTTAAGTAGTATTGTTGATAGCATTACTTACTTTGAGGCTGAACTACAAGAAGCCAGGTACGAATGCAGTATCAAAGGCAGTCTAGAGAAATCTAGTTCTGCCTTACCCGGCATTACTGAGTATCGCTTTAATCAACTACAAGAGATTGAAGCAATACTTGAACACTTAAATATTGAATTACGCAAAGTAAGATCTGTAACATTTAGAAAGTATCTGGAGTCTTATAACAGACAACTTTCTAGTAGAGATGCTGAAAAGTTTGTAGATAGTGAACAGGACGTAATTGACCTTACACACCTTACAAACCAATTCAGCCTTTTGCGTAATCAATACTTAGGTATTATGAAAGGACTCGATACTAAGCAATGGCAAATTGGCCATATTACAAGACTGCGAACTGCAGGAATGGAAGACATAGTTATTGAGTAACTTATGATCTACGGAATAGGTTCTGATGTACTTGATATTGACAGGCTTGGAGACTACGATAAAAGCGGTCGACTTGCACTAAAAATTTTAACTACAACAGAATACAATATTTTTCTTGAACTTAATCAAAACCAAGCAATCAGATACTTAGCAAAGCAATTTGCCTGTAAAGAGGCAGTTTCTAAGGCTTTTGGCACTGGTATGAGGGGCGATATAGTGATGTCTAACATGGAAATTGCCAGGGATAATCAGGGCAAACCCTATGTAAATCCACTAGGAAATCTCCAAAATTACATGGAAAATGAGGGCATAACAGCATCTCATTGCAGTATTTCTGACACAAAAAAGCAAGTTTTTGCTGTTTGTGTACTAGAAAAAGGTTGACAAATACCCAAACTTTAGTATAATAGTAAGCATAGTTAGGAAGTTAGCAAAGAACTTTAAACTAATTCAACTAAACGGTTGACAAGTTACAGATTGATGCTATACTATACTAGTAAATTTAATAAATGCTGTGGGAGGCAATTATGACAAACCAAGTAAAAATATTCCAAGGTACTTACAGAAATGCTCCAATTACGGATACTGTATTTCCTTTGGTGAAGCCAATTCAATATGGCAAAAAAGGTATGTTCGTTACCGTTGATGCAAGTAAGGTACTTGATCCATCTAAGAAAGCAATCCGTGTTTTGATTGAATCTGAGAAAGATGTTTCTTATGTTCCTGTTGAAGACCAAGTAGAAGAACCTGTAGTTGAAGCGAAAGAAGAAACTAAGGACGAAGCACTTGATCGTATTGCAAAACGTTTCGAAATTTTAGACCAAATGACTGATGCAGTTGCTAACGGTGTAGTTCGTGGACTTATTGTTAGTGGCCCTCCAGGAGTTGGTAAATCGTTCGGTGTTGAAAAAGTATTAGAAGAATACGACATGATGACTAAGTTGGCTAACAAGCCACCTAGGACTGAAATTGTTAAAGGTTCTATGACACCAATTGGTTTGTTCCAGACACTTTATAATAATTCAAATGAAGGTGATATCCTAGTATTTGATGACTGTGACTCTGTATTGTTTGACGAAGTATGTTTGAACATGTTGAAGGCTGTTTTGGACTCTGGTAAGAAGAGAACAATTAGTTGGAAGTCAGAATCAGTTGCATTGCGTAGGGAAGGTATTCCTGATAGATTTGAGTTCAAAGGTGGTTGTATCTTTATTACTAACGTTGACTTTGAAAGTGTACGTTCTAAAAAGATCAAAGATCACTTAGCGGCTCTTATGTCAAGATGTCACTACATTGATTTAGAAATGGGTAGTGTTGCTGATAGGTTCTTGAGAATTGACCAGATCGTTAGAGATGGTATGCTAGAAGAATACAACTTCGGTGAAGATGGGAATAAAGAAGTTGTAGACTTTATGATTGAGAAGTCAGCAAGACTGCGAGAGATTTCATTAAGGATGGTCCTTAAAGTTGCAGATTTGAAACAAATGTCTCCGGACACTTGGAGAGAACTTGCAGAGACCACCTGTATGAAAAGACTAACTGATTTTTAGTTCTCCCACACTAACATCTTTTAGTCGACTGGAACACTAGCGATAATGCTAGTGTTCCTTTTATTATATTAACTTTAATTAGAGGAAAAATGAAACAAAGAAATATTTTGGTTACACTAGGACTTCTACTAGTGTTGTTATCACCAACAAAAGGATTTGCAGAAGAAATAGAGGAAGTAATTGTTGTAGGTGCAACAGTTCAAGAGTCAGTATCTAACCCTAACTACGAAGTCTCTTTAAGCGAAGTAGTTATGCCAGCAATGCCACACTTTGCAGGCGGATACGGTGGATTTGCTGGATACAACGAAAGAGGTACCCAAACAATTCATTCAACAATATATGTCAATGGTATACCAGCAAACGACTCAGGCTCAGGATGGTATGACTTTGCACATGACATCTCAACAGGCTCAGAGGGTGTTAAAGTAGTAACTGGACCAAATGCAGTTTTGTATGGATCTGGTTCGCTTGGTGGAGCAGTTTTTATTACAGACACTATAGCACCAGGAATCACAGTTAGAGGTGGTGACCAACATAAGTTTGTAAACTATCAAACAGGCAGTGATGATTTAGGATTAAGTGTATCTGCTTTTGATGTAAGCAATGGTAGTGTTAGAAATGATAATGATGAAGAAGATTTCTACAAGAACTTGACTGCTAAAACATTGTTTGATGCAGGTCCACTTGATGTAGTTGCGTCTTACACAGAATATGATTACGACTATGATAATTGCTATACAGCAAGTTGGAGCCAAAGCAATGACTGTTTACAAGAAGGTGAGAGAGGTACAGTTAGTGCCAGGAACGATAACTTTACTTTAGGTTATACGTTTAACAATTCAAACTACTACACAGAAGGCGTACAAACAACTGTCAACGAAGCAAGTAGAACATACTTTGATGCTAGAGATGTTAGAGAAGTAGGCAACATTATGTCTATTACATATGGTGCTACTTACGATCAAGAAGAGTACAACGACAACGAAGCAAACAATTCTAGTGTGTACACTTATCTTAATCACAGTAATATCTCATTTGGAATAAGAGCAACAAGCGATGCACTTGTGGCAAGACTTGGTTTAGAAAAAAATAATTGGTTTTTTAACTTTGGTAACAGTTATAGAAATCCTAGTTTGTATGAACTGAATGGCGACTCTTGGGTAGTAGCAAATCCAAACTTAGAGCCGGAAGAAGCAACTGGTGGTGAGATTGGATATGGTCCTTTGAGTGTGTTCAGTTACAATTTTAGCCAAGGTATTGATTATGATTTTGAAACTTATCAGTACATGAACACAGGAAGTTATAATACTAAAGGTGTTAGATTTATGGAAACTTATCAAATACCTTGGGGTGGCATAACTGTGATGGCTGGTTATACTAATTCTGACCAACCTAGAATACCTCAATGGAAAGCAATGGTTAATCCTTTTATAAGTGTTAATGGTTATAGATACGAACTGGTATACAGCACTATGGTTGATAGACAGCCTAGTTTGTATGATACAGCACTTGACGATATACAATCGTTGGACTTTGTTGTTACAAAATTATTTGGTGACTTTGAAATAGGACTTAGAGTTGAAGATATTTTTGACGATGAATATGAGGTGTTACCAGGATATGGTGCAGGTGGGAGAAATTTCTTATTGACAATAACATATAGGTAGTGTACAATAAAGCATGGCAAATGTAACCTTAGAAATTAAAGATGAAGTAAACGTCAGGTTTGTAGGACTTGACGTTAAAACTAGACGTAAGATTTCTGAAGAAACAAAATATTTCTTACCCTATGCATATCATATGCCTGCTTATAAATTAGGCAGATGGGATGGTTGCGTAAGGTTTTGTGATATCGGCGGTCGAACATATATGAACTTGTTGGATCGCCTTTTGCCAATTGTTACTAAAGAAGGTTATAATGTTGATGTTGTTGATCATAGACAGGATTGGAGTTTTAATTTCAGTCATGTAGAGTCAACAAGTTATGACCATGTTAGTTGGCCACCAAAGCATCCAGCAGAAGGATTACCTATTATACTTAGAGATTATCAAGTAGAAGTTATTAATAAGTTTTTAGACAATCCTCAATGCTTACAGCAAGTAGCCACTGGAGCAGGTAAAACATTAATTACTGCCGTACTGAGTCATAAGTGTCAAGACTATGGCAGAACTATTGTTATTGTACCAAACAAAGATCTTGTTGTACAAACAGAAAAAGACTACAAAAATTTAGGACTTGATGTCGGTGTATTATTTGGCGATAGAAAGGACTATGATAAGACACACACAATTTGCACATGGCAAAGTTTAGCAGTACTAGAAAAGAAAACAAAGGCAGGTGAAGCCGAGGTTGACTTAGATGTATTTTTAGACAACGTTGTATGTATAATGGTTGATGAGGTACATAAAGCAAAAGCAGATGTACTCAGAGACCAACTAAGTGGTATGTTTAGAAATGTTCCTATACGTTGGGGACTAACAGGAACTATACCCAAAGATGACCATGAAGCAGTTGCTTGTACCTGTGCATTAGGTCCTGTTATAGGAGAACTAAGTAGCAAACAATTACAAGACATGGGTGTATTAGCAGACCTTGATATAAGCATTTTACAAATGAAAGATGCTCCAGCAGGGTTCAACAGTTATGCACAAGAACTGAAATGGCTTACTACAGATGAGACTAGACTAAAACATATCTCAACTGTAATAGATCAGTTGTCCAAAAATGGCAACACACTTGTACTGATTGATAGGATTAGAACAGGGGAGATTTTTGTCGAACAAAATCCTGATTGGGTTTTTGTAAGTGGCGGAATGAAAGTGAAGGATAGGCAAACAGAATATGATGAAATTTCAGAAATGGATAACAAGGTTATTATAGCCACATATGGAGTTGCCGCAGTTGGTATCAACATACCGAGAATATTTAATTTGGTTATGTTGGAACCAGGTAAAAGTTTTGTTCGAGTAATACAGAGTATCGGTAGAGGTATTCGTAAAGCAGAGGACAAAGATTATGTGAACGTGATTGATATCACTAGTGACTTAAAGTATAGTAAAAGGCATCTAACAAAAAGAAAAGCATTTTATAGAGAGCAAAACTTTAGGCACACTATTACAAAGGTGGAATATAAATGAAAATATTAACAGTCGAAGATATACCGTATGAACTTGATACTGTTCCTGAGCAGATAGATGATTTAAGATATTGTGCTCTGGATGCCAGTGACAAGGAATGGGTAGATTTTTTCTTTTTGCCATTGATATTTTTGGAGAGTTTTTATGCTCCTGCAATTTGTTTGCAGATAGGAGAGCATCAGGTCCAAATGCCAATGGATTGGAGTATATTACTTTGCGATGAAGATATGGGTGGTGTTGAAACAATTCCACTGGCAAGTTTAAACAATAGAGGATTTAGAGCATTAGCAATGAATCCAATGAGCAATAGAATACCAGATAGTTTAGAAGTAACAATAACAAACATTTATCAAGATGTAAAATGGTTTTTTCCTAAACTAAAACATGGACACTTACTAGCAGTACCTCTAGAAGATAAGAAAAGTCCAAGTTGTGTGTTCTTTGTAAAAGAAGTTAATAAGGTACAAGATTTTGACATTGGGGATTTAATATAATAATGAGTTACGAATTTACAAGCGAAAGTGTCAGTAGTGGACACCCAGATAAAGTTGCAGATAAAATATCCGATGCAGTTGCAACATACTTAATAGATAATAACCTTGCTCATAGAGCCGCAGTAGAAACATTAGTTACAACTAACTTAGTTACACTTGCTGGAGAATATAAAAGCGACAAGTTTGACAAAGATCACATTGAAAAATTAGTTAGAGGTGTAGTTAAAGAAATTGGTTATGAGCAAGAAGGTTTTCATTGGGAAAAATTAAAAGTTTATAATGAGTTGCACGGACAATCACCTGACATTGCATTAGGCACAGATGACTTTGGTGCAGGTGACCAAGGACTTATGTTTGGATATGCTTGTAATGAAACAGAGTCTTACATGCCAAGTGCTATATATTACAGCCACAAAATTTTACAAGCATTAGAAGAAGCAAGGCAAACAGGACAATCGTGGCTAGGTCCTGATAGTAAAGCACAGGTTACATTTAACTATGACGGTATTAACAAGCCAATAGGAATTAAAACTATTGTATGTAGTACCCAACATAGTGATGATCTTAGCATAGAAGAAGTTAGAGAACGTGTAAAGGCATTGATTGAACCAGTTGTACAAGATAATATTGATAGCAACACAGAATGGTTAATTAATCCTACAGGCAGATTTGTAATAGGAGGACCAGATGGAGATGCTGGAGTTACTGGACGAAAAATTATTGTTGATACTTATGGTGGGTATGCTCCACATGGTGGCGGTGCTTTTTCAGGTAAAGACTGCACTAAAGTCGACAGGTCAGCGGCATATATGGCTCGCTACTTGGCAAAGAACATTGTTGCATTAGGAAAGGCAAGTAATGCCACTGTACAATTAAGTTATGCAATTGGTGTAAAAGAGCCTACAAGTGTCTATGTTTATGCTGACGGTGTTGTTAGAAATGAATTCTCAGATTATTTTAAAAATAATATTGACTTAACACCCAAAGGTATAATAAATAGATTTGACTTGTTTAGTTTAGATTTGACAAAAACTACAAACTACGGACACATGGGTAAATGGAATATGCCTTGGGAAGTAGTAGATTTAGAATTATGAACGACCTAAAAGAAAGTATTAGAACTGTACCAAACTTTCCAATTGACGGAATACAGTTTAGAGACATCACAAGTCTCATTGAAAACCCAGAAGCATTTAATAAGTCTTTGATTGAACTTACTGCTTATTGCATGATGGCAAAAGCAACAAAAATCATTGGTATAGAGAGTAGAGGTTTTGTATTCGGTGCACCAATTGCCAGGGACATGGAAGTTCCTCTTATAATGGCAAGAAAACCAGGGAAGTTGCCAAACGAAACTTATAGTAAATCCTTTAATCTCGAGTATGGAAGTACAAGTTTGGAAATACAAAAGAATACTGACTTTGATGGTACTGACAATGTAGTAATTGTTGATGACTTAATTGCTACAGGAGGTACAGCATTAGCCTGTGCAGATTTAATACATGAACATTGGAATGTTGCTAAAGATAATATTACAATTCTTGCAGTAATAGATTTACCAGACTTAGGCGGAAGTTCAGTTATAAGAGATAATGGATATGACGTCCACACAATAGTAGAATTTGAAGGCGAATAATGAAAGACTTAATTTTAATTGCGTTAAAGAACGAAGCACCGAACATGGCCAAATGGGATAATGTGTTCTTTACAGGTGTTGGAAAAATAAATGCGGCAATGACTGCCGCTAAACTTATTGAAAGATATCAACCAGAAACTGTTTGGAACTTTGGTACAGCAGGAGGCATTGTTTTAGATCACGGTTGCCATGAAATGGTAAATTTTGTTGAACGTGATAAAGGCAAATGTCCTGAAGCATTAGAAATGATGTTACCTAAAGATCCTATTACAATTAGTTTTGGAGTAGGATATACTTGCAGTACAGGTGATAATTTTGTAACTGACCCTAACTTAGAACACCCAGCACATGTTGTAGACATGGAGGCATTTGCTATTGCTAAAGTCTGTCAAGATGCTAACGTAGAGTTTAAATGCTACAAGTATGTAAGCGATAGTGCAGACGATAGTGCAGATACAAGTTGGGTTGAAAATGTTGCAAAAGGCGAACAACACTTTATTCAACTTTACTCACTAAACAAATGATAGAACTTGCAAAACTTGATAACGGAGATTTAATCTACGGCACATACGAAGAGTGCGAAGCATACGCAGAAGAAAAAGATTCTTGGGTTATAAAATATTTTGACCATGTTAATCCATCTACTGTGTATAAAAATTTTAAATACATTGGCAATGAAATGAGTAATCCTTATTCGGTAAGTGTACCATTTGATTATAGAGAAAGTAGAACTATCGGCACGTTTGATGCCGCAGGTGTAAACAAGGATAAATGGTAATGGAAGTTTTCTTTTTAGTAACAATAATGTTGTTGCCTATAGTTACAGGAGCATACACATTCTACAAATCATACAAAGCAGTTGAAGGTGAAGATGGGTAAGAAAGCACCAGTATTACCTTTGAAAGAAGTTATGGCGGCTTTGGATAAGAAGGACAAAGGTTGGTATAATAGACTTACGCCAGAAAAGAAGAAAGCATTTAGCACATGGATGATGATGCGTTATGCAAGTAGTGTACAAGGTCGTAATGCCGCTAACTTTTTGTTTATGGTCAATGAATTAGTAAACAAAGACTTTGAAGACATTTATAAGTATCCTGAATTGCAATGGTTATTGATGAGTGCATGTGGTACTGGCAAAATAGAGTTTCACCCTTATATCAAACCACCTAATAGTAGAAAGAAAAAAGATAAAGTAAGCGAATTTATTCTTAGCATATATCCACATCTTAAAAGCGATGAGTTAGAACTAATGCTAAGTATTAACAGTAAAGAGGATTTAAAAGAGTTTGCAAGAGCACATGGATACGATGACAAAACAATCAAAGACATCTTCGGTAAGTGATCCACAATGCAAGTGGTGTGGTAAGACATTCAAGTCTGAAAGGACTCTTGCTGTTCATATGTGTCCTCGCAAAAGGCGTTGGGCAGACAGAGATTTAACACACATAAGATTAGGATATAGAGTATTTCAACTGTTTTATGAACTAAACACATCTGCAACAAAAAGTAAAAGCATGGAAGACTTTATTAGAAGTCAATACTATGAAGGCTTTACAAAGTTTGGTAGAAGTTGTGTGCTAAATGAATATTTACAACCAGAAAAGTTTGCAGAATGGCTAATCAAAGAAGGTAAAAAGTTATCAGACTGGAGTAAGGATTCTGTATATGATGAATTCTTATTACAGTATGTTAGAAAGGAACCAGGTTTAAAAGCATTAGAAAGAAACGTTATATATTTGTCAGAATGGGGTATAGAAAATAACTGTGACTGGCAAGATTATTTTAAGTTTGTAAGTACTGCAAGAGCAGTACATGATTTGCGTAGTGCAAAAATATCTCCTTGGTTACTTTATTTAAGTGAGACAGGTGATAATTTATTAACAAGATTTAACGATGAACAAATTGGAATGGTGAATCACGTAATTGATGCTAAATTTTGGTTAAGTGTATTTGCTAAAAATCCAGAAGAAGTAGACAGAATACAATCAACATGTAAGGAAGCCGGAATATAATGAAAGTAAATATAATAAGTCATTCACAATCACCAGACTACAACGAGTCTGCATTAGACTTAGTGGCATATTGTGCCAGAGTAAGTAACCCTAGTAATCAAAACAATAAAGAAACAAGTGAAAAACTTGTGAAGTATTTGATGAAACATAAACATTGGTCACCACTTGAAATGGTATCAGCATGTTTAGAGATTGAAACAACCAGAGACATTGCAAGACAACTATTACGTCATAGAAGTTTTAGTTTCCAAGAGTTTAGTCAGCGATATGCAGACCCTACTACAGATTTAGAGTTTGAAATTCGTGATGCTAGATTGCAAGATCCTAAAAATAGACAAAATAGTATTCCAACTGACGATCCAGAACTACAAGCAAAGTGGGAAGATAAGCAGAGAGATGTTATTAAGGCGTCACTAGACGCATATAACTTCGCTATAAGCAACGGTATTGCCAAAGAGCAGGCCAGAGCAGTACTTCCAGAAGGAAACACGTTAAGCAGGCTTTACGTTAACGGTACATTGCGTAGTTGGATACATTATATAGAGTTACGTGGTGCAAATGGTACACAATTAGAACACATGGAACTTGCTCATGCAGTAGCAGATGTAATTGCAGAAGTATTTCCTATTGCAAAAGAGTATAAAGGTAAAGAAATTTAATTATCTTTAATAGTATCTCTCATTGCTATTCCTTTTGGATTAGTTCTACCTAAAGCATTATCTGGATGTACAGTCATTGCTTGAAATAGATAATCGTAAAAGTGACCCATAAGGTGGCATCTGGACCATACAATATCGTCCCACAACATATCTAGTGGATGTATACCATTTAACGGTGTTTTTGTTACCATGTGATTAGGCATACTGTAGCAAAGTTCTGGTGCTGTATATACCTTGAAACCCTGTCTGATCAAGTTTACCATACCAACTTCTCTATAATGAACACAGGCTCCCCAACTGCCACCACCTACAATAATTTTGCCTCCCGGAGGAACATGTTTATAAATGTCAAGCATTGTGCAATGTGTGTATAGATATTTTTTTGGTTGATCGTTATAGTCTATATAGTGCAAAGGTGCAAATTCAGAACTTTGTGTTTTTGCATTAGGTTCGTATGCTAGATTTTCACTATTGCTATAAGTGGCATTTATAACTGTGTCGGCACTAAATCTTTGTAAATGTTTAGAGCATGTATCTATGTATCGAGTCATATAATCTCGCCACTCATCTACTGTGAAGTATTTTTTAAAATTATCTGTAATTACAGGATTCATCCAGGATTCCACACCCCAAATATCTATTAAAAGTATAGCATCTACCTTGATTTGTGGCTTTTTTGGTATGATTTCTTCCATATTACTACTTATCTTATGCAAAAACGGTTGACAAATAACCAGGATTTGCTATAATAGTAGAACATTAAGCAAAACAGGTAGGAGTGTTTATGAACTTATTAGAAATCAAACAAGCCGTTAAGAGCGGTAACTTTTCACTAGCAGAACTTAATGAGCTAGGTGCTTATATAAATTCTGTTAAAACTTTTAATGCTAAGACTAGCATTAATGTTGGTGACCAAGTGTATGTAGTCCAAAAGACTAAACGTACTTTGGGTACGGTTGAAAAAGTCAACATCAAGAAAGCGATTGTAACATTACCACAAGGTAGATACAATGTTCCGCTTTCCATGATCGAAGTAGCCTAAGGAGAGAACATGAAAAAGTACATTAGTGTACTTTGCACACTTTTTCTAATTGGTTGTGGGGGCGGCGGCACATCGCCGTCCATAGGATTAGAGCCCATTGGTGGCTCAACAACACCCCCACCAACACCATTATTCAATTCTGATGCATTAGTAATACAAGATGCAGAAACATTGTATTCGAGTATATGTGTTGACCCTCACAATTATAGACCATCTATACAATTTGTAATTCCAGTCACATTAAATGATGATGACTATACAGATTTTTTTGTAGTGTATTGGTGTGATTTAAAAGGTGAGTATTTTGGTACAACACAAACAGAAGCAACACCTAACCTAATAGTAGCACAAGTAAGTGACGGTGCAGGTGGTTGGTATACTGACAACGAGTCAGTGTTTGGTGAGTCTTGGCCATCGTTAGCAGGAGCAAGTAGAAAGTATGCCTCAGGCGATTTTAATAATGACGGCAAGGAAGATTTTGCATTTGCAATGAATTGGGAAGATGGCAGAGGTGCAGATTCTGATTACAACTCTTTACAAACCATTATACTCAGCCACGAAGATCATTATAATATATTAAATGGTGGTTGTTATTGTTGGGGACACGCAGTAGCATCAAGACCAAATGATAAAGGGTATGACGATCCATTGTTTGCTGGTTATTGCGAAGATTACTATTTCCAAGCATACACTTATATTGGTGAACCAGAACAAAAGTTTGATACAGTTACAAGAAATTATCCAGTTGGTGCAGACATGCCAGCAACACATTGGGCAACAGACTTTCAAGTAGTTGGTACTGATGGTATTGTTGGTACAACTTGCGTAGAGGGAGACTGCGGTATTGGCTTATTTTATGAGTCTCTTGATTGGCAAATGACAGGCTCGTATCTATTACAAAAAGAATTTGATATTGAGTGGTACAACTGGAACAATGATTTTGATTCTGCAACAGTATATAATGTTGATGGAGAACTAATTGTTGGAGCCGGTGCAAGTCAAATGTGTGTAATTGGTGAAGAAACTGTGGTTGCTATGTTTGATGGTCAAAAACATCCAACTCAAGATATGGACCCAAATGTAACTTACAACATTAATGAGTTTGATGATCATAGATTTATTCTAGTGTTTGATATTGTTGATGGCGAATTGGTCAAAAGGTCAGAACCATTTGTAAATGAACCTAACAATTATAATGCAAACTTTTTCGATTGCAAAGACATTAATGCAGATGGTCTTGCAGACATTGTAATATCTCAATTCAGCAGAGCAAAAAATGACATACTATTAGGTGGCAGACCATTAGTGTTTTTAAACAATGGTAACCAGTTTGTAAATTATGAGGTAGCAACAGAAGTAGTGTTGCCAGGACACAGTATTGTTGAAGAAAATGCTCAAGGTTATATGTTTGACGTAAACAACGACGGATATCAAGATGTTGTTGTATTTGGTGAAACTACTACACTAGATGGCACCATAGAAATCTATACTGCAAACAAGCATTTATCACTAAATTAGTGGTTGACAAACATGCAAAATTTGTTATAATAGTAGTATATTAATTAAAAAGGTAGGAGTTTTTATGCAATTTACACTGAATTTGACTCACATAGCAACGTCTTATCCTGCTAGTGAGCCCATGACAGGTATTGAATCTATGTGGTGGTTAGCAAGTTTGGCCGCTGATGAAAGTAAAGAATATGCTAAAGCATACTTTTTGCATGACAGAGTTCTCAAAAGTATTGCTTGGAGAACAGGCACCGATTACACAGATGGTAATTGGGAGATAGACGGTGCAACTACTGAGGAGATATCTTAATGAATCCTTGG
>Ga0163109_10001742_pt1 | contig 17156 bp, 24 predicted proteins | sample CRUFie1St13metaG_FD_108704 | JGI IMG/M metagenome (GOLD analysis project Ga0163109, IMG submission 108704) | Marine microbial communities from the Costa Rica Dome - CRUD Field 142mm St13 metaG | ecosystem: Environmental > Aquatic > Marine > Oceanic > Photic zone | place: Costa Rica: the Eastern... | reverse complement strand
TTACCATTTATTCCTGGTTGAGCATCTAATGTTTCACTATACCAAATTTCATTTTCTTCAGTGAAAGTAGTTACTTCTCCAGTTTTAGCAGGGCCTGGAAAAGCTGTATCTTCTAAATGCATAACTCCGTCTGCTCCAAAATGTGTATCTGTGTAAGTTAAAGTTTTTTCATTATTTGCATCCACAAGATAAATGTTGTAACTTAAAAATTGTGTATCTAAATTTAAAAGATCATTTTCGCTAATAGTTACTTTGCAATTACCTCTAGTATTAGTTGATCCATCATCTGTAACAGTACAATCATGTTCAATTATCATAAGTTTGTTTTGATCAAACACAACAATTTTAGGTGTGTATGATGTTAATAATACTGGTTTTTGATCGTGATTCAAAACCTTAAACTGTAGAACATTATCTATGCCCTTATATAATTTTATATGTCTTTGGTACACTGGTCTATACTCCGTTATAAATCCTGCTTCATTAGCAATGATGGTTGTTTTGTTATCGACTAAATATCTAGGTGTTAACTGCATAACTATATTTATCGAGAACTATGTTATTAAAAAATATTGAAAAAGACTTTCCTTATATATCCGTTGTCACATATGGTGGTAATGAATACGTAGGTATTATTGCCAATCAAGACCAGTATGTAACTAGCATGTATATTTTTACTTTACTAAAAAGTGATAAGGAAAAACAGCGTTTCCTAGAACTAGGAGATACTTGGTGGTGGGAATCAAATAGAATGATACCTATTAACATATTCTTACGCACTGACATTATGCCGTTTAATTACGCTCTAATGACAATGAATAGTAAGGATGTAAGAGTTAGTATTGGTCCTTGTGTAAACTTGAATGCTTTAAGTGTGAAGCGTGTGAAACGTAAAAGTGTTCAACTAATGCGAAAAAAACCTAAATAAATTTAAACCAAACATTATTAGGCCCTACGTCATAAACTTTAACAAGTTCATTGACAGCCTTGTTTACACCAGGAAAGTCTATATCATGTCCTGATAAAATACCGCCTGAGTTTACTTTGGGGGTATATGCTTTGATGTCTGTAGAACAACCTTGATAGGAATGGTCAGCATCAATAAAGACTAAATCTACACTGGGTACTTTGTCAGCAACTAAGCCGCTTTTGCCTTGGACAGGAATAAGCCTTTCCTTATATTTTTCTTGAACTTTAGTATTATAAAATAAATTAGTATCTAAGTCAATTGCATATATTTTAAGTGTAGGAATTTTGTCTAGTAAGTAAAAAGTTGTACGTCCGTCTCTAACGCCAACTTCACACATTGATATGAATTTATTATGTTCAATTAAATGACGTAAAAAATATTTACGATTAGGTTTGCTGTCCCATTTAATTGTTCTAGCTATTTTTAGTTTGTTCATTAAGTTGCTCACATAACAAATTCATATGTACTATTACGCTTACAGCGTATGCATACGCATGTGCTTTCTTAAAAAAGTATTCACCGTTTTTTGGTTTTGTCCATACTTCTTCCATTATCGTTTGCCATGTTTCGTTTGCTAGATGTCTCTTTGCTGGACGAATTATCGCTAGTGTCGCGGCCAATTGATCTACCGATGTAGGTTTCAATTGTTTCAACAGATTGTCGTGACCGCTTAGATGAAAGACTTCGTCGACGAAGTCCTTGTGCTCCAATAGTTCCCATAGTGGCTCCTTTCTCATTAGGCTCATTAAATGTGTCTCATCTTTTACATCTTTGTATATAGACACATTTAGAAAATCTAATTTAAAGTAACCTCGTTCTTCTGCTGTCTTATGTTCTATGGTTGATAGTTTATCAACTGGGTTGTGTGGAATTTCTGTCGCATAAATTCCAGTATTATGTTTTTTGCCACTGTCTAGTTTTGCTACACGATGCGTGAGCTTTTCTAAAACAATATCTCTATCAGCAAAGTCTATATCAATATCTGGCATTACAGTTTACTTTCTTTTACAACTTCTTTTACTAGATCAACATCACGTTGTTGCCTCTTGAAACGCATAGCCCAATGTGTTGGATCTACTATATGAAATATCATTTGTAATTGTTCATCATTAAACTTACTTAACATATTTTTTCCGCTTGCACAATTTAACAATAACCAAGGAGACATTTTTCCATCTTTGATATGCCATACAGCTCTATTTAAACTTATATGATCAAAGTAATGATTCCACGGTGCAGGCTCGTTTTCATCTGCCCATTCCATCATAGTCATAACACTACGTTCTAACGCTGTTTCAACTCCTTCTTTTTGTATAAGATTTATTGCATACTTTTCATACATTTCATCTCTACACCAATGATCTAATTTAACTCCGCTTGTTACAACATAGTCAATGTATTTTTCTGGATACAAAGGCTTTACATTAGATACAAAACTACCAAACTTTACAAACGCATTGTAGTATGGCGACTTACAAAATTCTTCATACGTTTTATCTTTTTTTGCACCTGCACTTAGTTTGTAAAATTGATTGAACGCATACATACCTAATTGTACACGCTTTTCATTTTTCTGTAATGCTCTACGTTTAGGCTGACACATATGCACAGCAAGAGTCTTTTCTCTTGTGTAACTGTTACCACAGTATTCACATACATAAGGTTTACTCATTCTGCACCTAACACTCTATTACTACAAAGACTAAGATCACCTGACACACTAATTCTATATCCTTTTGGATTTGTATAACTTGGATACACAGCATGATTTAAATCACTAGGAAATAATATCATTGTGCCTTCCATTTCCTTAGATAATTTATAATTATTTGTTCTTATTGTGCCTAGCGTATCTGTATATGTAAAAATAAAATCACTTGCATCTGGATGTGCAAATCCTAAATCACCTTCTTGTTCTTCACGCCAGTCGGTCGGTATTTGTAACCATATGTTAAAACTAAACACACCTTGATGATCATGTAAACTTTGATATTGGTCGCTAGTAGTAATGCGTGTCCAAAATCTATTAAATTCAAAGTCATGTGCCTGTGTAGTTTTATGTTTATATGGCCATCCCCATTGCTCTACATATTTTTGTATAGAAGGCCTTAAAACTTCTTCTTCAAATATACCCTCTCGATCAATTAAACTCCATTGATTGTCTTTGGCATGTGATATCACTGTATTGCCTTCAAACTTATATCCTTCGTATGCTGATTCTTTAATATATGAATATAGTAAATCTATATGTGTTTGTTTTAGTTTAATTTCCAAAACCCCGTAGTTGGGTAATGTATTATAATAATATTCCATTATAATTTGCTTTCTATATTATAATCTTCAGCAAGTTGTTTTAGTTCTTTAGTTGTATACATACCGGCCAACATTTCAACTTCATTTTGTTTCATATTAGGATGTATTTGTTCTAATAACTTTATAGCATTATTGTTATTAGATCCTTTTTTCTTAAATCCTATATATGGATGAAACTTTATCTTACCCCATGCACCACTCATACATAACAGTTGCCACATAAGTTCTTGATGTCCGTTTTCTTTGCCTACACCTATAGTGTTAAAGTGCTTATTATAGTATTCATTAGTTTTGAACACAGCTAGTGCTTGATCGTCTGTAGACCCTTGTACGGCGCTTATATAGCGATTAAGAAGCCAAAATGACACCTGTTTACGCTCATCTAAAGTAAACTCCTTCCACACACTTTTAGCATTCATATCAATGGCTGCAAGTATGTCTTTTATTGGGAGTTTTGCTGGTGCCATATATCTACATCCTCTGGTGAATTAATTTCTGTACCCTTAAAGTATACATGAGAACAACCTATTTGCCAACCGTTTTTTAGCCAACGTAATTGTTCCAATTTTTCAGTTTCTTCCTCTACAGTAATTGGTAAATCATGGTATGTTTCTAATGCTTCTCGCTTGTACCCATATATGCCTAAATGCCAATCGCCATATCCAGTCATACCTCTACCAAACCAAAGTGCTTGGTCTTTTGCTCTAACCATTTTAACACTATCTGGATTGTTCTGCATATCCACAGGCATATCAGTGTATACTGTGCTTACAGGATAATCCTTCAAAGAAAGCAAACATTGCTCTATCATTTTTTCAGTAACGTCAGGCATGTCTCCTTGCACGTTTATAAAGCTATCGTATTTTTGCATATAGTCTTGTTTGATAGCACCTGCACATCTTTCAGTTCCGTTTTCATAAGGATAATAATCTATCATTATACTTGTGTTTACAAATACATTAGAAATTCTTTCATCATCTGTAAGTATGTATGTTGGTATGTTAGACGCACTACAAGCGTCATACACACGTTTTATCATAGGCACACCATCTAACATACACAATGGTTTGCCAGGAAAACGAGTGCTTTCATATCTAGCTGGTATAAGAATAGCGAACGATGTCATTTACTACCTCCTCAAAATCTTTTAGATGTAACATGTTAGGACCATCACTAGGCGCAATATCAGGATTGTCATGCACTTCTATAAAAAAAGAAGATATCCCAAGAGCGGCCCCAGCACGAGCAAGATGAGGCACATACTTGCGATCCCCTCCGCTGGAGGATCCGTTACCTCCTGGTCTTTGTACCGAATGAGTAATGTCATAAACAAACTTGGCACCAAGATCGCTAAGGAGATCGTACATGCCAGTGAAATCATTAATAAGACGCCCGTAACCAAAACTAGTTCCTCTCTCTGTTATCCAAACTTCTTTTGCATCTTCAGTTTTACTAAGGATGCCTTTAATATCTGTAGGTGCTAAAAATTGACCCTTTTTAATATTTACAATTTTATCTGTTCTGCATGCTTCTCTAATTAGATCAGTTTGCCTACATAAAAATGCAGGTATTTGTAAAACATCTACTACAGGACTATCCCTTAGTTCTCTAACTTGTTCTACTGTATGCACATCTGTTAAAATTTTTAAATCTTTTATTTCTGCTTTGATATCAGCAAATGCATGCAGAGTAGGTATTAGTCCAAGACCTCTTTGACCTTGCATACTTGTCCTGTTTGCTTTATCAAAACTTGCTTTAAATATATATTCAACACCGTATAAATCACACACATGTTTACATTCCATTGCTATTTGTAAACTTTGTTCTACTGTTTCGTGTTGACATGGTCCTGCTATAATTCTCAATGTGATCTCCTTCCATCAAATGTACATACAAAATAAAGTTCTTTGTCTTTGCCTTGATACATATTAGATTCTACTCTGTGATGCACTCCATCTTCAATTAGCACTACATCACCTGGCCCTACTTCCATAGGCACATCATCTAGATACATTGTACCTTTTCCTTTTATAAAAAAATAAACTTCTTCTTGACCTTCATGTTTATGTCCTGATGTACTTTTACCAGGTTTCATTGTTGTACTACTAAGTACCAAATTCTTTAATGTTGTGTTATCTTTTACAATATATCTTTCATCTTCTTTTGCTATTTGGCCGCCGATATCGTTAATACTTAATCTCATTATTTTTCCTTTAGTATATAGTAAGTTGTAATAAGTTTTGTCATCATGTTTTTCAACATTTGATTTTCTTCTGCAATATCACATAATTGTAACCATTCGCTATAGTCTAATAATTTTCCTTGTGCTCTTGCTACAGCACCTGGATCGCCTCCAACTATCCATCTAGGTATTTCTGGTTTGTTTGCATACCTTGCATATACTACTCCATTTGCTCTTTCATATATTAAAGATTGATTTGGAATAAGTTTTTTACTTTTCAATGGCAACATCCATTTTGCCTTTTTTGTTAACTTCGTTATATACTATTGTACCTTGCACATTAAGTCCCAAAACTCTTGTCCACCATTTTTGATCTTCAATTATTAAATGTGCATTACGACCATCTGTTAATTCTTTTCTTGCTGGCTTTGTATCTATTCTTAGCCATATATATTTGTTAGCATAATTGTCTATGTCTTGTAACACATTTGTTATATACTTTGGTTCAATATGTTCTAAAACATCATTACTAAAGACCATATCAAATGTGCTTTTAGGTTTGTTGCTCCACATAGGTAAAGCAGGATCATAACCAATAAATTCTGTATCAGGATATTTTTCATTGAGGTGGGAAAGAATTACTCCTTTCCCACACCCATAGTCTAAACAATTACTTGGCATCCAATAATTTATAAAATTATATGCTTGACCTAAATCTTTTACTTTACCACCAAAACCTTGTGGGCGTTTCTTATCGTAATGTAAATTTTTTAGTTCTTCCAAGTATTCTTTAGAGTACATTTTTTTATGCCTTTGTCTTTGGCTTGCGTCCACGTTTTGGTTTGACTTCGTCTTTCAATACAAGTGGATCTACGCCCACTTTGTTTTTTAAGTAAGACAATAGCAATCCATAAGCTGGTAAGAACACAATCAATCCAACTACAATTTTTGTAAGTGTATTGTTTTGTGCAACTACGTGCCAGTTAGCACCAATCCATGATAGGTTGCCTTCTGCATCTAGCGATCCTGCAAACGCAACATAAAAGAATGAATATGTGTCAATGATGTTTGCTGCAACAGTTGAAATTGCCGGAGCCGCCCACCATGCGTTAGAACGTTCTCTAATTGCTTGGAATACATATACGTCAAGCATAGTACCAATTGCATATGCTGTACCTGATGCAAAGCCTACTCTATATGCATGCGGATCGTCAAGTGCTAATAGCACAAGTACTGACGCTACAATAGCAGGAATTATTGCCATTGCTACAACAGCTCTACCTGCTTCTTTACCAACAAGCCTAACTGTTAAGTCAGTTGCTACAACAACGATTGGAAATGTAAACGCCGCCGCCGCTAATGGAAATGAACCAAACAAGGGCAATTCTGCTCCTGGAAATAGTTCAAATCTAATTGTTACTAGGTAATTACTTACTGCAATTACTAGTGTGTGTAGAATCACAAGATTCCTTACAAGCGTCTTGTCTACACCGTCTAAAAGTTTTGTGAACATATGTTCTCCTTCTATTATTTCACTTTTGTTCCGACAGTTCTACGCACAATATCATTGTGGTTGAATTCTGCCCAATAAAGTTCAAAAGCAACTCCGTCTTCGAGTCCTTCGAACTGATGGATCTTACCAGGCTTAACTTGTGTAAAATCCCCTGCTTCAAGAATAGTTTCATCTACGAGACCATCTTGATCATCTTGCCAAACACGGACAAGCATCTTGCCCGATTCAACATAGAATCCGTTCCATTTAAATTGATGTTCATGTTCTGAACATTTAAAACCTGCTTTGTATTCGATACGGTGAAATTCTAGTACACCGTTAGCATGGATCAATTCTGTTTGACCCCAAATCTTTCCTGCTTTCATTGTTTTATCCTTCCTTTATAGTAATGCACTATAATCAATAGTTTCGCTTTGTCTGCTTATATCTTTTACAAAAAATGCACACAAAGGATTACTTCCTTCTGTGATTGGTACACTTAATAGTTGTCCATTTTTCATTTTCGGAAAATACCATTTAACATCATTGTAAAAATTTATAATTTTTAATGTACCAAAATCTAATTTGTAACTTGTTAAAGGATTGAATAAGAATGTTTCAAATCCTCTGTCATTTATACTTGTCAACGGCAGGACTTCTACATCTGAACCTGCCGATGAATCTCCTACAGCAATGTGCCAATCTACAGGCATCATTATTTCGTTGCCATTTATTTCCATTACTATTGCTGGTGAGCTAAATGATTCTAAAAATATTAATGGAATAAAAAAGAAGTCGGGCTCTTTTGGATCACTGTTGTCCAACACACTAAAGCGTACATCATCTTCTAATTCATCTGGCAAATTGTTTAGTGCAAAGCACTTGTTGTCTAAAGTTAGCATTCTCATATTAATTCCAGTCTACTTTTTCAATTGTAAAAGGGTACTCTGCTTCTTTGTAAAATTTCTTACGCTGAGTCAGATGTCGCTTCGCAAACTTACATGTTGATGTAAGATCCCAAATTTGCACGAAGTCTTTATCTTTTGCCTTTCTTACGCCTCTACCAATTGACTGTATTACTCTTACAAATGATTTGCCTGGTTCAATTAAAACTAAATTAAATATCCTAGGAATATTAATGCCAACAGCTGCTACTCCATATGTTGCAATAATAACTTTGTTTGTTGCTTCTTGTATTTCGTCATATGTGTCTTTTCTATCTTTTAATTTTACATCGCCTTTTACAAATGTACTGTCTGGTATTAATTCTTGTAGCATTTCACCTGCTGATATTCTATCTACAAGTATAAGTGTGTTTCCTGATTGTTTTACATTGTTTAATAATTTGCCTATATAATTTACTCTTTGTTGATTTGTAACTAGATATTTTAATTCTTCTTGATATCCTGCGTGTGCTACTGTGTCAATTAATTGTACAATATTAACATGACACTGTGATAGTACACCTTTATCTTGCAATTCTTTTGCTGATATTTGACCTATTACAGGTCCTAATGATGCATGAATACTTTCAAACTCAAACTTTTCTTTAGGTATTGTACCTGTCAGTCCCCAACGTATAGGTGCATTACGTAGGTTACGTGTTAGTAAGTTTTTTAAAACTTCTGCTTTTGCTTGGTGTACTTCGTCGACAATAATAGTGCTAACACCTTCTAAAAACTCTGCAAGGCTTAATACAGCCGAGCCGTCTTTATGCTTCTTGTCAAGTATATTCAAACTTTGCCAAGTGCAAATAGTATGAGTCTTACCTAGTTCTTTTCTGTCTCCGAAGTACACCCCTACGTCTAATCCACAATTAATATAGTCTTCTTCAGTTTGTGTTACTAACGATTTGTTAGGTACAATTACAAGACTACGTCCATATGGTTCACTTATATGTGACAATGTTGCTGTGGTAATTGTTTTACCTGCACCAGTTGCAATCTCTTGTAAGCTCTGTGGATTTTGTAAAAAGTTGTTTATTGCATCTACTTGATAATCACGTAGAATAATTTCTTCGCCTTCTGTAGGATGTCCTTTAGGCCAACGTATACCTTGATCTGCCCAATAACGTTCTGTAATTGGTTGTAGGTTCAATTGTATAGGATGTCTTTTATCTTCTATATCAACTATCTGTACGTTGTTCTTTTGCAATACTTCGCTTATAGTATCGAGATGATTGACATAGCCACTACCGCCAATTCCAAAGAACGCAACTTTACCATCCCAACGTCCTAGTTTATATTGTGGCATATATCTAGCATATGGTACTTCAAACTTCAGAGCGTTGGCTAGCTTCCTGCGTACATCTACTTGAAGTCCTTCTATTTTGATGTTTACTTCATCTTCAATTATTAATTTACATGTGGCCATTAAATTTTTTCTATATTTCTCAAAAACGGACTTGTATCCGTGTCGTAAAACATTACTAAATCTAATTCGTCTAAGTAAGTTTTTATTTTAACTTGTCTTGTACACCCAAATACTAATGCTGATTTTGGTCGCCAATCTTCTTTCAGTAATGTTTTTACTAACTTATCTTGTGTAGTATACACTATTTTTGAACTATTGCCAAGCGAATTATTAAGATTATTTTCTTTAATATATTGATTAAATTGTTTATTTTCTAATGTGTCGTTGTCTTTTCTATATAATGTACAAAAATCTTCCTTATCAAATATGTTTCTAAAACAATTATATACTGTTGACATATCATCTAACTCAGTCTCACTGTCTAAACATACAAGCACTGGATACCTGTTTAGCTCTAATATAGACTCAGCAATGTTATTAATAGTAAAAGATTTAGAATTTATTAATATTTGTGTTGACGATCTTTTTACAATTTTTTGACTTAAAGTTGTAAGATTTTTACAACTTGATTCTAAATCTTCTTGATCAAAATGTTCAATACCATATAATGCATCACGATCTTTATACAACGCCAAATTTTCTGGTGACGGTTCTTGACCAATATCTGTAATCATATAGTCAACGGCTTTGTCATTTAAATTTTTTAATTTAAATCCGTATATTCCTGGTAAGTAATTCTTTTTGTTTTTCATGATCATTTCTATTTTTTCAAATTGTGAATTAATGTTATCATCTATTTTAAAATTTCTATCTTTTAAAGTTTCAATAATTTTATAAATGTTTATTTCTGATAAGGTGTAGTAACTAATTTTATTATCTTTATCGTCTCTAATTTTGCTTTTGTTAACTCCAGATGTTCTAAGTGATTCAAGTGCAGATATAAGTTTTTTATTAAAACTAAATCTAACAGCAATATATTTTACGCCGTTAACTTCATGTATAGCAATCCATTTAGATCTATCAATTTGTCTTAGATCTCTACGTAGTGTTTGTTTACATTCAGCTACATCTATATCTAAATTAGTCAAAACATCTTTGTATAAATCAATTTTGTTTTTTACTAATTCATATTGTCTGTCTGTGTAAGCAATGCCTTTAAATGTTTGTTTTGTAAGACTTAGTATTAAGTGCTTATCATTTTCATGTACATCTTTGCCATCATAAATATGCTGTGGATGAACACCTGACAATATTTCAATACAACTTTCTGCTGTGTTATCATGAACATAATTTTTTAACATACTAATATTATAGCATATTAATCTTAGATGTCAAGTATTTAATAGGGATTCCTTTTGAAATTTCTTGGATGGTATGTTCTGTGTGTGCGTAATCATTAAGCCATTGTGTACGATCGCAATACAATGGATTTTCTATTTCTCGTAAATTTTGTAATGCAACATCGTATGCAAGACTACTAGGACCAGTAAATGCAGGTACACCATGTATAACACTGTGTATACCGGGGTTACTTGACCAACTTACAGTAGCCCATATATTTTTAAACTTCATATCAAAGTCATCATATGTACCAGGTATCTGCATTGGATCTTGTCTTTTTACATCTTTGTATTCATGTTCTATTCCGTGTAAAGGACATCTTGGATGCGGTCTAAATAATATAGGACGTTTGGTTTGTGCTCGTATAAACTGTATAGTATCTAACACCCATTGACTCATTTTTGGCATACCTTGCCATTGCAAACTTTTGTCGTGTTGTCCGCAGATTAGTATATATTCGCCACCATCTTGCCAAGGTGTAAGTGAAAGTCCTAAGGTTTTAGCACGAGTATCATCGTTCTTACTAGGAGCAAAGTAAGCATCTCGATTTATTCCATTAAGTCCAACTTTCCATGTCGTGCCCCTTTGGATGCCGCCGACTTCGAGGACAATGGTCGGTCTTCCTTGTTCTTTATTTCTTTCCCATATAGTTTGGTTTCCAGCCATGCGGCCGTTCCAAAGAACGCTCCAGATAACATCAATCCCATCATCACCATTAACGACCACATCATGACCAAGAGCATTAGCCCCAGCGTGAAAGGCATCAAACACAGGCTTACTATTAAGAGCACCATATCTTTCATGTAGATTAAACTTCCTCTTCGTCTTCATATTCTGAAAAATCAACCCTTTCTTTTAGCCCAGCTTTGAAATGACTGATATAAGGAGCAAGTAGGCTTCTACTAATTGGTGTTTTATGTCTTCCTGTATTCAGGTTCATCATTTTATATCCTTTTTTCTCTAATATTTCTACACATTTTCCGTATACTTCTCCGTCATAAAATCTACGCAATTCATATTCTTCTGCTTTATCGTTGTAGTATATGTCCTTGTACAAGTCCATAAAATGTCCAAAGCCTGGATGTTTTAAATTTAAAATAAAAAATCCTGTTTCACAACTATGATATTCTTTGCCGTTCTTCTCATGCCATACACTAAAATGTGTACTCAGAACATCATCTGGTGCTATTAATTCTGTAAGTAACCTTGGAAAGTTTTCTGTAAACACAGCATCAGCATCAATCCATACTAGTCTATCATGATCAGCAAATTTTTCTGTTGCATCTATAATAGGAAATGCCTTTTTTGCAAATGTTTTAATTTTGTTGTTTGTATGTCTTTTTTGGAACTTAATAAATTGTTCACCTAACATCCAACCAGCAGTTTTGACACCTTTTACTTTTGGATCAAATAATTGTTCATTATAACAATACATAGTACCTAATCCTGAACCATGTCGCTTCCAACTTTGTAGCATTGCTTTACCTGACTCTTGATAGTATCTTTTATCCATACTTGTTATTAAAGCAAAACGCTTTCCATTTGTCATTTCTAAATCTCTAGGCTCGTCAGTTTCTTTATCAGCCTTAATTCTTTTAAATCTACCTTTATCAAAGTCTTCAATTGACACATGATTCTGTTCGCATTCAAAAACTTTTTCTCCATGTTTTATAACATCGCCTTTATTATACAGCACACGCGGTTTCCAAATTGGTAAGTCCATTATTTACTACTCCATTGATGAGAGTCTTTCCAGTACTCTTCTGTTCTTGTTATACGTAAATCACTTGCTTTACTTTTTCCAAGTGCTTTCCTGCCTCCTTTAAGATGATCAAGATACGCCCCCCAAACACTGTTAATAAGCGGATGACCTTCGCCTCTAATTATACCTTGCCCCCAATTCAAACAATGTGGATTTAATTTTTTCCTAACTTCTTCGAATACAAAACTGTCATGCCATTCTGCCATTTGGAATATACCATCTTCAGCTTCATCGTACACTCTCTGAAATTCTTTTAAAAAAGTTTGTCCCATTTTGTTTCGTAAATTAATACTATATAGTCCACACTCTGGCCATTTGTTGTCTCTTCCGACATAACATAAGTCATATGCTGGCAATAGTATTTCATTTATACGCTTCATATCAATTGGACTATGACACACGGTATCAGCATCCATCCACATAAGTTTATCTGTGTTACATATTGTAGCACAATGGAATATACTGTAAACTTTGTGTGCAAATCTTACAGCGTCCCATTTGAAACCTTTGCCTGCATCTTTGCGTAAACTCCTTACAGGGTCTTGTGATACATCGCCATTTGCTTTTGGAACATTACGCCATTTGTTTTTAAAAGCTACAAGATCAGGACTAGACTCATGTAAATCTTTAACAATAATGTTTGGTGCTGTAACGACTGGTGTGCAATCTTCTGCATATGCATACAGGGTAATTTCCTTTGGCCACATTTCTGCAAAAGTATCTAGCATATTTTGAGCATAGTCTTTTAATCCTTTTTTATGAAAGGTAGTTACTATACTAATTGATTGATCTATCATATGTAATCCTTAATAATATTCCATGCTGTGCCGTGACGTAAGTCATCATAATTAAAATGACTCATTGCTAACTTTTCTAGCCAACCTTGTCTTTCAAATGTTTTGGGATTTTCAATTGTTTTAATATCTGTATTTGCAACATCAAATGCTTGACTTGATTTTGGATCTGGATCTGTAACATATACAGGAATTCCTTCAACAGCAGCTGCGACACCTGGGCTACTATTATAAGTCACTACAGCATGACAGTCAACAAAGTCTTGTAGTATATGTGGGTTAGTGCTAATGCGTACTCCAGGAAAATTTATTTTTAAATATTCTTTTGCTTTACCGTCTCCTGGATGTGCTCTAACAACAATTTTTCTATCACTATGTGTTTGTATTCTTTTAATAAGTTTTGGTAGCCATTGCATTACAGGAAGTTGTTTCATACTCCATCCTCCATTGCGTTGTAAACAAATTAATATATGTCTACCTCCACTGGTCCAAGGCTGAACATTTATATTCAAATCAGTTTTAATTTTTTGCCATCTACTTGGATCAACATTATCTGTAAAATAATTTCCTGTCTGCGGAAACACATCATTAAGACTAAATCTTAAATAATGATTTGTATTATTTGGATCTTTCCATAAAAATAAATTACTATCAATCGCAAGCACATGTTTTTGTGCAAGTTTCTGTTGTCTAATTATTTCTCTTCTAAACATTAAATGAGGAGTGCGTCCACTATTCTCATGCACCCAACCCTGCATAACAGCTAGATCACAAGGACTATGCTTTGCTTGTTCAACTTCAGTGCTTTGCCCTCCAGGAACACCCATGTGAAAGTATCTTAATACATCTCTTTTTTCGGTATTGGTATTCTTTGTAGGAATACCTGCGTAAAATATTTTAACTGTTTTCATTTAATATCCTATATGCCGTTCCGTTTTTTAGTTCGTCAATATGAAATTGTCCATATGCTAGATGACATGCCCAGTTCCATATTTTCATATTATCTTGTACAGTGGGTGATTCTAGCAAACTTAAATCTTTATCGCACACAGGATCTGCGGCAGTGGGTGCTGTTGTAAAAGCAGGAACACCTTGCATCACAGCTTCTACGGCTGCAATACTTTGAAATGTAACAAGTGCATGACAATCTTTCAATGCATCAAATATAGTATTACCGTGTACTCTTTGTTTTCTATCAGTTTTTTCTCTAATAACAATTTGCCTATCAGTATATTTTTTTATTTCTCTAATAGTTTTATGTTTCCAACTTTCTAAATCTAATTTGTAAAACTTACATGGCTTTTCACTTGGTACTACAAGTAAAATATGTTTACCGTTTTTTTGTCTTTCTTTTAATGTTAAGTTTAATGCTAGCCACCTATCTGCTGGACGTTCAATAATTTCACTGTGTTGTACATCATCTTTTACTATTCTATGATAAAGTTTCCATCCGTTTGGATTTACTTTACAAGGATAGTTACCAAAATATCCACTATCCATATAATAAAATTCTATTTTATCTCGCCAACATCTATCTATAAGTTTACGCTTTCCCATGCTACGTATTACTATAGGGCCTTCTTCAAACTTATGGTCATAATCATATATAGGTAAACCTCCACCTTGAGCAAACATGTTTATATATTCGTCAGTAAGATTTTTACTTAAACATATCATATAGTTCGTCTTTCCAATCTTGGTGGTATTCACAGTTGCGATAGTTTTCAAACCAAGGACCACCTTCTGTATAATGTATTAACTTTGGTGTGCCGTCTTTAGGTTCACTATAATGTCCTACTAGCCAATTCCACTCAGGAGATAATTCTCCTACTTCTTTATCTTTTAACCAACTAAATCTATGTAAGTATGCTCCAGTTACATCTGGATTATTAACTAAGTCTTGTGTAAGTTTTTCATTACCTTTGTGTCCGCAATTAAAAAGCATAACGCTTGACCAGTTTTTTCTAGGATATATTGTTTGTGCCTGACCATCCATTTTGGTTGTAGCACTCGGAGAATAATCATGTTGTACACACATTACAGCATACTTGTCATCTGCTTGATCAAACAGTTCTTGTATATCTGTTTTCAATATCATATCACAATCCATAAACAATGCCCAGCCTTTAAAGTTACACAGTTCAGGAATAAGAAAACGTGTAAAGGTAAATTCAGTCGATGCTAATTTATCTATACCTCTAGTATACCAACCAGCATCTCTAAGTTCTTGTTGTTTTAAGGGCCTTACTTTTGCTAAGGGTTGTTTACTTTCAATGCTGTGCTTACACACTTGATATGCAATATCTTCTCTTGTATCATAACCTACAAATACTTTCATGTTTCTTCTCCTTGCCATAACGGCATTTTCAATGTCAGTAAAGCATCAGAGCTAGGTCCGTCAAAGTCAGCTGTTGCATGGGCGCATCCTATTTCTTGCAATACAGCATCAGGTGATATATTATATTCTGCAAATGTTGATACACCTTCAATTAATCTTTGCTCATTTTCAGCATAAAATTCTATACATCTTTCGTGGTGTGGGAAAGTTAGTCCCCAACTAATATGTTCAACTGGTTCTCCGTTTATGCTAAACAAAGCGTAAAATACTATAGCCCATTTCATTGTTACCTTCTTTCTATGTCTTCTTCGACACAATTGGTTCCATATTGTATTTCAACTAACTTCAAAGGTATTCTATCCTCATTCGCTAATTGATGCCATTTACCTTTTGGAATATGTAGACTTTGATGTTGTTTATATCTTCCTACTAGCTCAAAGTCTGAGCTAACATTTATAGTATAAACTGTAGCTGTTCCTTCAGCAACAAACCAATGCTCTGATCTTTCGCTATGACGTTGCATTGAAAGTTTATGCCCAGGAGGGACAGCTAATTCCTTTACTTTTGTGTGGTTGCCATATTCATGTATCACTCTATAGTATCCCCATTGACGTTCAGTCTTTGGTGCTTTCCATTCATCTAACAGCCAACTTGAACTGTTCATTTTATTTTCTCCACCAACACCAAACACGAAATCAACATATGGCATACTACCATATGTTTTATATTCTGGAGTAGTTGTATTTGTTCTATCTCCGCCGTTTGCAAATATAATTTTACAACCGCTATTTGTTGCTATGGTTTTATAAATTGCACCACATGCACTATCATCAGAATCATCAAAACTAATTACTTCATCTACAATAGCTAGTTCCTTAATAATTGCCAACCGTTCGTGAAAGGGCATAAATGGTCTTCCCTTCTTACGTGTAAGCCAGTCATCACTATTAAGTCCAACAATTAATTTTTTACCTAATGCTTTTGCCGCTTTAAAATATTCAATATGACCTGAATGTAAAGGATCAAATCCGCCTGTTACTAATACTATATCCATGTAGATATTTATATAGGGTTATAACATACTCATGAACTTTTGGTAAAATTCATTATTAAGTTGTCTACATTCTTGTAGAAATCCGTCAACAGCATTTTTCTTTTTTACATACTTGTCATTAATGCTGTCAATGAAATGTGGTTGATGTTTCATATGATTAAATTTTACACTCCAACTAGATACCTGTACATTCTTACCTAATAGTTGCGCCCAATATGCACCGTGGTAACTATCAGTAACTATTGTTTTTGCACTACCTAAAAATTCAATTACTTTATTAAAATCCATTTCGTTATTTTTCATATAAGGAAGTGTTTCTGGATTTGTAAATTTTGTTTTGTATGCATGTGTAAAATAAACAACTTCACGTTTAGATTCATAAGTTTTGTCAAAAGCTGGATGCAAACAACTTACACAAGGCAAGTAATATTTTTCATATCCTTCAATCCAATCTCTAATTCCAATTAGTGTAGCATTATTAATCCATTCAGGATAATATACATCTCCTTTGGTCTTTGCAATATGCTTTTTGCCAAAGTTATGTCCTATGCCCCAAAGTGTTGTAGTCTTAGGTTGTTTTTCTATTAGTGTTTGTAT
>Ga0163109_10001740_pt1 | contig 17164 bp, 16 predicted proteins | sample CRUFie1St13metaG_FD_108704 | JGI IMG/M metagenome (GOLD analysis project Ga0163109, IMG submission 108704) | Marine microbial communities from the Costa Rica Dome - CRUD Field 142mm St13 metaG | ecosystem: Environmental > Aquatic > Marine > Oceanic > Photic zone | place: Costa Rica: the Eastern... | reverse complement strand
TACAACAACAACAGCTCCAGCTACAACAACAACAGCTCCAGCTACAACAACAACTGCGGCTACAACAACAACAGCTCCAGCTACAACAACAACTGCGGCTACAACAACAACAGCTCCAGCTACAACAACAACTGCAGCTACAACAACAACAGCTACTTCAAGTACTGAAGACACAACATCAACAACAACTAGTACCTCTACTACAACATCAAGTACAACTAGTTCAAGTTCAAGTAGCGGGTAATTTTTTCAAATATCATAAAAAGCGGCTTATGCCGCTTTTTTTATTTCACATAAATCAAAATCTTTTTTCTATATGGAAAAATGACTTGTTCTGACTTGACTAGGGTCTTATTTTTGTACCAGTAATAATTTTGGCCCTTCCATTTTATTTTTGAAACTACAAAAGATTCTTTTATTAGAAAGTATGTATCAATTTGATCAGAGTATTTATCTTTTTCTTTTACATAACCAACCGGAACTCTTTTAAAAACTATATCCATATATGAAGTTTCAGGATTAGAGAACCTTATTAGAGATGCAAAATTTGTTTCGTCAGGATTGTCTATATCAATAGGTCGATATTGAAGAATTTCAAAATCATTATCAAAACCATTAAATTTAATTATTTTCCCATTATCAGTTGTAATTTTTTGGAGCAAACTATTTTCCCAAATGTATAAATTATTATTACTTTTGTCGGACAAACGATACTTCTTAAGTATCTTATTATCAGATATTGTTAGAATTAACTTTTGTTCATAATTATTTAGCAAACTATTTGAGACATCTTCTTTAAAAGATATATTTTTTTTAATGAAATTTGAATATGAGCATCCTGAAAGAATGACTAAAAGAAAAAGATTTTTAATAAAGAAATTCATTCCAAAAATATCTCTGATTTATTTCAATCATACTTGAGCTGTGCATTATATCAATTAAAGGCTTACTAATTTCAAGTTTAGCTCCTCCATCTCTTGTTAATGGTCTGAGCTTAAATCCAGAATTACTTCTATTATAATTTTGAGAGAAGATGTCTAAAGGAAAATTGAAATAAAATCCTTTATCAAAACTTCCCTCACCAAATTCCTCAAAAGATATATCTGTCAATGTAAAAAAGAACCCAGCCCTTCCACCATTTTCAAAAAGTCTTGAAAAATCAAGAGTAAAGCCTGAGTCTTCAGCCAAGTAACGTCCGAAACTAACAGAACTTAACATGCTAAGTGATGGCAAAAAATGAGAAACTGTGATGTGACCAGTTACAGTCTCATAATCTTTAAAACTAAATCTTTGATCGAAATCTCTTTTCTTAACAAAGTGGACTGATGCTCCGTAAGAAAAATTTGAATCAAAGGGTTTATACAATATTTCACCTCCAATACCACCATACATTCTCTCAAAAAGACCAGCAGATAACTTAGTGTAAATATCTTTTTTAAATTGTTTGAAAAAATTCAATTCTAAAAGAGTTATATATGTATCACTACCTTTTAAATAATCTACTACCTCTGTCCTTACATTAGGTAAAAATGGGGAGTCTGTAAAAGTATCTTTACGATCAAAATTATCAACAATATTCTGCATAATCTCTGAATTTAAATATAAGTTTCTATTGAACTGAACTTCACTTGCAAAACTTAAAGCTAAACCACCATAATAAAATTTGTCAGGTGTCCCAATATGACTAAGAATTTTTGGCTCTATCGAATAAAAGAAATTTGGAAATTCAACTTTTGGTAAATATTCAGAATTAGATAATAAATTAGGATCACCTGAGTCAAAAATTGTATTTCTGTTGATAAGGTTTTTGTATACAGTTTGTTCATTCAAATCTTTTGATAAAAAAGTAATGCTGTTTAAGACTGAACCAGAATTATATTCAGATATAGAAATAGTTTTAATAGGAATATTATTGTTATCAGCAACTTTTTTTGCTACGTATCCTGAGTATGAAGCAGCTTGAAGTGAATTTTGATATGTATCTTGGTTTATTACTATCTTTAATCTCTCATCATTTAAATCAGCACTTTGAAGTAACAAATTGTTTGAATTTAAATTACTTAGCAAATCTCTATAAAATGCGAGTTTTTTGTTACCAGATGGATTTGTCTTTTGCACATTTGGCATTGAAGATTGTTTTTTTTGATAATTTTTATTTAAAGCGAACCCCATGCTAAATGTAAAATTTATTGTATTTCCTTTTATATAAGAAATATCAATATTGAAATTCTCTGAAATAGGATAACTTAAACCAAAATTAAAATTTGAATCTTTCTTTCTTTTGAGCAAATTCGCATCTCCATCGTATCCTGCAGAAAAATCCATATAATTATATGGATCATTTTCAATTTTAAGTCTGGCACCATTCATACGTGGTAAGTAAATTTCAACACCACCAAAGGGTGCTACCGGTCCTCTAAACCATTGATCATATGACGGTTGACCGACTGTAGTAATATTCTTTGATCTTAAATTTCTGGTCTCAAATGATTCTATAAAATATGAAATTGGATTTCTGTAAGAGGACTCACCGGTAAACTTCCCCGTACCGAAACCAAAAGAAGCTCTTAAGTTTCTTATATCCTTAGTGAAAACAATATACTCTTTTTCAAAAAATCCTGATCCTGCAAAATCATCAAGACCAATTGCAACTTTTGGTAAAAAGTTATTTTTGAATGTATGGCTTAATTTTACATTAAATCCTTTGTCTAAATATTGACCTTTTGTCTCAATTACTCCTTTATCCCAAAATAAGTCTGAGGGTCTGTAGTAAAAATAACTTGCTTCTAGCCAATCATATGGTGTGACTGTTAACGTTCCATATTTATAAATGCTATTTCTATTGAAAGTTAAAAATACGCCACCTTCTCCATATGTTTCTGCACTTGGCAGATTTATTAATCCAACTTGTCCAAATGAATTATATGAAGGACTTCTGTCTTTGTAGATATAATCTAGGTAACTTGCATCAAGAACTTGGATGCAAAAAAAAAATTTAGTATTAAAATTCTAAAAATCATTAATTATTGTTTATAGACGCTATCGAGGCAATTGATAATGCTAAACTACTGAAAATTGGAGCAGCTGTGGCAGCAAAATTTAAACCATCTAATTTACCAATCTTTCTAGGTATATAAATAACAGATCCAGGATATATGTTAATTTCTGAAAAACTAAGTAATGATTTTTGATGCATTTTTGCAGTCCCATCTGGCAAAATAAAAACAATAGAATTTGTATCAGCAAAATCTGAAATACCACCACCAGCAGTAATATAATCTTCAAAATTTAATGAAGAGTTATACCTAAATGAACCTGGATTCATAACCTCCCCAAAGACGTGCACTTGATTGTCAAAGTAAGATACAACGATTTTATCTTTATCCTGTAAAATAGTATCTAGTGTTGGATCAAGTGAAATCTTTTCAACGTCAAATTCAGCCTGAATTCTACCTAATGGTTTAGTATTTTTAAATTCATTTAATACAAATGGTAACGAGCTTTCTTGGAGACTTTGTTGTTGTGCACCCGTCTTTGCTGCAGTAACTATATATTTTATTAGATCATTATATATTTTCTTATTATTCATCTCTTGCAACTCAGCAACAGATTCTCTGTATATTTGACTGCCGTAGGTGTAAGAATTCTTTTTGTATCCACCTGCTCTGGTGACTAAAGAACTCAATGTTTCATGTTCATTAATACTATAAATTCCTGGTCTTTTTATTTCACCAGTGATTTCAACGACATTTATAATGTTTTCCTCAACATACAAGTGACTCTCATGTGTGGGAACTGTTTTTGGAAATTCATTTATTGAGATTTTTTTAATTGTGCTTTGTCCATTAAAAATTTCTGTAAAAAAAACTTCATTTTTAATAGCTGTATTACTCATACCATTTGCAAAGCTCATTAGATCTTCTAACGTTTCGTTTTCTTTTAACTCAAATAGAGCTGGAGTCTTTACACCACCAGAAGCTCTAACAAGTTTTTTGAGAGGCCCTATGTAAATAGTATCTCCACTTCGTATTTGTTGTTTGTTAAAAACCTTACCATCAATGAGATAATCATATAGATCAATGCTATAAATTTTGACTCCATTTCTTCTAACCGTAATATCTCTATAAGAACCTTCATCAGTTATGCCGCCAACGACATTAATTATGTGAAGTATATTTGTGTTACCACTTACAGTGTACATACCTGGAAAGAATGCATAACCATTGATCAAAACTTGAATATCTCTTATTTTTTCAAGCGAAACAAATACCCTTGTTCCAAGTAAAGAATTTTGAACGTTTTCAATAATCATTTCTGAAGCATCGATCAGACTTAGTCCAGACACTTTCAATTTACCATAGTCAGGTATGGATATTGAGCCGTCTCGCATAACTTCAACAGATAATTCAGCCGCTCTATTTCCAACAAATTGAATATTTAGAATATCTCCATAGTCTAGAATATATGAATCATCTAAATTTGGTTCATTTATAGGCATGAAAGTACTTTGCATTGATTGAAACATTTCACTTCCAAATCTTTTAAGAAGTTTGTTTTGCTCTAGCTCCTCTTCTCTCAAGAACTTTTGCCATTTTTGAAGAGTTCTTGATTTTTCAAGAGAGGTAGATGATCTCTTAAAGATTTTATCCTCTTCTTTTGATGACTTTTCAAACTCTTTTAATACATCTTCAGCAACTTCATCAGGTAAACTGTTCAAAAAATCTTCATCGAGACCATCAGGAGCTGATTGTGAATGCAAAAAGTTTGATAATAAAAATAATGTTACTAGTTTAATATTTCTGTGCATAGACTTTAGTTCATGTATTGTTTGACATAATTTGATGGGATAAAAGAAAGTTTTCTTGACGGAAAAATATCATATTCTTTTTTTGTTTTCGGATTTCTTCCAATTCTTTTTTTAGTTGTCTTTATATAAAAAACACCAAAATTACTTATCATCAATTTCTTTTGTGACATAGTTTTTATATCCGTTATAAAAGCTTCTAAAATATCTAGACTCTCACGTTCAGTAATATCAATTTTTGAAGATATATCTTTAGAAATTTTTTTCTTTGTTATTGACAATAAATCTCCCCTCAAAATTTAGGTAATTATAACTCATCTAAATTTAATTTATCTAATCCAGGTATCTCTATTAAATCTTTTACAATATTTGCCTCAATTATCTCTTTAATCTCAAAATCAACTTCCTTGTCAGTAAGTGTTTTTTCATTTGATTGGAAAATAAATCGAAAGGCTAGTTTTGAAACATTATCCTTATCTTTAAAATAATCAAACATAAAAATTTCACAAAGATTTTTTGTCTCAGAATTCATAATCTTTTCACAGAACTGATCTATGTCTTTTTCATACATAATCTTAAAGGATAGGTCACGATAAACAATTGGAAATTCTGATATTTCTTTATACTCGTGATCCTTTGATTTTACAATCTCAACACTATCAATAAAATCAATGCTCTGATTGATAACGTGAAAAGGCATTTCCATAACATATAGCTTATTTTTTAATTTTGAATCGTATTTGCTTCTGTCTATTTCAGAAATATATTTAGAGACATCAATTCTTAATTTTTTAAAAATTTCTATCAAAAATTCTTTATCAAGTTTTTTGTTAAAGTCCTTTAAATTATTACCAAGCCGTCCAGAAACAGCGATAGTGAGAAATCTTTCTGAAACTAAGTCAGGATTTTTCTTATATACATCAGATATTTCATATAACTTTATTGAGTCTTTGTTTCGGTTTTCATTATAGATAGTGTTTTGAATCAAAGAATCTATAAGACTATTTCTCATAAAAGGTTTGTTTGAATCAATTGGATTATCTATTTTTATTGATTCATTCCTGCTAAATGATGAGAAAGGGAAATTTATGACTTCAGTAAAACCATAAGAAGCTAAATAACTTTTAAATTTTCTCTCAATTAAATCCTTGCTTGCTTTATTGATATTTATTGAGAATTCTTTTTTTGGAATATTGTCATATCCGATTATCCTTAAGATTTCTTCAGCAATATCATTTTCAGAAAATATATCGGACCTAAATGAAGGAGATATAATTTCACCTTCACCAAATTTAAAACCAATCGATACAAGTTTTTTCATGATGTCATCATTATCGAACTCATAACCTATGATTTTTGAAATATTCTCAGGATTGTACGGAAGAATAGTTTTTGTACTTTCTTTATAATCCTTCGAGAAAATTTTTAAGTCAATAATGTCGGTATGATCAGAAATAATTTTTATAAATCTTCTAAGATTGAACTCCTGAGCATATCTGTCTACACCTCTCTCAAACTTGTAGGCTGCCTCAGAGTTAAGTCCATATTTAATTGTTTTTCCTATAATTGCCTCAGGATTGAAATGTGCACATTCTATTAATACTTTATGTGTATTTTTTGAGCAAGAAGTTGCTTTACCTCCCATCACTCCAGCTAAATTAACAATATCATTATCAATTTTAAAATAGGAATTCGTTCCAGTGAGTTGGATTTTTGTATCTAATAAAGTTTCAAATTCACTATTTACCGAAGAGGATTCAAATGATAATTTGCCGTATATTTTTTCATAGTCATAACAATGTGTGGGCAAGCCCGTCTCATATGCAAGATAATTGGAGATATCAGTAAAAAAATTATTTTTCTTTATGTCAAAATCAGAAAAGAAGCTTTGGAGGTAATTCTCATATTCTTTAATTTTATTTTGGTTTATTTCAACATATAGAAAAGTAATTTTATCCAAAGTATCAGAATCATTATTTTCAAAATTAAAATTTAAATTTAAAATTTCTTCTTCATAAACTGAATATGGGAAAGCTGATTCACAGAGAGAATTTAGATCTCTTGACAATCCCATTAATGATAAGCAGTCACCTCTGTTAGGTGTAAATTCAATATCAAAAGTATCATTATCTATCTCATGCTCATGACCTAATTGAAAAAGATAATCTGAAACAGTTTCAATATTGATTTCTTCTGGTAAAAAATTTTTTAAATGATTAAAGTGAATTTTCATTTAAATTGTTTTAAAAAATCTAGATTTGACTTATAGAAATCTCTAATATCCTTTACACCATATTTGAGCATTGCTATTCTCTCGACACCTAAACCAAATGCGAGACCTGAAAAAGATTTAGGATCTATGTTGCAATTCTTTAAAACGATAGGATTTATTACCCCACATCCTAATATCTCAAGCCACTTTTTGTCTTTTGATAGAATATCGACCTCTGCCGATGGCTCAGTGAAAGGGAAATATGAGGGCCTGAATCTAATTTGAGTTTCCTCACCAAACAATGAAGAAATTATCTTATAAATAATGTATTTTAAATTTGAAAAACTTATCTCTTTATCGATCAGTATTCCCTCAATTTGATGAAACATTGGTAGATGAGTAGCATCATCATCCTTTCGGTAAACCTTTCCCCCAGATATATATGCAAATGGGGGCTTTTCTCTAAGCATTGCTCTTACCTGAACTGGAGATGTGTGTGTCCTCAAGACATATCCTTTATCTTCAACATAAAAAGTATCATGCATTTGTCTCGCTGGATGACTTTCTTTAATGTTTAGTAAATCGAAATTATATTTTTCTGACTCTATTTCAGGTCCGTCAATAATACTAAATCCAAGACTGTTAAGAAGATCAAAGATTTCATATTTTAATTGATTTATTGGATGTATCGATCCTGTTTCTTTAATCTCAAATCTTTTTATAATATTTGAAATGTCTGAATCTGATGACATTTTTAGCTAGTGGCTTTTTCAACAATCTTTTTAAAAATTTTTTGATCAGATACAGCTATCTCTGAAAGAATCTTTCTATTGATAATAATTGATTTATCAGATAATCCACTAATAAGTTTTGAATAAGATACACCTAATTCCCTTGCACCAGCATTGATTCTTGAAATCCATAAAGATCTAATACTTCTCTTGCGATTTTTTCTATCTCTAAAGGCATACTGTAAAGATTTTATATTTGATTGTTTTGCAGTCTTAAACAATCTGCTTCTAGCCCCATAATGCCCTCTTGTGCTCTTGAGCACTTTTTTATGCTTGGACTTAGCTGTTAATGATTTTGTAACTCTTGGCATGATTATTTGATTAATTTTGAAGCTATTTTGAGTGTAGTTCCTGACATTTTATTTAAGCCTCTATTATGTCTTTTTCTTTTTGTAGACTGTTTAGTAAGAATATGATTTCTATTAGCGCTTCTAGCTTTTACAGACGAACCAGTTTTCTTAAATCTTTTTGCTGCTCCAGAATGCGATTTTATTTTATAACCCATATATAAAAAGTCCTATTTGTTTTTCTTTCGCGGAGACAAAATCATAAGCAATTGTCTACCTTCAAGTGCCGGTTCTTGATCAATTTGAGCAATATCGTCAAGCTCAGTACTTATTTTTTTTAAAAGATCTAATCCCATATCACTATTTAATATTTCTCTACCTCTAAACCGGACACTTATTTTAGTCTTATCTCCATTAATAATAAAGCTTTTAATTTTTTTTAATTTAGTAACATAATCGCCGGTATCTGTAGACGGCCTAAATTTTATCTCTTTTACTGTATTTTTTTTGACTTTGGATTTTGAGGTACCCAGATTCTTTTTTTTGGTAAAAATATGCTTTCCATAATCTAAAATCTTACAAACAGTTACACTTGCACTGGGAGGAGAAACTTGTACTAAATCCAAAGATTCTTTTCTCGAGATCTCAATTGCTTCATCAATATTAACTATTCCGACTTTATTACCAGAAGAATCTATCAGCATAACTTCTGAAGCTTTAATATTTTCGTTAATTGGAGTGCTGTTCTTTTTCAATTATTTATATAAGATTATTATATGAGTGAAAAATTATTAGATTTGTTCAAGAGGTTGAACATACTATGATTGATTACTAGTGTTCTTCATAAATGTTGTAAGATTCTATACTAAATAAAAGATAACGCAAAATTTTTTTTTAAATATATGATAATTTCAATACAATTTCTGAGGTTTATAGCTGCATTTTTAGTTTTTATTCATCATTTATTCGCGATACAAGGTTTTGACACTTCACTTGGCTATCGTGGTGTTGATTTATTTTTTGTAGTATCAGGATTTGTAATATATATAGTCACAGAAAAAGAAAATAAAAACTTTTTTCTGAATAGATTAATCAGAATTGTTCCAATGTATTGGTCTTTTACTATATTACTAATATTTTCATTTTACTTTTTTGGTGCCTATATTAATTCAGAAAAGCTAAATGCATCAATGATCATACAATCATTACTATTTATACCTTTTTATAATGAAAACTTTGGAAGTTTTTCTCCAATTCTGAATGTTGGATGGACATTAAATTATGAAATGTTCTTTTATTTAATTTTTTATATATCAATGTTAATTAGTGTTAGATATAGAGCTTTGATTTGTTCAATGACTATAGTTTTATTTTTTTGGATAGGCTATCTCTTACAAGATTCTAAAATATATTTTTACTCTAATACAATTGTATTTGAATTTATACTAGGAATGATTGTTGGAAGCATATATGTAAATAAAAAATATCATGCAAATAATGCATATCTTCACATACTTTTTGGAAGCTTATTTTTTATTCCATTATTAAGTATTTATTTAACAAATCTGCCAAGAGTATTAGTTCCTGGCTTAATTTCAACTTTTATAGTTTTTATGTATATATTTTCTGAGCCAATATTTAAAAGAAAAAAAACTTATAAAAAAATAATTGAATCATTAGGAGACATCTCTTATGCAATGTATCTTTGTCATTATTTTGTTATTGTTTTTTTTATAAGGATTCTTGAAATAAATTTATTGATCAGTGCAATATTTTATATTCCGATAATTCTAATTGTTACTTTGATGGTATCTTATGTTGTAACTTATTATTATGATTATCCTATAAGAAGATATCTTAAGAAGATTAAAGCTTAATTTATGGTTCTAAATATAATTTTTTCCATTTTTGATTTTGGCTTTTAATGAAAACCTTTCTCTCGTTAAGTCTATTCTCATTACCTCTCCAAAATTCAAAGTAGTTTGGAATGAAAGAAAATCCACCCCAATGATCTGGCCTAGTTGTAAGATCTCCATTTTGAAGCGTTTCTTTATATTTATTTATAACATCATCATAGGATTCAATGGCCTTTGATTGATTAGAGGAAATAGATAAAGCATTCTTCTTTTTGTTTCGTTGAGCAAAATAGTTATCACAAAATAATTTATCTGTTTTGAAAATCTCACCTTTAAGTTTGATTTGTGTATAAGTTTTATTCCAAAAAAATATTGCTGATATTTTTGGATTTTTATGAAATTGATTAGCCTTTGGTCCTTCATAGTTTGAAAAAAATATAAATTCAGCTCCCTTTATAAATTTAAGATTAACAAACCTTGACTCAGGTTGGTTATTATCAATATCAAAAGAATTAATACACATTGCTTCAATATGCTCCTGATTACATTCTTGAGCTTTGTCGTAGTAACTTTTAAATAATGACAGTGGCTCTATGTTTTCGATTTCTAAAAACGATATCAATACCCTTCTCCTTTAAAGATTAAAAGTATTCCTTTATAAATTATTTTTAAATCTAAAAAAAGTAATTCAAAATCTGATGCATTCATATATTTATCTATATATTCGTATTCATATATAGGGTTACCCATTTCAGATGTTCCTTTGTTGATATGACCGAGGCCTAAAAGTCCTCCTTTAATCAACTTACGAGTGACATTTCCTTGCTCTGCATCTCTTTCAGTGTGTAAGACCGATAATGGCCTTGGTCCAACGATGCTCATCTCACCTTTTAGGACACTAAAAAATTGAGGTATCTCATCTAAATAAAAATTTTTTACGACTGTACCCATATATGTCCTACTGTGGTCATTCCACTCTGCAGAATATGCAATCCAATCTCCTTTTTTAGCACCTTCAGGATCTATGTATTTCATTTTAATAATTCTAATCTTGTATTTCTTAAATTCTTTTCCATTACTAATTGCATTGTAGTAGAAAAACATAGGACCTTTATTTTCTGGGACAATTAGACCCTCAATAACAAAACAAATTTTTAAAATTATAAGAATTGGGGTCGAAAATGAAATTAGTATCAGTGCGATAAATTTATCAAAAAGTGTTTTTAATATCCTTGAAGGCAGGGGATTTTCTAAATCAAAAATATGTTTGTACTTGTTTTTGATTTCTATAGTTGGAGGCTTGTAAGGAAAAGCCTCTTTTGGTTCAATATTCATTTACCATTCCTCAGGACATTCTTTTTTCCAATCTTCTAATGCGCTATCAAGGTCATAAATATAACTGTAATTATTTTCTCTAGCATAACTAGATATAACATTATTTGAGTTAACAAGCTTCTTAATTCTCACTGGACTAAATGGATGATTAATTTTAAAAATACTCAAAAATAAATCTAGAATCTTTGATAAGGTCAACAGCACTCCAAAAGGAACGCTTAAAATAAATATTTCTTTTTTTAAAATTTTCTTTATTGATTCGACATACTCACTTACAGAAGGTCCAGGATTCATAGTAGCATTAGCAAGGATAAAATTTTTATTTTTCATAATTGACTGATCTTCGTATAGCCAGACTACAAAATTAGTAAGTTCTTTTATATAAATCCCAGCTTTTCTAGTATTATGATTGCCCATATAAAAAAAATAATTACCTTTTATTGCTTTTATTAAACGAGATACATTTCCGCCTTCTGATGGTCCAAAAATAACTCCTGGTCTTACTATAATGAGCTTCTTTCTATCATGGTTAGCTGATTGCCATATTTGATGAATTTTTTCAGCTACCAGTTTTGATCCTCCATATGGTGATGTAGGAACTGTAAGAGAGTTTTCGTCTCTCAGATCTTCAGATAATCCATATGGGGATATTGAACTTGAAAATATAATGTGATCACAGCCAATCTTATCTGCCCATGAAATTATATTTGTGGCTCCATTTAAATTAGTTTCGTAGTATTCCCAATTTTCATGGCCAGGCTCTCTATGTATAGCTGCAAGGTTAATTATTAATGAAATGTTGTCATCACCATCAAAATCAATAATTTCATTTTTCACACAGCCTTTAATAAAAACAATGTTTTTAGTGCTATTGTATTTTTTTATTCTATAGCCAAAATCTTTTTCATCTATTTCTTCATGATCATAAAGAAAAATTTTATTATACTTATTTTGTTCAGATAATCTAATGGCCATAAATAAACCAAAAAAACCGGTACCACCAAAGATTATTACGTTAGACATTAGCTTTTATAATATTACGATCTGTTAAAATCATCCTCAAATCTTACAATATCATCCTCTATGCACTCACCAATTTGAGTCTCAATGATGATGAGATTTTCTTCATGATTATTTGTAATTCTGTGAATCTCTTCTTTTTCTAAAAAAACAGATTCTCCTTCCTTTAATTCAAACTCGGAATTTCCTTTTGTTATGATCCCCACTCCATTTACTACAACCCAATGTTCAGATCTCTTGAAATGTTTTTGAAGGGAAAGCCTTGCGCCTGGGTAAACACAAAGTCTTTTGACTTTATAATTTTCTTCATCCAATAAATTTTCAAACCATCCCCATGGTCTATAATCTTTTGAATACTCTTTTTTGTTTTGGATTTTAGAATCGATTATGTCTTTATGAACTGACTTGAAATCAAAATTATATGAATTGTTGACAATAAATATATCATCTCTAGTGTTTATGATATCAACATCATTCATTCCTACTACAGATATATCTTGATCTCTATTATTGTAAATGTTTATATTTTTAGAAGAACTTTCATAAAATAATTTATTAGTTTCTTTTGCATCTATATCTTTAAGATATTTAAAAAATGAAGCCCAGTTACCCAAGTCAGACCACCTATTTGTAAATTTTTTAACATAAATATCTTCAACTTTTTCCATAAGTGCATAATCAATAGATATTGATGAAATTTGATTATAAAATTCTTCTTCATATTCAGTGAAATTTGAATTTATTTTTTTTAGTTCAGTTTTTTTAATTAAATCAAAAGTATCAAAATTATGAATTTCTAATTGTTTAAAGAAAGCAGTTGAATTTATTAAAAACATCCCACTATTCCAAAAATATTTCATTGAATTTTCATATTTTTTAGCAGTTTCTATATCTGGCTTCTCTTTAAACTCTATAACCTTTTGTATATCAGATTCTAAATTTTGGACCTTAATATATCCATAATTAGTGTTTGGTTCTGTTATTGATATACCAAAAATTATGAAATCATAAGAACCTTCAATATTTTCCAAATATTCTTTGATATTAAAATCTTTGTCAATGTGATGATCGGATGGTGTGATATATATCCTCGAATTTTCTTTTATATTTGAGATTGTTTTAAAGCCGAGTGCAATGGCTGCACATGTATCTCTTGCAGATGGTTCAACAATAATATTTTTAAGATTTATTTTATATTTTTTTGCAGATTGTGAGGTATGAAATTTACTTAACTCGTCTGTTACAAAAAAAATGTTTTCTTTTTGAAAACCTATTAAATTTCTCTCAATTGTGTCATCTAATAAGGATTTATCATCTTTGAGCTTAACAAATTGTTTTGGAAGTATATCTCTAGATAATGGCCAAAGCCGGGTGCCATGGCCACCGCACAAAATCAAGCAAAAATTCTCTGATTCCTGATAGGTACTCATAGGATGATTTTATATTACTTTATTAATTATAGACACAAAATATACATATTTATGTGCCTTTAGATCAAAATCTGTTTATATGTATCTATGGACTTTTGGCCTCTGATATCTTGAGAGTATAAAACGGACTTTTTAAATCCACTCTTTATGATGTTTTCCCTAAGTGTTGTGTCACTTTCAAGAGAGATTATCTTTGCACATAGGTCTTTTGAGTTATTTGGCTCAAACAATAATCCATTTACCATATCATCAATTACTTCAATGTGACCACCTAAATTTGAAGCTATTACTGGAACCTTGCAAGATTGCCCTTCCGCTATGGCCTTACCATAACATGCTCTTTCGTTAATACTTGGAACAACTAAGTAATCACACATCGAGATTAATAATGGTAGATTTGAGTGCTCTTCATTTTCGAAAACTTTTAATCTTCTAGAATTCTTCAATTGAATTTGTTTTAACTTCCTCGACAATTCTCCTGACGCACCGATTGCTATAAAATTAAAATCCTTCAATTCTTCTCTTGTTAAGAGGTCAAGGAAGACTAATAGGCCCATCTCCTCCACATATCTTCCTAAATATCCTATGTAGTTGACTTTTGGGTTAAATTCGAATTTTTTTAATTGTTTTTTTGCGTCATCAAAATTTATTTTTTGGAAATGATTTGTGTCTATACCAGGATATATAACTTTTGAATTAGTAGAGTGCAAATTTAATTTTTTGAGGCTATTAAGACAATGATTGCTGCAAGATAAAACATAGTTAGCATCAAGAATAATTGGCTGAAGTTTGGATCTTATTTCGCTGAAATACTTTTCATCTCTGAATATTTCACCGTAAATATTAACTATGTATTTTAGGTTTAATTCATCGGAAACAATTTTTGCATGCTGTGCAGGATAATAGATGTGGTATGCATCAATGATATCAACTTTTTTTTTAATTGAGATATTAAGAATTTTGTTATTTATTCCAATGTGGAATAAAGTTTTTAAAATATTAGATACATAAAAAGTTTTAAACAGCCTTAATGATCTGGGAAGATTTGTAATAAGTCCCATTAATGCATCCATAATATCAAATCTATGTACAGTTATGTTTTCGTCAACTTTTTTAAATTTTTTAAATGGATTTACAAATAAGGAGTAACATATTACGTGGCTAGCAAACCCTTTTTTTGAAAGAGAGTTGGTAACAATTTCAACTTCACTTGGAACGCCACCAAATGGCGGTGGATAATTCGCTATAAAAAGTATTTTCATGGTTTAATTACTTCTTTGCTATTGAGATTATATTAAATGTAGTAATCACTTTAAAATTATTCTGATCCAAAAAATAAATTGTTTTGAATACTAAATTTATGAAAAAAGATAATGATTTTCTAATAATATTTTTTGGATGATATTTTGAATTTCCAGATAAAGAATGATAAGGATAAAATTTTACACTCTTAAAACCACACACCATAAGTAACTGATTTAATGATCCTTGTGTATATGCAATATCATGCGTGAAATCACCATATCTTACATTACCAAAAAGAGGTGAAGAGGCATTTGGAACTTGAATAAATAGTTCTCCATTTTTCTTTAGTAAATTAAAAACGTTTGATATTAAATCTAATCCATCAACCTTATTGAAATGCTCTAAAACATCTCTAAGTATAATAAAGTCATATTTATCGTATTCATTTTTATTAGTTATAAATTTATTGATTTCTAAAACAGATATATTTTTAACACCTAGCTCAATGCCCTTTTTAATCTGATCTTCACCAACATCACACCCACTAACATTTATATAGTTTTGATCTTGCAAGGCACCAACCATTTCACCATAACCACATCCAAGATCTAAGATCAGTGAGCTTTTATCTTTAGGTAAATACTGCTTATACATATTTAGCATCATTTTTTTTCTTTTGATGAAGTATGTTGAGGACATTTCTTCTTCTCTGACATTTAAGTGAGTAGATTCATACATCTGATAGAATTGTTTTTTATAATCAGTCATGCTTTTTTATAATTAGTTTAAAAATATCGAATTTTGTTGATTGTAAGGCAGACCTCATTAAAAACAAAATAAAACAGATATTAAGAATACTTATAAAGAGTGTAGATTTAAAATCAAAGTTAAATGCGCTTTGATTTAAAAAAAACAAAAAACATGTAAACAAATAAATTAGAGTGGACTTAGCGTAGTTTCTTTTTATTTTAAAGAAATATTTCTTGATAAAGTATTTTTTTAGAAAAATCAAAGATATCAATAAGATTACAAAATTTAAACACAACATAAGATATGCTAAAAGCATTATTGATCCAGTTTTAGATCCAAAGAACGAAATTATTGATGTAAAAAATAATACACATATTGCCCAATAGTACATAACTTTAAAATTAGCTTGTGATTTCCAATAATCTCCAATTGGCGAATATAATGATTTCATAAGAATTAATCCAAATAGTGGTAAAAGTAAGTTTGTACTTTGTTTCCAAGAACTATCCAAAAATTTGAAAATGACAAATGGACTAGCAATTGCAAGTATTGAAATAAAAAATAAAGTTAAAAAAGAGATAATATTTAAGTTATTGGAGTAAGCCTCATCTATTTTTCTTGATTCAATAGTCTCATTACAGAAAATAGAGAAATTAAATCTACTAATTCCATTCATTATCAATGCACCTGGCCGTATAATAATATTTTCAACAAAAGTATACAGCCCGAGAGAGACAGGCCCAAGTACTGAGCCTATTATGATTTTATCTATGTCTCTTACCAAAAGTTTCAAAAATGAAAATATAGATAATTTATATCCAAAATCTAAATAAGAGATTTCAAATAAAGATATGATTTTTTTTATGTTAATTCCTAATTTTGTTAGCCAAAACAATAAAACAAATATCAATAAAGTTCTAACAAATAAAAATATTATCAGAGCCTCAAGATGATAACTTTTAGTTATTAAATATAAACTCAGCAAAAATGCGATTAGTGACGAAATAATATCGATGGAAGCAATAATTTTGAACTTTTTATTTTTTCTGTTCAAACCATAAGGTACTGAAGAGACAATTATCATAAAAATAGTTGAGATTGTTATTATCTCTAACAAATAGAAATTCTTAAAAATTAAAAAGAACTTGAAATAATCTGCCACAAAATAAAATAACACTCCGAGTGAAAGACCAATGATAATTGATACTAATAACATTGATGAGATTAAGGATTGAGTATTAGCTTTTGATTGGATGATAGATGATGATATCAAAGACTCAGATATAATTGAAAAAATCGAGAAAGTAAAAAGTATGTAAAATGTCTTAGAAAAAGTTTCAGGATTAGTTAGAAACGCTATTATTAATATCAAAAATGCCGTAAAAAAATGGAATCCAAGTTCTCTTAGAATTGACCATTGCATAAATAGCTTAC
>Ga0163109_10001739_pt1 | contig 17166 bp, 30 predicted proteins | sample CRUFie1St13metaG_FD_108704 | JGI IMG/M metagenome (GOLD analysis project Ga0163109, IMG submission 108704) | Marine microbial communities from the Costa Rica Dome - CRUD Field 142mm St13 metaG | ecosystem: Environmental > Aquatic > Marine > Oceanic > Photic zone | place: Costa Rica: the Eastern... | reverse complement strand
TGAAAGCCGCGATAAAAGCGGCCAAAACAAAAGCAAGAACAGATTACCGCCGCGGCGAACAAGAAAACCCCGAAGCTCTTGGCGATTTTATAGACGGGGTCTTGAGGTATTAAACAATGAAGATCACCAAACGACAGCTCAGAAGAATCATTAGAGAAAATCTTAACGAAGGTCTTCAGCAAGCCCGGACATGGTCCGGTGGCTCGTCACCGAAACCGGCGCCAAGGTTTGAAGGTGCCCCGAACCTTGACTTTCGTGAGATGATTGGACCACGCTACATCACGAATGCACTCTTAAGCCCGCTTGATTTATACACACCCGACCATTACGACCTCGAGAAATATGGCCCTAGACTCGGTGAGGTTGGGGCTCACAATAAATTGATGTTAACTCCTGAAGAGTGGGCTACGTTTGAAGAACTCGTTGCGTTCGTCATGGCAGGAATAAGATCTGAAAGAGTAAAAGGATAAGTACAATGAAAATCACCAAGAGACAACTAAGAAGAATAATCAAAGAAGAACTCCTAAAAGAGGGAATGCACCCTTTAGATCGAGAAGTTTTGCGAATTGATCACAATTATGGCAAGAGTGATGCTTACAGTTATCTATATGATGCACTTCGTATGGTTGATGATGATGACGCGCAAGAAGCTATGATGGAGTTTGAGGACCTTGAGCAGTATGGGTATGACACAGAGGAATTACTAGACGTCTTTGATAACTACCCGGGCCTTAAAGACAAAGTGCTGGAGAATCTATAAATGAAGATCACGAAGAGACAACTCAGAAGAATTATTCGTGAAGAGCTATTAAGAGAAGCCGATGACATGTCAGCGTATGATGACATCACTAAAGTTCCTCTCCACCTGCCACCGCGTCCAGACAAGCATACTGAATTCAGATCTCAAGCTGACCGAGATGGTGAATATAACTTAGGTAGAGAAGATTCTTTTGCAGGCATAAGACCACAGTCTAGCGGTAAAGATTATATGCGAGGCTATAACGAGGCGCAAGAGGATGCTGGTTTGCCTAGAATGCAGGCGCCAAGCGATAGTGGTCGAGGTAAGAAGCTTGATCCGAGCAAACTCAAAGGCGCTTTCGCCGGCAAATACTACGGGAGCAGATAAATGAAAATCACCAAACGACAACTTAGAAGAATTATTAGAGAAGAGAAGGCCCGCCTCTTAAGTGAGCAAAAGCCTTCTGAGATGAGTATGTACGATGCTGCTGACCACTATGACAGACAAAGAATCGATACCAACATGCAGGTTCCAGCTGAGCTCTTCGATGAACTAGTAGAATATCTAGAGGACATGTCTAGCGCCGGTGGTACATTAGGCAAAAGAGCTCGTGACATAATGCTAAGAATGGAGCGGGAGTTAGGTATACTATAATGAAGATTACAAAACGACAACTAAGAAGAATTATTCAAGAAGAGAAGCAGAAGCTTCTTCGAGAAAAACCTCAGGACAATCTTAAACTGCTTGCTACTGTCATAGACAATATTACAGAAATGGCTTTAGGATATGACACTGACGCAGAGATGAAGAGTGAACTCCTCATGCAGGTTGAGCTTCTACAAGATGTGTATTCGTCCATGTATAATAAAACAATAGGATATCCAAAATGAAAATCACAAAGAACCAACTTAGAAGAATAATCAGAGAAGAAAAGAGAAGAATCTTGAATGAAATCGGCCCTTCGCGACCGATTCCAAACCCTGAAATGAAATCACCAGGAGAAGATACTCCCGGAGAGAAAGGGATGAAGAATCAGTTTGCAGCAAAAAAACTTCAAACTCTTTATAGGAATCTAATGGACGTCCATGCACAGACAAGGGGTCCTATGTACGACACAATCCAAAATCAGCTTATCTTATTAGAGGATGCGATGGATTTGATGGGAATATCATACACATGAAAATTACAAAAAGACAATTAAGAAGAATCATTCGTGAAGAGAAAGCTAGACTCTCTGAAATGAAACTAATGGATCCTGCGGTACGAGAACGGTTGGCTACGCAAGGTGGCGATGAAGCTTTGCGCGAGATTCAAAACGCAATGGGGATTACCGACGGCGGCGTTGCTGGTCAATGGCCAGGATTTGATAGGTTAGTCGACTTGCTGATAGACTATATCAACTTTGAGGAATCAAATAGATGAAAATTACAAAGAGACAACTGCGAAGAATTATTAAAGAAGAGAAGCAAAAACTTCTTCGCGAAAGCATGGAAGAACTGCCACCTCCTGGTGCTGACCGTAAGCCACCGGCTTCTACCGATGCGATAATACTAGCGGAAGATTTTATTCAAGCGGCTGTATTTGACGGACTTGAAGAGCTAGGTGTTACTGCAAACCAGGCCGACGAAATCATAAGGCAGCTATATAATAGACCAGACAAGCTCAAGGAAGCTTTGGCAAACGGCCTTTACGATTATAAGAGAAAGCTTGGTATGACTGGTAAACCAAAACCACGGAGTATTTGATGAAGATAACGAAGAAGCAGTTGAGAAGAATAATTCTTGAAGAGAAACAAAAAATTGTTACAGAACAATATGATTCTTCTATTGTTGCAAACAGGCTGCTTGACCAAACGATGACATCCCTAGAGAATAAGTTGTATGGTAAATATCCGGATGAAGAAGTCGATAATTTCGCTGTAGAAGCTATGGAGATTATGGGCCGTATAGAGGAATTATTAGTTAAGTTAATAGAAGGTGGTTACCGTGAGGATTACTGAAAGAAAACTACGGCGCGTTATTCGTAAAGCGCTTTTACGAGAAGCTTTCCGCGGCACTGGCCGATTCATAGAAGACCTCACACCAGAGCAAATCTCGATGTGGGAGTTTGGCTACGAAATTGGTAAGAGACAGCGTGACGCAAGAGATGCGGGTGATTTCATGAAGACTCGCCAGATTGGCATCGAAGGCAGAGAACAATACCGTGCAAAGTTCGGTCATGATCCTGGTGATGAGTATACAGCTGGACAAGGATCCGGACAACACACATACGGACCAGACGATCACGTCACTAATCCAGACTATTCAAGCGATTGGATCCCTAGAAAAAAGAAGGGGAAGAGAAAAGCTAAGCCAGAAGTCTACGATGAACCAGAGTACGGTGATGAGGAAGAAGAACTCACTATAGCCGATACATTACCTCCTGCTCACTACGCCTTGGCATTGGGTACAGATGCTGATGTATATGAGGGTGACCGATTTAAAGTGTCTCCCGTGCAAACAGACGTGGATGGTACACGGTACCGCTGGTGGAAATGGGGTAACCTAATAGATCCAATAGCATTTGTCTTAGATCCAGGCGATGAAGACTACAGAGACTTCAAAGATCAAGACGGAAAGATTTACACGCCAGAACAGCTGTTCCAGGTTTTAGCTGGCGGTAAGACATCTAGATTTAAATTTCCAAAGGAATTATACGTATGAAGATTACAAAGCAACAACTAAGAAGAATCATCAGAGAAGAGAAGCAAAAGCTTCTAAAAGAAGAAGATTCCTTTGCACGTGATAGGCGAAGGTTTACTGGCACAGAAAGCGTAACGGATCTCCTCGGTGATCTTCATAAAGCTATCAGTGCCTTGCAGAAGATGATGGAGCCCTACGAATTAGCAGATGAACTTCGAGGGATCGCTGACGACATTGAAGACAACCTAGGAAGATAAAAATGAAAATCACAAAGAACCAACTAAGAAGAATCATTAGAGAAGAGAAGCAGAAACTTTTAAAAGAAGCGCCAGCAGGACAGTACGATCGAAGAGTGTACGAAATGTACAAAGAAGCAATCAAAGAAGTCATTTACGATATTGCGGTTGAGCAGGGCTTAACAGAGCCCGACGGCATGAACATCACCGCCGAAGCTGTTCAGGCGGCCAGCGCAGCGCTCGCTGATGCTGCCCGTGAATTCTACAGAGAGCAAGGCATGAAGCATGATATGCCTAGCGTGAAGATAGGAAAGCCACAATGAGAATCACTGAAGCAAAGCTTAGAAAGATTATTCGAGAAGAATTACAACTTGAATTATTTGGTATGTTTGGAAAAGAAAAAGTTCCTAAAGATAGTTCTGGAAATGTACAGATTACAAAATTATCAAAAGAGGAACGTGACATTTTTTTAAAAATTAAATCTTCTGTAAAAAAATCTGGTCGCACTCAGGATGCATTTGATATCTTAAAGAAAATGAAAATTGATCCAGAGAAATATACCGAACTAGTTCAAGCAGCAATGGATGCTGGAAAAATTGCTTATAGCCACGCAAATATGTAAGGGGATTTAACAATGAAAATTACTAAGAGGCAATTAAGAAGAATCATTAAAGAAGAAATGTCTATGTTAGCTTTACCTGATCTAGGTTTAGAAGATGTTGTTTCTCATGATAAAAAAGATCCTGAAGTAGGTATGGCTGTTAACCAGTTGCAAGCTATTTCGGCTACCGCTCTAGAGTTGAGTGAAATGATAAAAAGTATGGATTACGTACCAGAGTGGGGAGACGGAAAAATAGCAACTGTTCTGGACAGACTCAACTCTATTAGATCTTATATGCTTGGAAAGTCGATGGGGCAAGAATGAGAATATCTAGAAAAGAACTTAAAAGACTCATAAGGGAAGCATGCGATGTATGCGGAAGCATGGAACATGAAAGCATGTTAGACTTCACGCCCGCCATGGAAAATATAGATGTACCGGTGCCTTCTGATTATGATGCTGTCCGGGACTTACTTGAAAGAAATTCTGAATTAGCTGATTTAGCTCTTTCATTTGTTATGATCAAAGCTGGAGCTTCTTGCGAAAGATCAACAGCTCAAGCAATCATAGACCATTTACAAGATAAGCTTGGAACAAGAGAAATGGAACCTCATAAATGGAGCGCCGATGGTCTTCCTGGGGAAGAGCTAAAAGGATTAAAAGGAGAAGAATACTGATGAAACTTACAAAAAGCCATTTAAGAATGATTATTAAAGAAGAGAAAGCTCGTATCTTAAGGGAACAAGATGACGGTCACCTTTATCCTAGGGTTATGTGGACAAATGTAGAAGAGCTAACAGATAAGTGGATAAGCGCAGAGTACGATTCTTTTGATGAAGGTGATCCATCGATGATGGCCATGGGAGATTCTGCTAAAGAAGCTCGTCAGAGATGGAACGATCAAATTGAAGGTGCTGCTATGGACATGGAAGCAGAAATGACTGCAAGGATTAGAAAAGTAGCTTTAGAAACGATGAAAGAATATTCTTCTAAACTTATCAATGGAGAGTATGCGTAGTGATTACTTTTTGGCATGCGCTGATTGAAGGACTATCTTTAAATAAGAAACAGGAAAATAAATGAAAATTACTTCTAAGCAATTAAGAAAAATTATCAGAGAAGAACTACTTCGAGAAATGTCTCCAGGGGAAATGGGAATGGCTGCAGCAGGAGGTGGAACTCCAGGAAGCAGGGGACAGGCAGCGGCAGCTGAACAGACACAAGATTTATCGAAACCTATTCCTATCGACGACTTGATTTGGGTCAATGATGAGTTTAACAGCATGATGTTGCCCGGGCCAGGATATAGCTACAGTGTCAGAGAAAAAGATTTTGAAGCTAAAAAAGCAGAGATCAAGAAGAGGTACGGCGATGATGTTAAAATCTCTGTTCCCGATCCAAGATATCCTAGATCAAGAAAACTTCATAGTTCTAAATTTGAAAAAGCACAATCTCGAGAAAACCAAAACTTCATGAGACATCAATCAATGATGAGAAAAAGATTAGGCAGAGAACCTAGTTTAGGAAGTTAAGATGAAAATTAGTAAGAAAAAGTTAATTCAGATTATAAAAGAAGAAGCTGCTGATTGTGCTAAAGACTATAGGTTAGGTACTTTATCTAAGGAAGAGTATGAAGACTGCCTTAAGAGATTTGAAGAGCCAGATGATTATAGTTACAGAAGATATCCACCAAGAAAAACTTCATATGTTGGTGCTGATGCTAATCAAACTAAAATTGCTGCAATTCAAGCAGCTTTAAAAAGTAAGCCTAACAATTTCTTGCAAAGTATTTTGTCTCAATTACAAAGAGGCAGGGGATTGTCTAGTAAACAAAATTCTATTGTGAAAAAAATTCTCATTAAAATTGATCCAGAATCTGCAACACTTTTTGAAAGGAATAACATGAAAGTTTCAAAGCAAGAATTAAAAAAGATGATTAAAGAAATGATCGGTGCTGAAGATCATCGCGATGAATTAGCTACCCAGATTCGGCATGCCTCAAAAGATATATACGGAACTAAAGATCATTATGATCTTCGAGGGAAGTCTGTTGAAGAGCTAGAAGATATTTTATATGACCTTGCAAATTCGCCAGAACAACAATACCTTGATGATGAAGCTAGGATCGAAATGGAAGACAAGATGGGGTATGACTCCGAACTATCGAGAGCAGAAATGGCTCCTCGACGTCAGGGAATGAGTCGCCGCCCGGGCGGAAGTAAATCGCAAAGGCGAATGGAAACTATTTCTAGAATCAAAAAAATAATCGATGAAGCTCTAAGTAAGTAAATTCTAAATGATTGGAAAATTATGTCTGAAGATCCTAAGCTCGAAAAAGAGTTAATTATCCGGATAGATGAAGATGAACAAGAAGATGTCGAAGAAGACATAATGCCCATTATATATGAAGAGAATAAAAAAGAAGAAAAATTAGATTTAGAAAAAAATTTGCTTACTTTCTTTAGAAAAAGACTTATTTCAATTTTAAGAAGATAAAGTATGAAATGTAGTTATACTACAAACTTATATATTTATAAATGAAATCATTCAGACGGAGGATTCAACACAAATCAATGGATAAAGATAGTGAAATCAGGCGTCTGAGAGAGTATGTTCGTTTCTATCTCAGACGCGAGATAGAAGGGGATAGAAATGAAGAAAGATCTAGAATACAATTTCTTTTTAAGGAAAGCTCTCTTGAATCTAGAAAGAGCAAAAAACCTAGCTTCAAGAAAAGCAAGAATAGCAGAAGTAAAAAGAATCAACTTGATAATGTTAGAGATAAAAAAAGAATTGCAACGTTAAAAGAAGAGATAGGAAGAAACTATCATTCAACCAATAGCGATCCTCACAGCCTCTACAATATTCTAGATGATGTTGAGGTCAATATATTTCCAATTAAAATGGGAACAGATTATCAAGTGAATATAAAAACTAAAGATAAAGAATTTAACAAGATCTTTCCCAGCGAAGAAGAAGCCCAGATCTGGTCGAAAAATCAAGTAATGAAATTAAGCAAAAAGTTTACTCAATAACGTAAGATAGACCTTCCTTAGTAATTTCTTCATACCTTTCCAAAATATTACTTAAGTCTTTAAATTTTATAGAAAGAGTTATTTCCTTAAAAGCCATATTAGTTCTTTGGATTACCCCAACTATGCGACCGTTAGAGTTGTAAATCGGTGCACCCGAAGCCCCGGGTGCGGTTGGTATAGTGTAAAAAGAAAAGATTGCGCTGTCTCCTTGATACTTGCCTTCATATACTGGAACCATACCAGTAGCAAATATTCCGACTGGAGCAGCAACTGCATAAAAATCTCTATCTTTTTGTGGTTTTAAAACAGAAAATTTTGGTAATTCGTTATCTCTTAAATCCGGGTGAGTGATATCGATAATACATATATCGTATTTTATATTTACGTACCTAATCTGTCCCTTGATAATTTTACCTGTGTAAGATTGAAGAGAAACAGTAGCCATTACTTTAGATGTATTGGGTAGATCAGGCCATATTCCAAAAGCTGGACCTAAACAGACATGTCCAGCACTTAAGAAGGCTTTTGTGTTTTTATACTTAAAAAAAGTTCCAGAGCCTAATGCTGTTTTCTTTCCCAGCTTTTTCATAATGCAAGTTTTTTGTTTTGTTTTTTCGTCTACTTTACACTCTGGTACATGTACATCGACTGTTGCTTTTACATATGCAAAAGATTTTCTGTTAGGCTTAATGTTTTGTGCTTGAACAGCGCAACTCATAAAGAAGAAAGAAGCCAATATAAGTAGCCAGTGTGGGTTTACATTTTTTCGATTTATCTTCATAAGAACCCTCTGCTATAATAATAACTATAGGTTTTTTTGATTTAGCATAAAATAATAGGTCTTTTAAAGATAATCTAAAAATTAACATTTTGAACTGATTGCAATTTTTTGTTAAAATTAAAGCAAAGGAGTCAGTTAAAATGAATATGTTTCCACACGATGAAATTAGACCTCAGCAAAAACTAGCAATGGATTTTCTTAAGAATACTTTGCTGAAAGATAAAAAGAAATTTTGCATAATAGAAGCTGGAACCGGTGTCGGAAAAAGTGCTTTAGGAATTTATTGTGCTAACTTACTAGCTCACTTAGCTACAGATAAAGACCAAGGATCTTATTTTTTGACTACGCAAAAGTTACTTCAAGATCAATATTCAAAAGACTACTCTAATCAAAATCTTTTATCACTTAAGTCTTCTTCCAATTACAGCTGTAAATACTATAAAGGAAATTCTTGTGGAGAGAGTTTAAGGCTTTTAAAGACTGCTGACAAGAAGTCAAAATTTTTTAAGTGTTGCGCAATTAATTGTAGTTATAAGAAAGAGAAAGAAAATTTCATTAATGGAAAAAAAGGAATTACTAATTTTTCATATTTTCTAGCAGAAACCGTTTATGCCGGTAAGCTCAAGCCAAGAAGTTTGCTAGTGATAGATGAGGCCCACAATACTGCAGACGAGCTTTCAAAATTTATAGAAGTAACAATATCTGAAAGATTTTGTAGATCACAAAAGATCGATTTTCCTGAAAGCTTTACGCAATATCAAGCATTCAATTGGGTTAAAGAAAAGTATTACCCGCACATTAAATCTCGCCTTAAGCACATGGAAGGTTTTTTAGAACAGCACGTAGGTCTTAAAGAAAAGATCAAAGAGCTTCAAAGCGTATCCAAAAACTTTGACTTACTAGACAAGCACGTTTGTAAAGTAAAAAGATTTATTGATCGATATGATAAAGATAACTGGGTTTTTAATATGATTGAATCCCAGGGAAGGTCAATGAGAAAAATAGAATTTAAGCCTATTGATGTCTCTAAATACGCTCACGAATATCTTTTTGATAGAGCTGATCATGTTTTGTTTATGAGCGCGACCGTTTTAGATAAAGAAGGCTTTTGTCAGTTGCTCGGTATCGATAAAAATAATTGTGGCTACTTAAGCTTACCCAGCCCTTTTCCAGTAGAGAACAAGCCTATTATCACCGCTGGAATTGGAAAAATGTCTGCTCAATATATCGACAAAACTTTACCCAACTTAGCAAAAGCAGTTGAATCTATAATGGAAGAACACAAAGATGATAAAGGTATTATCCACTGTCATTCCTATAAAATAGCTAGCTTTTTAAGGAAAAATGTTAGAAAAGGAAAAAGCCGGCTTATATATCATACCTCTGAAGATAGAGAAGAAGCTTTAGAAGCACATAAGAATTCTAACAAACCAACTATTCTATTATCGCCATCAATGACTGAGGGAGTTGATCTAAAGGGAGATTACAGCCGTTTCCAGATTATTTGCAAGATACCCTACCCTTATCTTGGCGATAAGCTAATCAGAAAGAAGATGAATAAGTGGAAATGGTGGTACCCTCTGCAAACAGCAAAGACAATTATTCAATCAATAGGGCGCTCAGTTAGATCAAAAAGCGACTACGCAACTACTTATATTCTGGATGAAGATTGGAATCGTTTTTATAGAATGAACAATCATCTTTTTCCAGAGGATTTTCATGAGGCGATTAGAAAAAATAGATAAACCTTGGGGTTTCGAAAAAATATGGGCTTTCTCTAATCGCAACGATGGTTATGCCGGCAAGATTATCCACATCAATTCTGGTCATCGTTTATCTCTACAAAAACACCAAAAAAAAGAAGAAACCATTCTAGTAATAAGTGGGACCCTCGAACTAATTCTAGAAAATGGTACGGTTTATTTAAGTGAAGGTGACTTCTTTCACATTGCTCCAGGATTAGTGCACAGGTTTTCCGCTAGTGAAGGAGACTGTATTATAGTAGAAGTCAGTACAAAAGAGCTTGATGATGTGATTAGATTGGAAGACGATTATGGCAGGTAAAGTAAAAGGCCCAAAACCCGGGGCAGGATTTATAATTGTAAAAAAAGAAAAGAAAGTCATCAAGATATTAGCTCTTGTTACCCATCAAGGAAATTATGATTTACCTAAAGGAGCACTAGATTCTATTGACAACAGTTTTTTAGAATGTGCTAAAAGAGAATGTGAAGAAGAGTGCAGTATAAAAATAAAAAATAAAGATTTGCTTCGACACATACCTATTATATCTTCCGGAAGATTAGTGTTATTTGTTGCTTCTACTAATCAAATTCCAAAAATTAAGAAAAATCCGCAATCTGGTATTTTAGAACATGCTAGTTACGAATGGGTAACTCCATCTTTATTCAAAAGCAAAACTTCAAAATATCTAGAAGAAGCAATAAAAGAATTTGAAAATTATACGTTTATGATCTAAGGATAGAATTTAATCAATATGGCAACTTTTAAAGAAAATAAAAACGTATCAGATCGTTCAGCTTCTGACCGTTCTCGTCACAAAGAGAAGATAGAAAAAGCTATCAAAGAAGGGATTCACGACATTGTAGCCGATGAATCTATTATTGGGCAAGACGGAAAGAAAAGAGTAAAAATACCCGTAAAAGGAATAAAAGAATATAGATTTGTTTACGGCGAAAATGAAAATAGAAAAAACGTAGGCTCTGCCAACGGAAAAGATATTGCTCGAGGTCAAAAGGTCGGAGAAAAGAATAGAAAAGTTCCTGGTTCTCCCGCAAAAGCCGGAAAAGACAAAGGCGAAGAATACTATGAAGTAGAAATAACGCTAGAAGAATTATCTGAGTATTTATTTCAAGATCTTAACCTTCCTAACCTGACAAAGAAAAAATTCAAAGAAATATCTATAAAATCTTTTAAAAGGCACGGATATAGAAACCAAGGAATTCGTCCGCGGTTGGACAAAAAAGAAACTATTAAGAAAAAGATTAGAAGAAAAAAGAAAGCGATTAAAAATAAAACATTCAATCCTGAAGATGAAGAGAGATTTAGTTTTCACGATGATGATCTGAGATATCGTTTTATAAAAGAAAAAAAGAAACCAACTTCCAGCGCAGCAATATTTTTTATAATGGACATATCCGGATCGATGACAAAAGAAAAGAAGTTTTTAGCTAGAAGCTTTTTCTTTTTACTTTATCAATTTATCAGATCAAAGTATGAAAATGTTGAACATGTTTTCATATCTCATGATGTTAGCGCTCAAGAAGTTAATGAAGACGATTTTTTCGGAAAAGGTTCTTTTGGTGGAACTGTTGTTTCTTCTGGGTTAGAAAAGTGCATGTCTATAATAGAAACTAGGTATCACCCAGACGCTTGGAACATATACACTTTTCAGTGTTCTGATGGAGATAACTGGCCTGAGGATAATGATAGGGCTATTGACGCAGCTAGGCAATTAAAAAGTATGAGCCAGTTTTATGGATATTGTGAGATTGACCCTAAAGCAGATTCAAGAAAAGCGGGAGGTTGGTTGTCTTTATCAAATCTTTCTGAACTTTTTGGTAGTTTAGTTTCGAAAAGTTTTAAGATTGCAGAAATTAGAAAGAAAGACGATATCTGGTTAGCGTTTCAAAGATTTTTTGGAGATTTTCGTGAGTGATTGGAATATAAAAGATTTAGAAGAATGGGATGAAAAGATTATTGAATTAGCAAAATCTCACAATCTCGATTGGTTCCCTATCTCATACGAGATTTGTGATTACTATGCAATGATTGGTAACATGGCATATCACGGCATGCCTTTGCACTACAGACATTGGAGTTACGGTAAGTCTTTCGAAAGAACACATCAGATGTACAATCTAGGGGCTGAAGGATTGCCTTACGAATTGATTATAAACAGTGATCCATCAATTGCATATCTAATGAGAGAAAACCCTTTTTATCTTCAATTGTTGATCATGTGCCATTGCGTCGGTCATTCAGACTTCTTTAAGCATAACTTAACTTTTTCGAAAACAGGCCCAGAAACAATAATACAAAGATTTAAAAATGCAAAGAAGAGAATTGACTCTTACATAGAAGATCCCAGTATTGGTATTGAGAAAGTGGAAAGAATACTTGATGCTGCGCATTCATTATCCATGCACGTTCCTCCTAATTGTAAAGAATATATTCCTCATAAAAAAAGAAGAAAAGAACTAATCGCTAAAATAAAATCAGGAAGTAAAAAGCATATCGGTATCGATCCTGACTTTTATCCTATTGTACCGGAAATAGACATACTAGCATTTGTCGTAGAAATGTCTACTAATTTAGAAGACTGGGAAAGGGATATAATTGAAATAGTCAGGCAAGAGTCTATGTATTTTATGCCTCAAATTAGAACTAAAATTATGAATGAAGGTTGGGCTAGTTTTTGGCATTATCGTTTAATGCATGATCTAGACCTTCCACAAAAATATCACATACCCTTTATAAAAAGCCATAATCAAGTCGTTAGACCGCATTTAGGGCGTATTAATCCTTATCATTTAGGATTTTACCTTTTTAATAAGATAGAAGAGAGGTATGGATTAGAAGAATGTTTTATTGCAAGAGAAGTTTGCCACGATGAATCTTTTTTAAGACAATACTTGACAAAAGAAGATTGCTATGAACTTAATTTATTTTCTTATTCCCTTTATAAGAGAGACTATATAATAAACGAAGTTTCTGATGAGGAAGGTTGGAAAGAAATCAAGAAGGCTTTGATAAATCAAATCGGTTCTAACTCTATACCTAAAATAGTCGTCAGCGAGTTAAAAAGCAACAATGTTCTTAAGATTAAGCATGAACATGATGGAAGAGATTTAGAATTAAGTTACGCAGAAAAGGTTGTCGATTATATTAGTACTCTATGGGGTGGTGTTGTTCGTCTAGACACCGTTATAGAAGATGAACCTTTTGAAATTTAGTATTTGGAGATAACGTGAGTAAAAAAAATTTTTTGAAATTAATTCAAGACCAGAGAAAGAAGTCTAAGAAAGAAAAATTTGAAGGCAGTTTCATAGATTTTCTAGAAAAAGTCAAAAAAGAACCTGAGCTAGCTGATGCTGCTCACAAAAGGCTTTATGATACTCTTATGAGTCATGGTATGGAAACAATGCCAGATAGCGATCCTAGAAAAAATAAAATTTTTGACGGTGAAAATGTAAAAATTTATGACTATTTCAAAGATGAATTTTTTGGTGCTGAGAGAGTAGTTTCAAAAATCATGAGGTTTCTAAAATCCGCCGCTTCTAAGGGAGAAGAATCCAGGCAGGTTCTATTATTAATGGGGCCTGTTGGGGCTGGAAAGTCAGCAATAACTGAGCATATTAAAAGCGCGCTTGATGGTGTAAGCTACTTTCACATCGAAGGAGATCCTCAAAGAGGCAATCCTCTTCACCTTGTACCAAGAAGCTTGCGACCAGCATTTGAAGAAGAGCTAAAAGTTAAAATAGACGGTGATGTTTCTCCTCCTGTTAGATACTCTTTACTAAATGATATGGACGGAAAATACGAAGATTTCAAGGTAATAGAAACTACTTTTTCTCAAAGAGGAAGACGAGGAATTGCCTCCGTTCCTCCTATGGATGCAAACTCACAAGATGTTTCTGTGTTAATAGGTTCGGAAGATATTTCTAAACTTGACCTCTACTCTGAAGATGATCCACGGGTTCTATCTTTAAATGGTGCTTTCAATGTCGGAAATCGCGGTATTGTAGAATTTGTAGAAATTTTCAAAAATGAAATAGAATTTTTGCATACAATCATCACGGCTACTCAAGAAAAAAGAGTTCCTGCTCCAGGTAAGCATGATATGATTCATTTTGATGGTGTCATTTTGGCACATTGTAATGAAGCTGAATGGAACCGATTTCAAAGTGAGCATACTAACGAAGCTATTTTAGATCGCGTTGTAAAGATCAACGTCCCTTATGTTTTAGAACTTGAGCAAGAGATTAAAATATACGAAAAACTTTTATCAAGAGCACATTTCGATAGTCATATTGCTCCACACACTATTAGGGTTGCTTCAATGTTTTCAGTTCTTTCTAGGCTTAAGCCATCTGGAAAGTGTGATATTTTAACAAAGATGAAAATATACAATGGCGAAGATGTTATTGAAAAGGGTAGAGTTAAAAAGATAGATATTAAGGATTTGAGAGAAGAATCTAATCACGAAGGGATGGATGGAATCTCGACAAGGTTTATTATGAAATCTATTGATTGCGCCCTCTCAGATAGCGACAAGGGCTTTATAACACCAATATCTATAATGGACACAATAGCTAAGAACTGCAAAGAGCAAATTATTGATGATGCTTTCAAAAAAGAGTGTTTAACCTTATTACAAGATGTTGTAAGAAAAGAATACTTGAGAATTTTAGAAAATGAAATTGCGAAAGCTTTCGTTGCTGCCTATGAAGAACAGGCACAATCATTATTTGAAACTTATCTAGATAATGCAGAGGCTTTTGCGATGCGTTCTAAAATAAAAGACAAAGTTACTGACGAAGAAATGGAGCCGGATGAAAAATTTATGGCTACCATAGAAGAAGCAATAGGGATCGTCGGTTCTTCTAAAGAAGGCTTTAGAGCAGATGTAACTGCTTACATGTTTGCAAAAGTTAGGAGAGGAGAGACAGTTAATTATACTAGCTACGAACCTCTAAAAGAAGCCATTGAATCATATTTGATCAACAGCGTTAAAGATATGGCCAGAATTGTAACTAAATCTAAAACCAGAGATGACAAGCAAAAGAAAAAGTATAATAATATGGTAAAAACCATGATTGACGATTATGGTTATACAGAGGATTCAGCTGAGGCTATCCTTGTTTATGCTAGCAATAATCTCTGGAGGGATTCATGATGAAAATTAGTAATAGCGCAATATTGATTTTGACCAGCGCTATTTTTTCTTTTACAAATTCTACTTTTGCAATTGTCTCTTTTAGCCTAGGAGTAGCTGGAGCTATTATCGGCTATACAGTTCGAACTAGCGAAAATCACCAAAAAGCTAAGGAAGTAGAACAAGCAACCGAAAGCATAACTTCTATTATTTCCGGATTGGCGGCCGGTTCAAGAGACAAAAGCAACCTTCATTAAAAGCCAATGAGAGAAATAACTAATCTATCTAATTCTTTTTTTGAAGAGTTAGAAAATTTCTGCTTACAGCAAAAAGAAAATAAATTAATATTTGCTGACTATTCTAACATAAGCAATATATCTTTTGCTGAAACTTATCGAGCATTCATAGATTTCGATTTTAGTGATTTATTAATTAGAAATCTTTTTATCTCTCACATGGAAGCTATTCAGCTTTACAGCCCAACAGCTGCAGCCTATTTTCCGTTTTTATGCTTAGCAGCCAGAAACAAAGAATATTTTTTAGATCATAAATCTTTAGAAGAAATAACTAACAAGCCTGATAAGAGTTCTATTCTAGATATATTAGAAAACTTATTTTATCATTCTAGCTTTTTAAATCAAGAAGTAGCTAGTAAAATTTTCGAAAAAAATGGATTTGTGTCTAGCTTTGATATCAAAAAGTCAAACGGATTTCAAAATGCTTGCGTCTTTAATTCTGGATATTTTATTTCCGGAAAGATACCAAGAATGATATCTGGTAATATTGATCTTAGGTCTAATTCACTTATCGATTATTCTGTTATAGTTCATGATGGCTTTATCGAAAGCATATCAGAAATAAATAAAATTTTAACGCTTTCAAACTCTAATAAAGAAAAATTTATTATTCTTTGTCACGGTTCTAGTGAAGACGTTCAATACACTTGTTCTGTTAATAAGAAGATGGAAAAAGCAGATGTTTTGATTTTTCATGCCAGCCAATCTTTTTGGCAAGAGCAAAGCAATTTTGTTTGTGAAAAATTAGGGTATCCAAAATTTGGATTTGAGACTGGAATTCTTCTCAGTAGCGTCGATTCAAAAGAATTAAAAAAAGTCAATATGTTATTTAACGATGCTGGAATTTTTATAAAGAGCAAAGATTTTGGAACTAACAAAGAAGCTAGCACGTCTTTCTATTTATCAGATAGCTTTTACGAAAAAAGAGGATTTTTAGAAGACCAAGTTAACTTTATGAAATCTTTACTTCAACAAATTGCGATGTGCGGTATTTCTAAGAATAAAGATATTTCTAAAACATTAGGCATTGATATCAATCATTTAACTGGATTAAATTGCAAAAGCCACCCTTCATTTCCAGTTTTTAGAGCAATGAACGAGGCCACTATTTTTGTCAATAAAATAGTTAATACTGGTGGAGTTATTAGAAAAGAATTGGAAAATGGATAAGAAAGACTGGAAAAATTCTTATGGTAAGCAATTTCAATTCGAAGATATAGTAGACACAATCAACAAATTTCCTAAAGCTCAAATTCATATTGGTACTGATTCTCACTTTAAATCAGGTAAACTTATTTACGCTACTGTAATTGCTATTTACTCTCCAGGTTTGTGCTCTAAATATTTTTTCAAAAGAACAAAAGAATCTAGTAATAAAAAACTTTCTCTTAAATTAAGGTTATTAAAAGAGGTTAATGACTCTATCAATACAGCCGCAGAATTAAGAGACAACTTGTGTATGTCTAGAAACATATCGATACACGCTGATATTAGTGAAAACAAGAAAAACAAAAGCAACATTGTTTGTGATCAAGCTAAGAATTGGATAAAAGCAATGGGTTTTGATTGTAAGATGAAACCAATATCTTGGGCTTCTTCATCTATAGCAGATTTACACGCTAAATAAAAATCAATAAATTATTATATGAAATATGTAAATCATTTGGTAGAATGCCAGTGCATCTTGCCACAATACAAAAGAAAAGAAAATCCACCTTTCCACCGGTTTGTGGTTTTTTCTGTTATAGATGAAACAGATTCAGTTTTAGAAAAATTTTCCCAATGTAACAACTGCGGAGCTGTTCACAGGGTGTATGATATCTGTAAATCTGATATTGCCCTAGGGCATGAGTCACTTCACAGTTTACCTTCGAAAGAGGACTTTGCTCTTATGCTTCCTTC
>Ga0163109_10001738_pt1 | contig 17170 bp, 9 predicted proteins | sample CRUFie1St13metaG_FD_108704 | JGI IMG/M metagenome (GOLD analysis project Ga0163109, IMG submission 108704) | Marine microbial communities from the Costa Rica Dome - CRUD Field 142mm St13 metaG | ecosystem: Environmental > Aquatic > Marine > Oceanic > Photic zone | place: Costa Rica: the Eastern... | reverse complement strand
GCCCATTGATAACGCGGGACCCGAAGGGCTTTATCACGTTTCATCAATCCGGGCAGGTCAATCTTGGAGCGTTTGAAGTTGAGGGCGTGGACTTTGGTATCGACTACGGGTTTGAGCTCGGTTCAGTCGGTTTAGCCGGATGGGGCGCAATTGATTTTGGCGTAAATGGTACAAAATTACTCGATTTTAATGAGTATCAAGACCCGATTGACAACACCGTTTTTGAGACCCGGATTGGCGAATTCGGATATCCGGAGTGGATCGTAAACGCGAATGCCAGCTGGTCCTTCAACGACCTTGTGTTGACTTGGCAAGGAAGATACGAAGAGAGCCAGTTATTGCCCGGGTTATCAAACCAGCAATTTGCGGGCAATCCGCTCTTCGCTGATCCATCACAATCTGGTGAGTCATGGGTGCATGACATCAATTTCGCCTATACCTTCAGCGACAATGTGAACATTTACGGGGGTCTCAACAATGCCTTCGACAGAGCGCCTTACCTCGGAAGTCTGACACGTCCAGCCGGACCACGCGGTCGATTCGGTTTTCTCGCCGTCAACTTTAAGATCTAGCCTTGAATTGATTTCACACGGGACTGGATTACAAAAGCGGGGCCCCTCGAGAGGGGCCCCGCTTTTTTATTTAGAATGACCTTGCCCCACCTACTTGGTTGAGTTTCTTGTAGCAATTTCTGAGGCATTATCCTCGTGCGAAACTGCCGGAATTTATCGCGATTTTCCCGGCGTGCTTCAACGGTCATATTTGACCTTGCGCAGCCGACTTGACTGACATAATCTACCCAAGGTCGCAGGGGAAAAAGTAGGCGCAAGACCAAGCGAAAACGAGAACAAAAAGTAAAATAAAGCGACCCACTAAATGTCGATTCTACAACGGATCTACAAGCGCCAGGCTGCAGCGCCGGGAAGAGCCGGACACGCAGCACCTAAGGGGGCGGCCTGCTGTCCTTGACCCCCCAACTTACGCCTGTTCGCCTGAGGCAATATTCAACACCAAGTTCGCGCCTGTAACCCAAACGGAGTGAGTATGATGCACCTGCCTTCAAATCTGAAATTCTGTTCTGTGAAGTGCTGCATGGCGACCCTGTTTCTGGTCGTTCAATCTGTTCATGCGCAGAACAATGACCCTGGCTTACCGTTGAGTGATCCGGAGGCCGTGGGGATGTCGGCTGAACGACTCGCGCGCATCGGGCCGGCCATGCAAAAGTATATCGACGCTGAGCTTATTCCAGGCGTGGTGACTCTGGTGGCGCGCAAGGGGAAGGTTGTGCATTTCGAATCCCAGGGTTTTATGGATATCGATAGCGGCAAGCCCATGCGGCCTGATGCGATCTTCAGAATTGCGTCAATGACCAAGCCAATCACGTCAGTTGCACTGATGATGCTTTGGGAAGAGGGACATTTCCAGCTGCGCGATCCGGTGAGCAAATTCATCCCGGAATTTGCCGGCCAGCGCGTCTCAACGACCAGCGACGCAAGCGGGGAAACGGGGGGGCTCATGCCGGTCAACCGGCCGTCAACGATTCGTGACATGCTAACTCATACGGCGGGACTGGCTAACAGTTATCGTGGCAACGTGCCTTACTACCAGTCGGTGATCAGCGCGCGGCCCGATGATACGCTTGAGAATTACATCGCCCGCATCGCAGCACTGCCGCTGAACTATCAGCCGGGGGAGCAGTGGCAGTACTCTAATGCGACTGATGTGGTGGGTAGACTGGTGGAAGTGATTTCGGGCCAGGCGCTGGATGCGTTCTTCAAGGAGCGCATCTTCGAACCTCTCGGTATGGACGACACGCATTTCTTCATGGATGACGACAAAGGCGGACGGCTGATGTCGCAATATGCTCCGGGACCTGACGATAATAGGATAATGCTGCAGGATCCGGGCACTGACGCCAGTCGCTGGATTGCCAGTGAAAATAAGCAGGTGTTCAAGGGCGCCGGTGGTCTGGTATCGACTGCGCACGACTATCTGCGCTTTCAGCAGGCAATGATGAACGGCGGTGAACTCGACGGTGTGCGCCTGCTGTCGCCCAATACTCTGGATCTGATGATGGAGAACCATACCGGCGATCTGGCGCTCTGGTTACCGGGTCCCGGTATGGGCTTTGGCCTGGGCTGGGCGGTGCTGGAAGACCGCGGCGAGGCCGCTTCGCCCATGACTGAAGGGTCCGTCTACTGGGGTGGCGCCTATTGTACTCTCTCATGGATTGATCGCGAGAACGAGCTGGTGGGGATCCTGATGACCCAGGTACGACCCTACAACCACCTGAATATCCGGCAGGATTTCCAGGTGCTGGCTTCGCAGGCCATCGTTGAGCAGTGAGAGCCCGGCTGGCGCTTTTGCGGGCCGCCGGACTCATCTCTGGAGCTGTATGCCCAAAAAACGGCATTGCTTGTGAAAGGAATTACCGATAAAAGGTGCGGCCTGCATCAGGTATCGTCTGTATCGGGTAGGGCCCTTATAACGTAGCTCCGGATGAGGATCGTGCCGTTTTCGGATCCCAAAGGAGCGATTCGAGCAGCCTTCAGGCTTTCAGGCTGCAGTCGTAGGGGCAGGTTTCTATGCCCAAATCACTGTTTTTATTAAAAAAATTATCCATATCTGCCCTAAAAACGCCGATAACCCTAAGTTCTGCGGTGCCCGCGTCAGTCCAGCACCAAAGATTTTGACTAAACGGTAGTATTTCCTGCTAGATCAGGTAGAATCTCGCCCGTTTTTAGTCTCGACTCTCGACATCGGCATGCCATATAAGGCCAAAACGATCGTTTTGGCGTATTCAAATTTTATATCCGAAATTGGTGTAAGCACCGTGGCGCGGCGCGTCACAGGTCGACAGGTGCTATTGACGGGTTTATTGATAACCCTGAGCAGCCAGTCGGGTGGTCATGACTAAAAGATAAGACAACTATACAGGGAGATCCCATGAAAATAGCACATCTCAACAAGAGTCGTGTCAGCGTCGCGGTTGCTGCTGCAATCACTGCGGCTTCACTGCCGGGCGTTGCCTCCGCACAGTCGGATTCAGCGTCTGTCGAAGAGGTAGTAGTCACTGGTACGCGTCTCAGAAACTCAAATGTCACATCCGCAACCCCACTGGTCCAGATTGGTGCACAGGAAATTGATGATCGCGGTGTTGCCCGCGTCGAAGACGTGGTCAATATCCTCCCCAACGTGTTCGTCTCGCAAACTTCTGAAGTTGCTAACGGCGCTAGCGGCACCTCGACACTAAATCTGCGGGGCCTCGGCTCAACGCGAACTCTGGTTTTGATTGACGGCAAACGTCTGCCTTTCGGTAGTCCGTTCTCCTCATCTGCAAACGTGGATATGGTACCTGCTCGTCTCGTCGAGCGCGTTGACGTGGTGACTTCCAGTGCATCAGCGGTTTATGGCTCAGACGCCGTTGCCGGTGTTGTGAACTTCATCACCAAGAAAAATTTCGAAGGGTTTGAGCTGGACTATCAGTATGGCTGGAACGAAAACCCTAACTCAAATGGTTTCATGGCTGACGTGCTGAACCGAAACGGTATAAGCGATCCAGGCGGTGTCACTGCAGGTGAGGCAGGGCTTCTCTCCATGCTGATGGGTGTCAACACGTCAGATGGCGCGGGTAACATCACTATCTTTGGTAGCTACGAAGATCAGGAAGAATTGCTTGGCGCGGACCGTGACACTGGTGCATGTACCCTGGGCGGAACGTCAACCATCAACTGTGTGGGCTCCTCTAACTTCCGCCGCTTTAACGGCACGCTTGGTAACGGTGTAGTTGGGACTATGTTCCAGCAGGCTGACGGCACGCTGACGCCTTTCGCTGGTGGCGCGGCAGAGACCTATAACTTCGGCGCCCGAAACCATTACCAGCGTCCGGTTGAGCGATGGAACCTCGGTGCCAGCGGTCACTATGAAATTAGCGGCGGCCTTGAGGCTTATGCGGACACCAGCTATCTGAATAACGTCACTACGGCCCAGATCGCTGAGTCTGCTTCGTTTAATCGCCCTTTTGAGACTAACTGCGACAACCCCTTGCTTCAGGCAGGCCGAGGGCCTAATGGTGCTGGTACAACGACTTTTGCTGACTTCACCGGAACCCGTGAGGGCGGTGTTTTCACCAGTTGTAACGACCTGCTCGCTCAGGGCTTAGCTCCTGACGTGCAGTTCATCAACTCGCACAGAAATGTCGAAGGTGGTCCTAGAATCAGCACCTACGAAAACAGCTCCTGGCGAGTCGTAGGAGGTCTTCGTGGCGACCTGACAGATGATTTTTCTTTTGACGTTTTTGCTCAGTACTCCGGGACTGAAGGCACGCGAATTTCACAGCGTGACCTCAACTTCAAGCGCGTTCAGCAAGCGCTGTTCGTTGTCGAAGACGCCAATGGCAACGCTGTTTGCCGTGACAGTAGCGGTGGATGTGTACCTTGGAATATCTTCGAGCGAAATGCCGATGGTTCGACTGCGGTCACTTCAGCTGCTACGGATTTCATTCAGGGAGTCGGCATAGTGACTGGTGAGACCAAGCAGCTGGTCTTCGGCGGAACGCTGGAAGGCGACCTGACCAATTTTGGTGCGAAACTTCCGTGGGCGGATTCCGGTGTAACCGGTCTGATCGGCTACGAATCGCGCACAGATGAGCTGTCTCGTCTGGCTGATGACATCTCCAAGATTCCGGGCGGCCGTGGTCTGACTGGCACCGGTGGGGCGACTCTGCCAATCGCCGGTGAGATCGAAGTGAATGAAGTCTTCACTGAGCTGTCAATTCCCGTCGTACAAGGTGCTTCATTTGCCGAAGAAATTGGTGTTTCTGCAGGCTATCGCTACTCTGACTACACCACCAATGGAAATGGCGTCAGCAACTCCTTCGACACTGACACCTGGTTCGCTGGTGTGAGCTGGACGATTAACGAAGAAGTGCGCTTGCGCGTCAATCAATCGGTAGCGATCCGCGCGCCAAACGTCTTTGACCTCTATGTAGGCATAAATACGGGCCTAGTTGACTTGTCTACTGGCGAAAACGGCCTGTTCGACCCTTGTGCGTCAGCTCCTGGTGTTGCGCCTGCAGCCTCTCAGGAAGCCTGTGCTCGAACTGGCGCCTCAGCGGCCCAGTATCAAGCCGGTATCGAGGACAACCCTGCTGGTCAATACAACCTGATCACGGGTGGTAATCCCAATCTGGTTGCGGAAACCGGTGAAACCACCACTTTTGGTGTGGTCTACACACCGAACTGGCTGGACGGTCTTTCTGTGGCAGTCGACTTTTTCGATATCACTGTGGAAGATGCGATCGGGAGTATTCCTGCTCAGTCCAGCCTCGATGGTTGCCTTGCTGGCGGCGCAGGCTCTGGTACCTTCTGTGCACTGATTCAGCGTGACACGGCTGGTACTCTTTGGCTATCCAATGATGCACCAGGCGGTGGTCTGGCCGGCATCAGCCAGCAGAATGCCAACATTACTTCACTGACCACAGAAGGTATCGACATTAACGTAACTTACGGTGTTGATCTTGCCGATTGGGGTTCAGTAAATGTTGATTATGCCGCCACAATTCTCGACACGCTGGATACCGTACCTTTCTCCGGTGCTGACACCATCGTGTGCCGAGACCTTTATGCCGGTCAGTGTGGTTTGCCAAATCCACAGTTTCAGCATCGCCTACTGGGCACCTGGAGCACACCAGTTGACGGACTGCGCGTTGCTGCAACCTGGAGACACGTCGGTGAAACCACTCTGTATGGACTAGACGCAGCGGCTGCGGCTTCCCGTCCGGAGCAGATGAACGACTACATGGAGCAGAGGGATTACCTCGATATCTCCGCTAACTACACCCTGACAGAGAACATCACACTGCGAGGAGGCATTAATAACGCCCTTGCAGAAGATGCGCCGCTGTCCACTAACGTAGGTACAGGAACAGGTAACAACAACACCTATCCTGGTCTGTATGACGTCAACCGCTTCTTCTTCGCGGGTGCCACCTACCGCTTCTAATTGCCAGCTGGCAAGCAGAACGGAACAAAAAGGGCAGACTTCGGTCTGCCCTTTTTTTTGCTCCGCAGTTGCTTCATAGAGGGTGGGGTTGTGGTACAGGTGCATGTCTGTCTGACAAGGCCTGCCAATGGTCCTGTTCAATAAGCGTCGACGGCCTCGAGCAAACGCGTCATGAAATTTTTCTCCGAGTCAGTAAGGCCCGGTTTCCATACTTCAAAGATCAGCAGGATCCGATCTTCGCCGGAGTCATTCCACGCCTCGTGTTCAACCGTGTCATCAAAGAGCCAGACCTTGCCCGGAACCCATTCCCTGACGTCGTTACCAACGCGAAAGCCGCAGCGCGTGGGAACGATCAGCGGGAGATGACAAATCAGACGGGTATTGATCATGCCGTGGTGAGGCGGAATTCGGGAGCCCTGCTTCAGTCGGGAAAACAGGACGTTAGGACAGCGCTTGCCTGAAAAAACCAGAGGCAGATTTTTCATCACTTCAGTAGTCTTCGGGCAGCGGGCCTGATTTTCCATCACCGGCTCCCCGTTGTACCACAAGTAAAAGGCGCCCCAGTCTTCACTGTTTTTCAAACCATGCAGGTCGTAGGCCGGTCGAGAGCCATCCGCGGTGAGATAGGCGCCAAACTCAGCCTGTTCGGCAAGCAGATCCTCGGCCTCGCTGCGAATATCCTCGAAGGCTGCTTCGACGGTGGGTATCCAGTCAAAGTCCCCGGGATCAGCAAATTCAATAAGCGGGAGACCGGGGAAATGGATTTGCTTGGGTTCAGGATAGAAGATTTGCCGTTTGCCAAGCAGCAGATCTCTGGTGTGTTTCATCCGGGTGTTGTCTTCCTGCTCATTCTCGATCAGGCTCCCGATGCTCAGGCTCAGATGGTCAGCGAAGTCATGAGCAAGCGTTTCGACCCGAGTTCTGGCCCGATCCATTTCTTCGGCCATATCAGAAGTCAGCTGGGCGCGCGCAGGGAGCAGTTTCAGCGCTTCGCGGTAAAATGCCGCTGAGGCCTGACGATCATCGAATTTGTAGTACGCATCGCCTTTGACTACCAGCGCCCGTGGATTTCGGGCTTCATGGGCGAGTGATCGTTCAGCCGCCTCGAGGGCAGCCGGCATGTCTTCCTGATCTCTGCAGGCCAAAGCAAGCACTCCCCAGACAGCTGCCGTGTCTGCGCCCTGAGCGGTCAGTGATTCCAATATGGCGCGGGCCTGACCGGGAATGCCTCCCTGAAGCGCCGCGATGGCCTGTTGCAACAAATCGGTGCCCTGAGTGTCTGTCATAGAGGCTTTCCTTCAGAATTTTACGGCAAGGCGGGAGTGAATCACCTCAAGCGCCTGATGGTGTAGTGTAACGGAGTTTCCATCCACAAGCGTGCGTAAACTCTCCCACTGTGTCGCTGACTCAGGTAGGACCTTAAGGTCTGGCCTGCGATTTTCCGCTGTGATTGACTCGAGAGGCTGGGCGAGTATGCCTTTATTTTATACACTCTGGGCCTCGCTTTGTTCCTTCCCTACCGGTGGAGCAGTGCTTATCCCTGACAGAGGAAAGAAAATATGAAAACGCGCTTACCCAAGAGCCTCCAACGGCTTCCTGTTGTCCTGTTGGCTGTGCTGCTCGGCGGGGCCACAGTGGCTCAGGAAAGGCCTCTGACCATTGAGGATTTGATGACCATGAAGTCAGTCTCCGGCCCGGTGGTCAGCCCGGAAGGTGAGTGGGTGGTATACGCTGTGCGGGCTCGGGATATGGAGGAAGACAAGTCGAATTCCCAGCTTTGGGTGGTGCCTACCGCAGGCGGCGAACCGGTGCCCATGACTGCCAAAGAGACTTCGGCCGGCAATCCTCAGTGGAGTCCGGATGGCAAGTATCTGTCGTTTACCGCCAGTAAGGGTGAGGGAGCAAAATCGCAGGTCTGGACGCTGAACCGGCAGATTGGTGGAGAGGCTGTGCAGCTGACTGACACAAAACAGGGCGTCAATGATTATGCCTGGTCACCGGACGGCAGCCGTCTTCTGCTTGTGATGACGGATCTTCCCCCTGAGCTGTTGAACGAGGATGAGTCTGATGACGACATAGCCCGTCCCTATGTCATTGATCGCATGCAGTTCAAGCGTGACTATCGCGGCTATCTGGATCGTCGACGCACCCACATCTATGTCTACACGCCCGGCGACGATGCGTCGGTGCAAGTAACTCACGGTGACTATGATGATACTGATCCGGTCTGGAGCCCTGACGGCTCGTCAATTGTCTTTGTCAGTGATCGTTCCGACGATCCTGATCTGAATTACGGTACGGACATCTTCGTCGTTAATGTCGATGATGCAGCGCATCCGTTGACTCAGATAACGCGCAATGAAGGCCGAGACTACTCGCCGGTATTCAGCCCTGACGGCAAGCGCATTGCCTATGTGACCTCAACTGGTCCGGATGTTGGCGGTTCTGCCCTGACGCCGACGAAGTATCTGGCCATTACCGACATTGACGCCGACCAGCGCGAAATCCTGACCCCGGAACTGGATCGTAATGTGTCAAGTCCTCGCTTCACTGAAGACGGTCGCGACATCTACTTTCGCCTAGAAGACAGTGGCAGCAATCAGCTGGCCCGGGTGCGCGCGAGCGGAGGCGACGTCGTCCGGGAAATCGGTGGAGAAGTGAGCGTGCGGGACTATTCCATGGCGAACGGAGTTATCGTGGTGAGCCTCGCTGATGCAACATCACCGAGCGAACTGTATGCCTTTGATGGCGCGCTGGCTCGCCTGACCGAGGTGAGCGGCGAATCTCTTGCAGACGTCACCCGCGCGGCGGTTGAAAAGCGACGATTCGAAAGCCGCGACGGCACCGAAGTGGAAGCTTTTTTTGTGAGGCCTGTGGGTTACGAGGACGGTCAGTCCTACCCGACGATTCTGTGGCTGCATGGCGGTCCGGCCTCTCAGTTCAATTGGGGCTACAATGACACGGCCCAGCTGTTCGCGGCAAACGGGTATGCGGTGATTATGCCTAACCCCCGCGGCTCTACCGGATACGGAGCCGAATTTGCTCACGGTACAGTCGCCGCCTGGGGCGAGAATGATTACGACGATGTGATGGCCGCGATTGATCACGGCGTTGAGATCGGTCTGGTGGACCCAGCGCGCACCGGCGTTGGCGGCTGGTCTTACGGGGGCATACTGACCAATTACGTGATCACTCAGACCACAAGGTTTCAGGCTGCGATGTCCGGCGCGAGTCTCGGGCTGGTGACCTCGAATTACGGGCACGATCAGTATCAGCTGATGTACGAGCTGGAGTTCGGTCTGCCCTGGGAAAATCCGGAGCTCTGGGCTGAACTGTCGCCGTTCAATAAAGTCGAAAGCATCACGACTCCGACTCTGTGGATGGGTGGAGAGGTGGACTGGAACGTGCCGATTAACAATTCCGAGCAGATGTATATTGCCATGAAACGCCTTGGCCGCGAGACCCAGCTGGTTGTATATCCTGATGAACATCACGGCATCCGGCGTCCCAGTTTTCAGCAGGACCGATTTGAACGCTGGATTAACTGGTTTGATCGGTATCTCAAGCCCGCGTCAAATGACACGGCGCTGGCGCATTGACTGACGCTGCATAAACAGCGCGGAACGAGCGGTCTGATATGGGAATTGCAGGTTTATTAAATTTGTGCTGCGCAAAAACGGAACGAAAGTTCTAATAATACTGTTTTCAATTGTTCGGCTTCGGTATGTTGGTAAGAGGGCGCTCTTGACGTTGCGGAACGACAATCGAAAAGTGTAGGAGTGTAATCATGTCAGAAATTTTTAGCAGGGTGTCTCTTGCGCTTCTTGGCGTCTGTTCCATGCTGACGTCTGTGCAAGCGGTCTCAGATAACAATGAGCTCTTCACTTCACGGGATGTCTTTGAGCTGGAGCATGCGACTGATCCGCAAATCAGGCCGGGCGGTGAGCAAATCGCTTATGTGCGACGCAGCAACGACATAATGACCGATCGTACGCGCTCAAATATCTGGCTGGTGGCGCCTAATGGTTCTGATCATCGGCCTCTGCTGTCCGGCACTGCCAATTTTAGCTCGCCGCGCTGGTCACCCGATGGGGCAAGGCTGGCCTATCTCTCCACTGCTGAGCGGGGTTCGCAGCTGTATGTGCGCTGGATGGACACGGGTCAGACCGCACTGGTTACTAATATTCAGGAATCGGCTTCCAACATCGCCTGGTCGCCCGACGGTAAGTCGATTGCATTTACGATGAATGTGCCGTTCGATGCCAGACCGTTCTCCGTGGACATTCCGGAAAAGCCCGAAGGCGCGGAATGGTCACCGGCCTTTGAATACGTCACCGAAACGCGCTATCAGGCCGACGGCAGTGGCATACTCAATCCCGCCTATTCACACATTTTTGTCGTCCCTGCTGAGGGCGGCACGCCGCGCCAGCTGACCGCCGGGGACTACAACCACCGCAGCAGTCTGAGCTGGACACCGGACAGCCGTGAAATTTTGTTCTCCGCCAACCGCAATGAGAATTGGGCGCTGCAATCCAGGGAGTCGGACATTTTTGCTGTCAGCACGGCCGGAGAGCTCCGTCAGCTTACGGCTATGCCGGGTGTTGAGACCGGGCCCCGTGTGTCGCCGGACGGGACACTTATTGCCTATGGCAAGACAGATAACGAAAAGCTCGCGTACAGAAACCGCTATCTGCATGTGATCGAGGTCGACGGAGAGAATGACCGGAACCTTTCTGCTGGCATTGATAATTCCGTGTCTGGCTGGGTCTGGGATGGTAATGACGGCCTTTATTACCAGCTGACGCGCCGCGGAACTACCGAGGTAAATCGGGTCAATCTGGACGGTGGTCATCGCGAGGTAGCCACGGGCCTTGGCGGCGAGTCGCTGGGCAGACCGTATGCCAGTGGCTCTTTCAGCGTTGAGTCCGATTTGCTTGTCATCACGCGTGGCTCAGCGACGCGACCGGCAGATTTAGTAGCTCTGCGTGACGGCACCGAGATACAGTTGACGACGCTCAATGAAGACCTGCTAGGTCAAAAAGCTCTCGGCCAGGTGCATGAGATCATCTACGAATCCCAGATCGATGGTGAGGAGATACAGGGGTGGTATCTCACGCCGCCGGATTACGATCCTGCCCGCCGCTATCCTCTGATCCTAGAAATTCACGGTGGTCCTCATTCGGCCTATGGGCCGCACTTTTCGGCTGAACTGCAGCGCATGGCGGCAGCCGGCTACGTTGTTTTTTTCAACAATTATCGGGGCAGTACGAGCTACGGCGAGCGATTCGCTCTGTTGCTTCAGAACAAGTATTCCTCGGAATACGATTTTTCGGATCATATGTCCGGGATCGATGCGCTGATTGGGCAGGGCATAGCGGATCCGGATCGTCTTTACATCACCGGTGGGTCGGCGGGCGGTATAGCGGCTGCCTATGCAATTGGGCTGACCGATCGCTTTAAGGCGGCGGTGGTGGCTAAACCGGTGGTTAACTGGGTCTCTAAGGTGCTCACCGCTGATAGCGGTTATGGTCAGATCGCCAATCAGTTTCCGGGTCTGCCCTGGGAAAATATCGACGACTACTGGCGCCGCTCGCCCCTGTCTCTGATTCCGTATATGACAACGCCAACCCTGTTGATGACCGGAGAGGCTGATCGGCGAACGCCCATCTCGGAAACGGAGCAAATGTATCAGGCGCTGAAAATTCAGGGAGTCGAGGTGGTGATGGTGCGCATTCCGGGCTCGCCCCATGGCATTGCGGGTCGGCCTTCACGCCTGATTGGCAAAGTGGAAAACATCCTTGCCTGGTTCAGCAGATACCCCTAAAGATACCTCTGGGCCGGGTTGGCTCAAAAGGGGGTACTTCATCTCTGTCTGACGGATTCAAGCCGATTGAAGTCTGACCCGCTCAGTCCGCCGGTCTGAAAGCGAGCAGGACGTTACCGGACACCTGGCTGAAAGATCCGTATCCGGATCCGACGAACAACATGCCCGAACCGGCGGCGATGGCATGACTGTCGATCGAGCCGCCGTACCCCTCAACGCCGTTGACTGTCTGAAAATCTACCGCTGTGTCATACTGAAACAGGGTGTCACCGGATTCGGCGTCAAATACGAATAAGCGCCCGTCTAGGCCTGCGCTAATCACAGCACCGTCGACGGTGAGCGGTGCAGCTGAAAAACCGTACAGACTCTCGCAGCGGCGGAGGCGGTCACTGCGCCCCTCGCAATCTGAGGTAACTTCATAAAACCAGCTGGGCTCTCCGGTGCCTAGAAAGTAGGAATAGAGGCCTGGGCGGCTGTTGCTATTCATGCCGCCCGGATCATTGATGGTCATGAAGGCCCGTGCAGAGTTTGTGGTAATGCCCCAGTGATTCCCACCCAATGCTGTGCCTTCGCCAACTCGCTGGTTCCAGATTAGGGCGCCTGTATCCGGATCCAGCGCCCAGAGATCCCCGGATTTCTGACCCGCCACCAGAAGCTCACGGTCTCCTGCATCAACCAGAATGGCGGGGCCGCCGAAGTCGAAATCTACAGAGTTGGTGTCGTCGAGGATTATGCAGTTGGGGCCGCCTGCGCTGCAGCCGAAGTTCCACATGTCATTGGCGAGCGCCTGAAAAACCCAGAGCTCCTCGCCGGTTTCCAGATCAAGGGCAATTACCGCGTCACTGGTGCCGGTGGTAGGGTGTGAGGTGTTCTCCCCCGTCGTGACGTAGATTTGGCTGCGCTGCGCGTCGATCGTCGGAGTTGTCCAGATCGGTGCTCCGGACGGGCCTCGCTGCTTCACGCCGGTCGCACTGACCATGCCGGTGTAGTCTGCAGCCGGCATGGTGTGGTACTCCCAGATCTTTTCGCCAGTGCGCACGTCCAGTGCAGTGACAGCGCCATGGTTTTCGCAGCACTCATAGTTGGGGTTACCGCCAGTGATGACGCCGGAGCCGGATACCGGCACGATGATGCGATCTTCATGGATGACCGGTGTGCCAGTGAGCATGCCCTGATTGCCCGAAGCCTGTCCACTCGCTACCCAATTGACTTCTCCGGAGGCGGCCTTGATTGAGTGAATCATGCCAGCCTGATCGCTGAATATCAGAACTCCTTCGTTATCGACTACATCGTAGGCGAGAGAAGAGCGCAGGCGGCTGCCCGGCTCGTAGACCCACTTCGCGCAGCCCGATGCTGTGTCCAGAGCAAAAACCCGCCCAGCATCTGTCGCTGAGTAAAAAACCGTAGAGCCGACAATGACGGGTGCTGCCCGCATGCTGGACGTGGCGGGAAAGGCGACCGCCCAGACCAGCTCGAGATCCGCGAAATCCCCCGTCACGAGTCCGGACTGCGCCGCGCTCAGATAGCGCGTATGATTGCCATCGGCGCCGGTATAGGTAAAAGAGGGTGTCTGGCTCAGGTCCACCTTACGATCATTGACAGCGCACAGGGTGGCGTTTACCCAGTCTTCTATTGCGTCCTGCTGAGCTTGGGCAAAAGCGGTCGACAAGCTAAGGGTGGTGAGTATCGACAGGCTGAGACAGGAGCTTGTGAATGATCGGAAGGCACGGGTAAAAAACATAAAAATACCTGTTAACTGTGAGTTGCCAAAAGTTACCGCGGTTTCTGTTTCGTGCCGGGCTGATGCCCGTTTGCGAAGAGAGCGCGTCAGTGAGTCATATAAAAAATACAAGAAATCGGCTTTGAGTACCATCCGGACAGCACTTGAAGAGGCCCCTAACTTAGAGCAAAACTTAAGACAAGGGCCCCTATCAGGAGTCAGAATCTCCTTCCTGCCGCAGGATCTGCTTTTTTCAGGTAACTGGCGCATCGCGGATTGGTCTAGCCGTTGAATCGCATCGAAAACCTTCAAGCCTTTGCGTGCCCTTCGGCAGCGAAGGCTTGGGGACTCCCCAAAAATCCAGTATGTTTAGGTTTAACCACCAAGCCCGCCACAGAGGATCCCCGCACTTGGAAATCGTGCCAAACTTTATCTTCCCGGCTGCCGTCTGGAGCACGCTGTTTGACGATCGCGGCGAATTTAATGCGGCGTTGTTAGAGCAGATCTATCGTCTGCGGGATCAGAACCCAGAAGGGGTCGCCAACACCAACGTCAAAGGCTGGCAGAGTCCCAATAATATTCAGACCCTGCCTGAATTCGAGGATCTCTGCCTGCGTATTGTGCAGGTCTGCCAGAGAATCGGTGAATCTCAGCACTTCATGCCTGATCTGGGGTTCAATCTGCAGGCCTGGGTCAACATCAATCCGCCGGGTGCGTCGAACAAAATTCACTACCACGCGAACTGCCACTTCAGCGGTATTTATTATGTCAGTCTGAAAGCGCCTGAATGCGGGAGTATCTTTTTTCGGGACCCCAGGGTCGCTTCGAGAATGCTGACCTATCCGGCGACTCAGGCCACTGACTTCACCACCGAGGAAGTTAGGATGAAGCCCGAAGCAGGGCGGATGTACGTGTTTCCCGGATGGCTGGAGCATGGGGTGGAAGAAAACCAGAGCAATGAAGATCGTATCAGCATCGCTTTTAATGTGCTGGCGGGCAGACAAGGGCCTGCATGATTAAATTCGGATGAGCGAATTGCCTCCACAGCCTGAATCTGTCGAAAATCGTGGTATTCCCGGTATCGAGCAGACACTGAAGGCCGCCATGGCGCATCAGAGCCGCGGTGAGTATGCACAGGCCGAACTGCTGTATCGCGAGGTGCTGGCAGAAGAGCCCAGCCAGCCGATTGCCTTGCATCTATTGGGTGTGCTGGCTCATATGGCCGGTCAAGGTGAGATGTCTCTGGAACTGATCCGCGCGGCCGTTCACCATGCCCCTGACTATGTTGCGGCGCACAATAATCTGGGCAATGTGCTTCGTGATCTGGGCGATCTCGAAGCTGCAGGCGCAGCCTATCAGCGGGCCATTGCGCTCAAGGCAGATTATGCCGAGGCAATCGGCAATCTGGGGCTGGTTCAACTGGGCCTGAAAGAGGTCGCTGCGGCAGAATCCAGCTACCGACAAGCGCTAGAATTGAAACCTGATCTGTTTGACACTCTGAATAATCTGGGCAGTTTGCTCTGCCAGAGCGACCGCGCTCAAGAAGCGGTCAGCTGTTTCGAAAAAGCGCTGGCACTGCGGCCGAGGTCGCCGGGCGTTTTATGCAATCTGGCGGCGGCTTTCAGACAAATTGGGCAACTTGAGGCAGGTATCTCAGCGCTGCATCAAGCGATTGCCTTGCAGCCTGAACTGGCGGCGGCTCACCACAGCCTCGGGCTTTTGCTGCAGCGAACAGGTTCGCTGACAGAGGCTGAGCAAAGCTATCGCGCTGCGCTGGCACAGGAAACCGCAAATCCGGCTTACTGCAGCAGTCTGGCCAGTGTGCTTGAGCTGCAGGGGCGACTTACGGAAGCGCTCAATCACTATCGTGAAGCCCTGAAGCTGGATCCGGAGAATGGAGAGGTGGCAGGCTCAATTGGCTCTGTGCTTCTCGCCTTGGGCCAAGCAGAAGAAGGTTTATTGAGAGAGCAGCAGGGTTTTGGTGTCGTAATCTTCGACAGTGAGCAAGGAGTGCGTTTTGGGTAACTCGGATTCGGCGGTAGTACAGGTAGAGCGGTTAAATCTTACTTCGTCAGTGCAGGCACCTCATTTTATCGGTAGTTGGATGATTGAGCCGACTTCTCTGTGTGATGATCTAGTGTCGTTTTTCGAAAGCCATCCGGAGTATCACGCCCAGGGAAAGATCGCGGGCGGTCTGAACCCAGCATCCAAGAAATCACTTGACCTAACCATTCGGCCGAGAGAGCTACAGCAAGCCGATCACCGCCCAGCGCGGGCCTATCTGGATGCCCTATTTGCCTGTCATCAAGATTATCTGCGGCAGTGGCCGTTCTTGCAGGGAGTCTTGCCGCAGGCCCATATCGGCTCGTTCAATATTCAGCGCTATGAGCCGGGCGGGCACTTCCTCAAGGTGCACTCTGAGCGGACGACCCTCGCCAGCTCACACCGGGTGCTGGCCTGGATGACCTATCTGAATAATGTGTCAGACGGAGGTTCCACCGAGTTTATTCACCAGAATCTCGAAGTGCAGCCGCGCGCTGGGCATACCCTCATCTGGCCGGCTGAGTGGACTCATGCCCATCGGGCTAACACGCTCGGTTCAGGTGTCAAATACATCGTCACTGGCTGGATGCATTTTCCTGCCAGCATCGAGGCTGGCTGAACCTTTCGTCTTTTCTTCATCCATTCCTTCTGCTTAGTTACGAGTGATGAGGCTCTTGTGCGCGCTTGATGTTCTGATTCGCGTCTCACGTCTATGAAGTACATAGTTACCTATGCTTCTTTGGCCTCTTTGATATCAACAAGCGGTGGCGTACACCGGTGGCATGGCCAAAAATATAATTTCTTCTCTCAGTAAAAAGCTATTATTCTTTTTCAGAACTTTTTCGACATTTTGAATTAATTTAAATAAATTCATCTAAAACAGACACATATAATATTTTTATATTAAATAGACATGGATTTAGTAGAGCCAAAATCATTAGAAAACAAACCAATGAGGGCTTGACTTCATCTATTGTCAGTCTATGCTCTCGTATTGGTAAATATTAATAGTTGTAACTATTCATATTTGCATCAGATATCAATAAAGAAGCTTCTTAAATAAGAAAAAAACTGGAGAGATAGTATGCAGTTTAAAAACCCACATAAGCGTAATTTGCTATGTACGGCGATTTCTTTGTCTCTGCTCCCAATGGCTGGTTCGACAATTGCACAGGACCAGCAAGTTGAAGAGGTGGTGGTAACAGGATCGTTTATCCGCCGCAGTGAGGGCTTTACTCAGGCGTCCTCTTTGACTCAACTGGATGCAGTTGATCTCGAGCAGCAAGGCACACTAAACATCGGTGAGGTTGTGCAAAACCTGACGTTTGTTAATGGTGCAGCGTCCTCGGTAACCAACACGATTCAAGGAACAGATTCGCGCTCATCGTCCGTCGACCTTCGTGGTCTGGGCGCAAGATCAACTTTGACCTTGCTCGATGGCAAGCGACTTGTGAATGAGAACGTTAACGCTTTGATTCCGACGATTGCTATCCAGCGAATGGATATCGTCGCTGACGGTGCTGCGGCACTGTACGGAAACGAGGCAGTGGCAGGTGTTGTTAACTTTGTGCCGTACAAAT
>Ga0163109_10001737_pt1 | contig 17175 bp, 24 predicted proteins | sample CRUFie1St13metaG_FD_108704 | JGI IMG/M metagenome (GOLD analysis project Ga0163109, IMG submission 108704) | Marine microbial communities from the Costa Rica Dome - CRUD Field 142mm St13 metaG | ecosystem: Environmental > Aquatic > Marine > Oceanic > Photic zone | place: Costa Rica: the Eastern... | reverse complement strand
TTAGTGAAAGTGATTACTGCGTTTTCACCGATTAATGATTTTCTGATTACGAATCTTTTAGTAGTTATATTATTAGTTTTCATAGTTATTATATTTATTTATTATTAATTTAGTTTAGTTATTATTATTATCTATTGACAGTCGTATTTAGTTTGTATATTTGGAAGATCATGAGAGAAATTCCGCTATTGGTGTTTCAATCACATGAAGAGTGATGATGTGATCTCCCCATTGGTTGTCACATTGGAAAGCATCAATGATCAACCAGCCATGATCAGTCATTTGATCAATATGTGTCTGAAGACCAGCAGTGCTTGTTGGTTGGAATTGGAAGTCTAGTGTGTGAGATGTTGAGATCATAGTCATTAGTTATTTAATTATTTATATATATTATCTAATGATAGTCGTAGTTAGTTTGTAAAAACGTGAATAATATATATAATATATAAAAAAAAGCTAAAACATAACTGATTGATAATCAAAGACATAGGGGGCTGGTAATAATGAAAACCATTTTGTAACTGGCTGATAATCAATGAGATAGGGGTACAATACCCAACTCCAGTATAACTAATAAAAAAAAATATAACATAAAACTGTGACATTAGGGTGTTAATAAGCCTAGAATAACAGGCAAGTGTCACACTTTTGTAAAAGTAAAAAGATCAATATGCATGTAATAAGCTAAATAAGTAACAAAAACAAAAATATGGCTTATAAATTATCAGCCAAAGCAAAGGCTGCAAAGAAGAAAAGAGATCTTAAGGCTGCGATGACGCCAGAAAGAAGAAAGAAGAAGGCGGAGAATCAAAGAAAAAGAAGAGCAGCTGCTAAAAAGTATGGTGTATCCTGGTTAAAAGGCAAGGATTACGACCATGAAGACAAGAAATTTGAAACTGTCAAGCGTAATAGAGGCAATGACGGTAATGGAACTAAAAAAGAAGGTAAAAAAACTAAACGAAAAAAGAAATAATGGCTATACGATTTACATATCCAGTTAAAAGTACACTATCTAGTGCAGATTTGATATTAATTACAGATTCCGAAGACGCTAATAAGACTAAACAAGTAACAGCATCGGCACTCCCTGGTTTTTCAGGCGTTGGTATAGAAACTTTAGGTGTTTCAGGTTCTGCACAATCTGGAGCAGCGCAAACTTTAGCTGTAGAACAAGGTAATACTTTCTTAACTATTAGTTCTGCTACTAATACACACACTTTTGGTATGACAGGTGCTTTACCACTAGCAAATGGTGGTACAGGTCTTACAACATCTTCGGGTTTAATACCAGGACATACGCTACAGGTTAATGAAGCTGGAACTGCTTTACAGTATGCGAAGGTATCTTTACCAGTTAGAAGTAGAAATTCATCAGGTGCTACTATAAAAAAGGGAGCTCCAGTATTTGTAGATGGTTTAGATTCTTCAGGAGAACCAAGAATTAGTAAGTTTTATGCAGATTCTCCAAATGCTGAAAACATAACTCCTTTAGGTTTATTAATAAGTGATGCAGCTACCGGTAGTGATGTAGAAGTTATATCATCTGGGTTAATCGAAAACTTTGATTTTTCACAAGTAAATGGAACTAAATCAGTTGGTGCGAAAGTTTATTTAACTCCAGCATCTGGTGAAGGCTCTGGTGTTGCACTTACAACAGTTAAACCAACATCTGGTATTGATATATCATTAGGTACTATTATAGATCCATCTAATAATGGTTCTTTATTAGTTACAGCATCAGGAGGTGAAGCAGTTGAATTACCTAATGCTAATGCAGTAGGTTCTATATTGTACTCTGATTCTAATAATCAATTTATTGAATTAGGTATTGGCGCTGCAAATAAAGTATTAACAGTTAATTCTGCAGGTAATGCGCCTGAGTGGACTACTATAGATACAGGTGTTACTACAGTTAATTTTGGTACAACTGGTCTAACACCTAATACTAACGCTTCAGGAGCTATAACAGTTGCAGGTGTTTTAGGTACAGCTAACGGTGGTACTAATAGAACTTCTTACACAGCAGGTGATTTACTTTATGCATCGACATCAAGTGTACTTTCTTCAGTTGGCATTGGTAGTGCTGGTCAATTCTTACAAGTAAATAACTTAGGAACAGCTCCAGAATGGGGTGGCGGTCCATCTTCTTACTCTACTATAACAGGTACTACCAGTAATATAACTACATCGTCAGCTAACTCTACAGCGGTATTTGCAGTAAACGCTGATACTAGCATGACCATAACTGGTAATGGTGTAAGTAACCTTACTTGGGCTTTAGGTGTTCCATCGTCTACTAAAAAAGGTGGTGTTAAAGCTGAACAAGGTCCAGCAGCAGTACCAACACAGTCTTCAACAGGTACTTGGTTCCCTGTAGATTTTGTTCAAGCAGATAACTCTAAATTAGCTGTTAAGGTTCCAGACGCAGCATCGTCAAATCCTAATGGTTTACTACTACATAGCAATTCTTTTAGAGGTACTAATGTTAGTCAAACTAACCCACCTCAATTTTTACTACCATCAATATCAACTACAACAACTCCTTTTTCTCAAGTAGAGTTTGATCCAACTGCAACTGGCACTGGAAGTACAGGTAGAAAAGTTTTTGGCAAATGCTCTAGACCCACCACTGGAACTGATTACGTTAGAGTAGAAGCTAGTTTTTTCTTAAAACAAGAAGATAGTGACGGAACACCAGATAATGCAAGAATATACGCAGGTCTTCACCATACTTCAGGCAATATTGCTCCAGCTAGTATTACTTATGGATGGCAAATGTCTGGTTATACAGACTCAGATGAGTCGACTGCAGATGTAGTTAAATATAGATTTGTTTGGGACATACTAGTGTCTGACATACTAGATACTAATGGTAATGCAGCTACTGCTGGTGGAACTAGCTACTTCTTTTTAAAAATGGCTGTTGATGGTGAAACATCTTTATCTCCAAACCCAACAATGATATTTGGGCAATATTGGAAAGCTAGTTTAGATTCTTCATTAGGACCTCAAATGCATGCTGCTGGTCCAGTAACAATGGATGTATACGAAATAAAAAGTAGCAACTACAATAATAACCCTCTCTCTCCAGTTTAAAAATATTCTACACCAGTAGAAAACCGAACTATCAAGTGATAGTATAAATAACCAACGTTAAACATAAAACCAAATAACAATGACGTTTTTATACACCAGTGGCTTTAGAGCTGCTACACAACCTGATCAAAGAATGATCAACCTTTGGAAACATATAACCACAAAGAGCAATTGGAGAATTGTTCAGTTACCAAATGGATTTTTTCAAACCGAGTATAGAGACTTCGAGGACAATGATAATTGGATCGATGTAACTAGAAGAGAAACGATGGATGGCGCTGAAGCTGCCATTGACGGATCTATAGAGCATTATTCTAAAAAACTAGAATTCCTTAAAGGACCAAAAGTAGTAAAAACCTTTGAGTAAGTATTAAAACAAATCATATTAAATTAAATTAAATGCAAGAATTAAAGTTAGTTAAAGAACTGGCTTTTGGTAATACTGCCAGAGGCCAGATCTTAGCTGGCGTTGAAAAGTTAACTAACGCAGTTAGTTCAACATTAGGCGCTAGTGGTAAATGTGTTATACTTGAAGACTCAAATGGTCATCCAGTTATAACTAAAGATGGAGTAACAGTAGCAAACTCAATAACGCTACATAAACCATTAGAAAATATTGGAGCAACACTCATTAAAGAAGCTGCTCAAAGAACAGTTAAAGATGCAGGCGATGGTACAACTACTGCCACTATACTAGCTAAGTCTATATTAGATAACGCGGATAAGCTGTCAGATCACGCATCTTCAAGAGATATTAAAGAAGGCATTAACAAAGGGGTTTATAATGTAGTTGAATACTTGAGTAAGAAAAGGAAAAAAGTAAAAGGTAAAAAAATAGATCAAGTAGCAACAATATCTGCAAACAACGATAAACACTTAGGTAAAGTAATAGGTGAAGCTTTTAAGTTAGTGGATGAAACAGGTGTTGTGATGATGGAGACTAACGAACAGCCAGATACTGTTGTTGAGTTAATTGAAGGAGTACAATACGATCAAGCATTAAAAAATAACCACTTTATAACTAACAAAGAAAAAGGTACAGCAGAACTAGATAACCCTTTAGTATTAATAGTTGAATCACAAATACCTAACGTTAGAAAAATACAAGCAGTTTTAGAGTATGTTATTAAAAACGGTAAAAGCTTATTAATAATTGCTGATGTTGATCAACAGGTGGTTTCTGCGTTAGCTATGAATAGAGTTAAGGGTAATATAAAGGTCAATATCATAGATGCACCAGTATATGGTATAAGTAAAAAAGATGTCTTGAGTGATTTATGTGCTGTAACTGGTGCTACACTTATTAATGAAGACTTAGGAGATGATATGGATCTTATACAACCTGAACATTTAGGTTCATGTATAAAAGCTGTTACCAACCACGAAGAAACAATATTACAAGTTGATTTATCTGACAAACCTGAAGTAGCTGAAACTATTAAGATGTTGGAAGACCAAATTAAAAATACTAAAAACCCTAACATTATAGTAAGGTTAGAAAAAAGATTAGCAAAACTAAAAGCTAAAGTAGCTATTGTAAAAGTTGGTGCTAATTCAGAAGTTGAATTAAAAGAGAAGAGAGACAGGGTTGAAGATGCTATTTGTGCTACAAAAGCCGCGATCAAAGAAGGTATAGTGCCAGGAGGTGGTATAGCTTTATTGAACGCTTCACAAAAGTTAGATCCAACATCGCTAGGTGAAGAGATATTGTATAAAGCAATACAAAAGCCTTATGAGTTGATATTAAAAAACGCTGGCGTAGAAGATTATCAAACTCCAGAAGTGGAAGGACAAGGATTAGATGTGGTTACAGGAAATACGGTTGATATGGTTAAAGCCGGAATTATAGATCCTTTGTTAGTCACGAAGAGTGCACTGATGAACGCGGCTTCAGTAGCTACAACCATACTGTCCACTGATTGTGTAATTAATAACATACGAGCATGAAAGCAATAGGTAAGTATATAGTTATTGATCCAATCAAGGAGGTTGATACAAAGACAAAAGGTGGTTTAATACTAGCTGAGTCACAAAGAGAAGATATAAGATACAGACGTGCTAAGGTTGTAAAACCTGGCACGGATGTTAAGGCATTAAAGAAGGGAGATGAAATATATTATGATAAAGCTGCTGGATTTAAAATAGAGATTAAAAAAGAACAGTATAAAGTTATTAAAGAGTTTGATGTAGTAGTTGTATTATGAGATTACATTCATCAGATTTAAAAGAATTAAATTTACTTAAACATTATAGGATTATACGCAAATGGGCGTGTAAAACTAACGATCTTAATGATGCAGATCTAGAGCTTCTAATATACTTAGAATCTGTAGATATGTTTACTAAAGATGATTTTAAAAAAGGTACTTACTCTTATAGCTGGGATAACAGGCGCTGGAACAGATTATTGAAACAAGGGTGGATTGTAGTGTGGAGGAGAAGAAACCGCACAACCCAAAAATATCACATATATAAAGTTTCCTTAAAGTGTAAACAGCTAACAAGTAGAATGTATCGTATTATGTTAGGCGAAGAAAACATGCCTACAACAAAATTAGAGAAAAGTAACAGATATAGTTACAAAGTAACAACTAAAGCAGTGGAATATGCCAACAAAGACAAATTATAAATCACCAGTAAAACAAAAATCATCAGGCGGAGGTGGCTTTGCTAACGCGGCTACGGCTGGTTTAGGTGCTTTTGGAGGCGCTGCCGGAGAGATGGTTGGCTCTTTCAGAGGTGACGATCCTACCAAAGGTGGTTATGCTGCTAATACAATTGCTAGCCAAGCTTTAAAGTATGCTGGTATGGGAGCAGCACTTGGACCTATTGGAGCTGGCGCTGGAGCGTTAATAGGTGCTGGTTTAGGAGCTATTAGTGCTAATAAAGATAAAAAAGAGTTTGAAGAGCAACAGGAGGAAATGGTTAGACAAGAAGGTATGTCAACTGCTCAACAACAGTTTATGAAAAACCAAGCTATGTACGGAGCTGTAGATAATCCAATAACTATGCTAAGTAAGCAACTTAAGTCTATACCTTATACAGAACCAAAAAATATGTCAGCTCTTCAATATAAGAGCGGTTTAAAAATGAAAGAAATATCTGGAGTTAATACTCTACCAAGTTAATTTATAAATTAAAAGTTATGCCATCAGAAGGAATGTATCAAAAGCCAGCTGGAAAAGCAAAAAATATGTCATGTGATTGTAAAGTGCCTATGTCTAAAAAAATGAGGCCTATTGTAAAGCATTTTACCATCGAGGGACCAGAGTATAAAGGCAACGCTGTGCTCAACGCTCAGAAATAATGCTTAACGACGTTAAGTTGTATATACTCAATGCAGGGTCTTTAGCTTTGAGTTTTACTGATTGGCTCGAACCTGTTTTGAAGATAATGCTACTTACTATAACTATAGGTTATACTGTTCATAAATGGTGGTATTTAAATAAACGTGATGACAAAGATAAGTGACCATGTTTCTTATAAAGAAGCTACTAGATCTATAACAGCTAAAAGATTAGGTATAGATAACTCGCCTACGCTAGAGCATACTTATAATATGCAGATTTTAGCAGAAAAAGTATTTGAACCTCTTAGAAAACATGTAGGTAAACCTATTTGCATAAATAGTATGTATAGATCGCCTGAGCTTAATAAAGCGGTTGGTGGAAGTATGACTTCACAACATTGTAAAGGTCAAGCAATGGATATTGATGATAAGTATGGTCACGCTACTAATGCTGAGATGTTTGAGTTTATAAGAGATAATTTAGATTTTGATCAAATGATATGGGAATTTGGAGATAGTAAAAATCCTGACTGGGTTCATGTAAGCTATGTATCAGAAGAAAAGAATAGAAACAAAATGCTAAGAGCATATAAAAACAATGGTAAAACAGCTTACAAAATTATAAAATGAAAATAAACCAAAGTACAGAGCTAAATATAGATATTAAAACTATTATAGCTATTATAATGTTTACATCTTCGATGGTAGGAATGTATTATACTTTACAATCAGATATAGATGACGCTAAAAAAATGCCAAAAGCTGTAATAGATAGAATAGAGTATGATTTAAAACAAGAGTGGCAGACAGAACATATTGAAGAGTTGGAAGAAAAAGTGGATGAAATACTATATTGGTGTAAAGAGTTAGATAAAGAACTTCACAATAAAAAAAATAAATAATGGAAGAAGTTTTAAATCTAGTTAAAGAATTTGGATTATCCTTAGTAATAGCAATAGGAGCTTTATATGCTTTATATCAGTTTTTCTTTTTTAGTATTAGAGAAGTTAAAACAACGTTTGAAAAAAGACATGAAACAAACGCTAAGAATATGGAGGAAGTTAAAGTAAGTTTAGCAGAAATAAAATCTGATCTTAAAATATTAGTTGAATTTATAAAAGAAATAAATAAAAAACGAACGTAATGGGAAAGATATCAGGACCTTGTAAAACAGCAGCAAAAAGAAAATTTAAAGTATGGCCTTCAGCTTATGCTAGTGGTTGGGGTGTAAGATGTACTAAAGCTGGTGGACCTAGTAAAATGGGTAAAAAGAAAAAGAAGAATTAATGCCTAAGAGTAAAGTAAAAGGAGGTGGCACTAAAAAGGTTTGCTTACCAGCTAGCAAAGTTAGATCAATGAGTAAAGCTGAAAAAGAAAAAGTTATAAGAGCTAAAAGATCAGCTGCTAAATCTGGCAAGTATAAAAGATCTAGTAATTCAAATGTTAAAGGAGCTCGTAAAAAAGGTGCTACGCTTAGGGATTGGTTTGAAAAAGAAAACTGGATTAATGTAGCTACAGGTAGACCTTGTGGTGAATCAACTAAAAAGAAAAAATAATGGCTACTAATAAAAAAACTTTAAAATGTAACAAACCTAGAAGAACACCTAGTCATAAAACAAAATCCCATATTGTTAAGGCTTGTTCTGCAGGTAAAGAAAAGATTATTAGATTTGGTCAGCAAGGAGTATCTACTGCTGGTAAAAAACAAGATAAAAAATCCAAAGCTAGAAGAGCTAGTTTTAAAGCAAGACACGCTAAAAATATAGCTAAAGGTAAAATGTCAGCTGCTTATTGGGCTGATAAAGTAAAGTGGTGATGGAATCTAAAGGTTTAGGAGATACTATAGAAAAGATAACAAAAGCAACAGGTATAAAAGCTATAGCTGATAAAATACCTGGTGGTTGTGGTTGTGGTAAAAGAAAAGATAAGTTAAACGAGGTTTTCCCTTATAAAAAGAAAAATGAGTTTTAAGATTAAATCACCATATAACATAGATAATACTCCTATATATTTTGTAGAAGAAGAAAATGGTGTTTTAGGTAGAACTAATATGAACTGCACTATTACTATAAATAATAAAGTAAGAGATCCAAAGCAAATAAAAGAAATTATAAAACATGAGAAAGTCCACGTTAAACAAATAAAAGACGGTAGACTAGCTTATGATGACAATAACATTTACCACCGTAAAAGCGGTAAGGGTAAATGGAGTACAGTAAAAAGAAACAAAAAAGTGGACGGTTCTCCATTATCATGGTGGGAAAAAGAAGCTTACAATAAAAAATAAACTATGCCTGACAAAAAAAAATTAGGAAAGATCGAAGAAACAGGAAGAAAAGAGGAAATCAAACCTTTTAATACTATAAAAAGTAACTCAAGTTTTGCTACACCTGGAACTGAATTTAAACCAACAAATCCAGGTACAAACAATCAGCCAGCAAGAGAAACTTCAAGTGATAGAGCAAAAGATGCCGTTAAAAAAGTTTTAACTAGTGCAGTTATTGGAGCATCACCTTTTAACAACCTTGGTTTCATAAAAGCAAAAACTTTAGAGAAAAATCCAAATGCTAAAACTATGATGGTAGATGGAAAAGAAATGCCTATACAAATGAAAGGTTCACCATATATGTTGTATGGTAAAGAAACTTCACCTATGACAATGAAAGGTGGAAGTCCTCTTGCTAAATACGGTTGTTCTAAAAAATAATAAATGGATAAGATAAAGGAAATTGTAAATCATCCACTATCTAAAGCTGTTGTGTTTGGTGTATGTGGTGCTGTAATATTATTAGAAGAGCATCCTATATACGCTGGTATTTGTTTTGGATATGGATTTAGAGAACTATTATTAGCTTTTAAAAGTGAGTAAGAAAAAATTTAAAGAAACAAAAATAGGGGCTTTCCTAAAAAACAAAGCCCCTAAAATACTTGAAACTATTGGGGATGTTTTACCTGATAAAGGTGGTCTTGGAATAGTAAAAAATCTTATATCAAGTGATTCTAGTATTGGGCCAGAAGATAAAGAAATGGCTTTAAAGATATTAGAGCAAGAGATTGCTGAAATGGATAACATCTCAAGAAGATGGGAGAGTGATATGAAAAGTGATTCATGGCTTAGTAAAAACACAAGACCTATGACACTTATTTTCTTAACTTTAGCAATGACAATATTTATAGTATTAGATTCTATGATGCTATTAGAAATTAAAACAGGTTGGGTTTCACTATTAGAAGCTTTACTTATAACTGTTTATGTAGCATACTTTGGATCTAGAGGTGCTGAAAAAATTACAAAAATAAAAAAATAAATAAAATGGGAAGAAGTGTACAAGGAATACAAGCTGCTCAAGTAAGAGTATTCGCTCACGACGCTGTTGATTTAACACCTGGTGGTACTTTAAATAATAACACCATAGCTGGAACAGAGTCTAGAGGTGTTTGCTTATACATAGGTGAAGACTTAACTTCTATTACAGTTACTATGGAAAGTGGTAATTCTGTTACTTTTAGAGGTTTAAGAGAAGGTTCTTTTTTACCTATATTAGTTACAGCTGTTACTGCTGCGGTAGCTAAAGACGGCACTTTAAACAGTTCTGCAATTATAGCTTTATATTAAGCCATGCAAATAGGTATAGGTACTCCATTACCTTTAATAGGCAACTTACCTAGTCAAGGGCAAGGTGGAGGAGGTATCACGTTTACTTACGTAGATCAAGACTACTGTAGTAATGCTTCAGACCCATCTCCAACTGTAGTTCCAGCTGGAGGAACTTTTTCTGAACTTGATGGTAACTCTGGTTTAGTTATAAATGCTACAACTGGAGTTATAGATATAAGTGCGTCAACCTCAAATGCTAGCTACACAGCTAAGTACACAGCTCCTGATGGTAAGTCTGCTAATTTCCCTATTAATATATCTACATATCCTGCTGTAACTATAACAGGTAATTCTTCAGTATGTGAAGGTACTGCTACAACACTAACCGTTGCTTCAGGTTATAGTTATCAATGGTATAAAGATTCAGTTTTAATATCAGGCGCTACAAGCAATACTTATAATCCTGACGTAAACACTGTAGGTAGTTCTGTATATTATGTTATAGCTACTAATACTTTTTCTGGAATAACTTGTACTGATCAAAGTGCAAACTTTACTTTTACTGTAAACGCAGCTCCTTCAGTTACAATTTCAACTGTTCCTGGAGCTACAATATGTACAGGTGATTCAGTTACTTTAACAGCTAACCCAACGGGTGGTAGTGGAGTTTATACTTACCAATGGAGCGATGCTTCTGGAGCTCCAATACCTGGTATTACAACTAATCAAACATTAACAGTTTCTCCAAATAGTGATAAAACTTATAATGTTGTAGTCACTTCAAACGGTTGTGACAGTGCCACTGTATCTCAAGCAATAACAGTATCATCTGCTCCTACAGCTATAGATAGTATAGATAATGATTACGCTTTGGAGTTTGATGGTCAAAGTTATGTTTCAGCTGGCAATCCAACTCAGCTTCAAATTACTAGTAATTTAACTGTATCTTCTTGGTTTAAAATATTAAATAATAGTGGTAATAGAGTTATAGTAGCAAGAGATGCAGTTAGTACTAACTTTAGAAATTGGTCTTTGTATGTTGTAAGTGGATCGGGAAAAGTTAAAGCATTATTAAGAAATAATACAAATATAGGTTGGAATAGTGTAGAATCTTCATTAGCTTATGATGATGGTAAATGGCATCATGCAGCATTTGTTTATACCCCCTCTACTTCACTAATATTATATGTTGATGGTGTTGCTGTAGATACAGAAACAACAAGTATAACTCCTTCAATATATAATGCAACAGCAGATCTTACTATTGGAGCATATAGTCAAAATCAAGGAGGATATACATCAGATATGTGGACAGGTGATATAGACGAAGTAGCTGTATGGAATTCTAGTTTAAGTGCTTGTGATGTTGCAGGTATATACAACGCTACTACAACCGTTAACGGTCAACCTAAGTCAGCTAATTTACTAGATGCAAATACAACAATACCAGCTCCAGTCTACTGGAATAGAATGGGTGATTAAAAAATAATATATGTCAGCAAATTATAGAAATCCTAGTTTTCTTTTACCTAACGAGTTAAATCAATCTATAAACCCTGACTTGTCAGTGGATAGACATAGCTTGTATTCTACTGAGTTTAACGGTACAAGTTCTTACATAAAAGCTCCAATAACTCAAAATCAAACCGGAACAGCAACTATTAGAACTTTTTCATTTTGGGTTAAAACTTCTTCAACTTCAAAACCCTTTTTATCTTTTTTCAGTGATACAGGAGGTAGTAATTTTAGATATACTAATAATTTTTATTTTATAACTAGTAGTCAAAAATTGTTATGGTCACTAGATTCGTCACCAACTTTTGGTTTAACTATTTGTCAAGCAATAACTACTAATACAGTAAATATTAATGATGGAAACTGGCACCATATAGTATTATATAATCCTGTTGATAGCAACGCTAATAGAGCTAATATATCGAACACAAAAATATACGTTGACGGAGTTTCGCAAGCTTTGACAACTAATGTAGGAACAGCAAGCATAAGAGGTATGCGATCGGGAAATTTAGCAATAGGAGCTGGATATGCAGGGGGTAAAAATTATCTTAATGGTATAATAGATGAGTTTGCTTATTGGGATAATATAGAATTAAAACAATCAGAAGTTCAAGCTTTAGCTGATAGTAAAAACTCTCCTGTAAACCCAATGGCTTTAGATCCAAAGCCTGTAGCTTATTACCCATTAGGTGAACAAGCAAGAGTTGGTGGAAACTCAAATCCAAACGCTGGTAGTTCAGAGTGGCAATTCCCAAATCAAGTTGTACAAAGTACAGTTGTTGATTTTGATTCTCCTCAAAAAATAATAGCTCCAAGTTCTTTTAGTAGTTTTAGTAGTTTTTCATGTAGTTTTTGGTGTAAATTTGAAAACATTGGTGGTCGTAAGAATATTTTATTAAAACGAGACGATAGTTCTAATCTTATCAAAATACAACAAGGATTTTCTAATTTTTATTTGTTTTTAAACGGAGAAACAAGCGCTTATCAAATAGGATTAGTACCTGTTGTTGAAGACTCAAACTATCCTTATTTCCCAGGGCATCAAACAGGTAGTTATCCAGTAATTAATACTTGGATTCATTTTGCTTTATCTTATGATGCTTCATCTCAACTTGTTTTATCTTCCATGAACGGTAGAGTAAAAGCTATAAGCAATATTAACGAAACTTTCAATATAAGTAGTGATTTTGAGATAGGATTAGAAAACCTAAGTGGTACAGGTGGTTCAAAAATGTCTAATTTTCAATTTTGGGACACTGCTTTAACATATCAACAATTAAAAACTTTATTTAATAGTGGTTCAACACCTTATACAGGTACACAACCTGAACTTCCAAATTTACAATATTGGTATAAACTAAACGCTGCTAATAGTAGTTACGCTCCTTATAATGCTAATTTTAATAACGCTTTAAGCTTTGATGGAAGTAACAATTATATAGACACTCCATCAATAGATTTAGGTTTAGAAAATACTATTTCATTTTGGGCTAAAAGAAATGGTACAAATATGAATGGTGTTGTTTTAGGTGGTCCAGCAGCAGCACTTAATTATACTGTATTTCCTACTTCTGTAAATAATATAAATTATAGAATTGGAGGAAATTCAGCTAACGTATTTAATAATGCTGATATAGTTTCAACATTAGGAGCTGATGAATGGTTTCATTGTGCTTTAGTTAGAAATAATTCAGGTGCAGATGTTTTATGTTACATAAATGGATATTTAAAACAAACTTTAACTGGAGTAGTAGGAAGTGGAAATAATACAATAGTTGAAAATATAGGCGCAAGGACCAGTGATAATCAATTTAAAATAACAGGTAATTTATCTAATATAGCTGTTTTTAACACTGCGTTAAGTGGTTCTGACATATTTACACTTTATAATAATGGCACACCTGAAACAAGTATATCACATTCACCTGTATCCTGGTGGAAACTTGACGCGGGTGGTACAACAATAACTGATTATGGTTCAGGTGGTAATAATGGTACTAATAACGGAGCAACGCTAGTTAACTCTCCTGTAGCTGTTGAGCAGTGGAACTTTACAAATTCTGCTGGATCTAACGATGGAAGTAGTACAACACTACCTATTTCAGCTTTAGTAAGAAGTGATTTACAATTTGAGTCGCCATATAGTAACTTTAGTTTAAATTTTGGACTTGCTGGAAATTTTATAACTATTCCTGAAATTAATTTAGGTACTGTTCAAACAGTTTCTTTTTGGCTTAAAAAAGACATTAATTCATCAAATTTAGATCAAACTTTAATTGGTGGTAATAACGGTTGGGGTAATATAGGTGTTTTTTCTCATAGCAACGGAAATTTATATATGCAAATTACCGGCATCAGTGCCCCAGCTGTAAATTTTGGTAATGTTTTTGGAACAAGACCAGCTGGGAATTGGTATCATATTTGCATAGTTAGAGATGGAACTAGCGCAACTCTTTATATTGATGGAAGTTACGTAAATGCTGTAACCTTTTCAGTAAATGGTGATTTTAAAGTTAATGGTATTGGTGGTGGAACAAATGCAAGTGGAACTCCTAGCGCTCAAGGTACTGATGTTAAAATAGATGAAGTTGCTTTTTTTAATACAGCTTTAACATTACTACAAGTTAATCAAATATACAATAATGGTTTAGCATCTGACTTAACTTCATTATTACCAAGCAATTGGTGGAGACTAGGTGAAGACGCTTACTTTGTAAACAATAATGTTACAATACCTAATAGAATAGCAGGTGCACCTAATGGTATTGGAGCTGGAACGCAAACATCAATGTTAGTAGCAGATGCACCTGGAAGTTACGCTTCTGGTAGTGGTGTTGACTTAGATATACTTGGTAGAGTAGGTGAAGCACCTGGAACATCACCTATAAATGTAGGTAACTCTCAGAGTTATAATATGATCCCAGATGATCGTCACGATTACGTACCTGGTTATACCCCAGCTACGACAAACAATATTGCTAGTATGGATCTTGATGGAACTAACGATTATTTTGATATTGGTAATCCTACTGAATTACAACTAACTGGAACTTTAACTTTTTCTGCTTGGTTTAAAACATCAACTTCAGATTATCAAATAATAATTAGTAAAGATGATGTTACAAATAGGTGTTTTAATCTTGGATTATTAAACACTGGTTATGTGTACGGACAAGTGTTTAATTCAGGCAGTTCTACAGCAGCAACAACGACAACAACTTGGGATGACGGTGTTTGGCATCATGTGGCTTTTGTTTACATACCTTCAACGTCAATGCAAATATTTATTGATGGAAGTAGTGAAAAATTAGAAACTTCAAATATTCCAGCCTCGATAGATAATGACCCTGCTAATTTTAATATTGGTAGAAGAACAGACGGGGCAAGATATTTCAATGGTAACATAGATGAGGTAGCAGTATTCAATTACGCTCTTACAGAAAAACAAATTATAGAAGATATTTATAACGCATCTAAAGAAGTAGGTGGTGTTAAGAAAACAGCAGATTTAAACAACAATAGTAAACTAACAGCCCCTATAGCTTGGTATAGAATGGGTGATTAATATAGATATATGGCAACTAAATGGATATCACCAACGTGGCGAATGCCAACAGATACACAATCACCTGCTGGCAGTGGTAACAATCAGAGTAAGTTTGATAACTATAGTTTAGATTTTGATGGTACAAACGGTTATATAAATTGTGGAAATTCTAGTGAAATTGATATTACTGGACCAATAAGCGTTTCTGTTTGGTTTAAGACAAGTGTTTCAGATAGTAGTTCAAGAGGTATAGTTAGTAAAACAAACAGTCACACTTCATATACTCAAGGTCAATATTTTTTTGATTTACTAAGTGGTGAACTAAGATGGGTAGCAGGTAAAACTATTTCAACTCCTATTCCTATAAATACTAACGAGTGGTATCATGCTGTTGGAACGTACGATGGTAGTAACATTGAAGTTTACGTAAATGGATCTTTAAATCATACTAAAACAGCGTTAAGTACTTCTTTTCCAAGTTCTCAACCATTGTACATAGGTCAAAGAGTTGGTCAAAATAAATTCAAAGGTGAAATAAGTCAAGTAGCAATATTCGATTACGCACTATCTGAAACTCAAGCAAAATATTTATATAACGATAACGATCCTGTTAATACAACAGTGGCAAACCCTCAAAATCCTATGGGTATACCAGGTAATTCACCTATAGCTTATTATGATTTAGGTGGGTCAAGTACTGGAGAAGCAGGTGATAATAGCGCTAATCCAACTGTAAACACATTAACTGTACCAAACTCTTCAGTGCCAAGTGCAACTGTTTTTGATATAACTGGAAGTGCTCAACTCATGGATTTAGGTGGTAGCGATTTATGGAGTGAAATTTTAGTTGGAGATAATAGAACTGGTATTTCTACATTTTCTTCTTGGGTTAAAGGACCTTTTACTGGTTATCATAGAATTTGGGAAATGGGAGTTTCTGGTCAAGATTTATTAAGAGTAGGAACTAATCAAAAATTATATTATAGATTCGGTTCTGGTTCTATTTACAGACAATGGACAATGCCTTCTGGAGTTGATTTAGATTCAAGTAGTTGGTTACACATAGTTTTAGTTTTTAAAGCTGGTTCTGTTACTGACGCATCTGGAACAGCAGCGGGTAATGGTGTTGCGGATATAGACTTGTTTATTAATGGAGATTTATGTTCTCAAGATTTCTTATCAGCTGGAGCTTCAGCGACTACTTGGGGAGCCAGTAATTATGGAATTAGAAATTACTCTGGTCAGCAGTTAACAGCTCGTTCTAACGTACAAATATGGAATAGTGAGTTAACAGCTCCACAAATAACAACTCTTTACAACAACGGTAAACCTTACTTAGGTACACAACCACAACCTAGTAACTTAAAAGGCTGGTGGAGAATGAATGCTGATACTAGTAATTGGAATGGAAGTAATTGGGAGATAGGTAGTTCTACAGCGAATTATTCTACTGCTTTAGATTTTGATCAATCAATTCCAGCTAGAATAACCTTAAGTCCGGATATAGATTTAGGAATAAACTCTACAATTTCAATGTGGTATAAATGGGATGGGAGCCCAGCTTTAGATGATTATTTATTAGGTTTTGGTTTTAGTTATTTATTATATCTTCAAACAGGTACAATAAGAGCAAGAATTGGCTCAAATTTTCCAGCGTTTTCATATACTACACTTGCAAATGTTTGGTATAATTTAATAATGGTTAGAACAGGAGATAGTATTGAAATTTTTATAAATGGTGATTCTATTGGAACTCAAACAGGGTTTGGAACAACTGATAATACAGTTTTTGATTCTATTGGGGCAAGAGCAAGCGGTGCAAAACCCTTTAATGGTTTGATTAGTAATGTAGCAGTTTGGAACTCTAATCAATCTTCGGAAAAAGACAATATATATAATAATGGTACTCCAGCTACTTCATATACTAATACCCCTACAGCCTGGTGGAAGCTAGATAATACTACTATAACAGATTCAAGCGGTAATGGAAATACCGGTACTAATAACGGAGCAACACAAGTTTCATCTTTAGTTTCTACACTAAACGGCGCTAGCTCAGGTATGACTACAGCAAATTTAGTTAACTCTGACTTAGAAAGAAGTATTCCGTATAGTAGTTATAGTATG
>Ga0163109_10001734_pt1 | contig 17191 bp, 22 predicted proteins | sample CRUFie1St13metaG_FD_108704 | JGI IMG/M metagenome (GOLD analysis project Ga0163109, IMG submission 108704) | Marine microbial communities from the Costa Rica Dome - CRUD Field 142mm St13 metaG | ecosystem: Environmental > Aquatic > Marine > Oceanic > Photic zone | place: Costa Rica: the Eastern... | reverse complement strand
GGAGGTGGTACAACTGTCAATCCTGAATTTACTGAAAGTATTACACTTGATAGTGATGAATCTACAGATCCTGTAAGCACACAATTTTTTGTTTTCTATGGCAACACAACAGATGCTACAACTACTAGATTGTACAAAGACAGTAGTAATACAAGTATTGCTGTACCACAACAAACAACTATGTTTTTTGAAGCTGATATTGTTGGACGCAACAATACTACACCAGACTATGGTGCATTTAAAGTAAAAGGGGTGATTGATAATAACAGCAGTGGTACTACTAGCCTTATAATGAATCACAAAGAAATCATGCATGCAGGTTCTAACGAGCTGTTCGATGCTAATATTGTTGCAGATAACGCACTAGATTTACTTGCAGTGGAAGTAAATGGCGAAGCGGCAACAAATATTCGCTGGAGCGCACTTGTAAAAGTGGTATCTGTGAAACAAACTTGATAAATAAATGCATAGCCACATAACTAATGATGTGAGCGAGTGAACAGAAACTTATAGGAGAAAGCAAAATGGCTTTAACAACAGCAGCAGTAACCAAAGCAGGTAATGGCTTAGGTTCAAGAACAACAATTCTAGTAAGCGATGCAGCAGTTGCAGATGATGCGGCAGCAGAAGCAATCGAAAAAGCACTTACTTCAGACGGACACACAATTGCGGCAGTAGCTGGTACAGCTAACAACTCAGGCGTGATGCACTTTGCAGTACAAGGTGGACCAGATGCGTCAGCATTTTCAGGCGAAGTAAAAGGTCAAGCCCTTAGTGCAGTAATTACTTTTGAAGACTAATTAGTCCTCATATCTAATCCAAAAAGCAGTGCTCATGCACTGCTTTTTTTTGACTAAATATACTTAATTAAACAAAGGAGAAATTCCATGCCTATTACACGTAATTCAAACAATATCATTAGTTTTGGACACTTTAATGGTATCGCAGATGATATAACTGTTTTTACAATTGATGGCGGAGCAACTCTTGCAAACGAAACCAATCCAGGCGAAGCTATGGAAGCTATCATGGAACTAATTCATGAGAAGTGTACAGTGTTAGCAGTAGGCGTTGAAGATGGCGCAGGTGGTTTTCGTGTAATGTTACAAAACAGTGCTTGGACAGCAGGCGCACTTCAAACAGCAATTCAAGCATTGGGTGCAAGTGTTGGTACAAACGGTTATGATGCAAGTGGTGCTACAGTAACAGATTTTACATTTTAAAAAGGTTATCCCCCCAGGAGAAGAGGGCGCATTTAGGTGCGTCCTTTTTTTTTATTAAATAGTAGTATGAAATACTTTGATGAAGATCAACTTGTAACAATTCAAGTAATCTATCATATGCCAGACTATACACACGTACTCAATGAGTTTATTTGGCAAACACACGATATTACACCTAACTTTCCACGTACACATAGATTCATTGACTTTTGGCATCACAATATAGATGGCCCAATTAATGAAGCATTAGTATGGTATGTAAACTATTGGGGAGGCAAGGAGTATCGTAAAATAGATTATGAACTGCACATTCAATAAATACTAGTGCAATAAGAGGAGTGAAACCATGAACACCAAGAGCTTTTGGTGGCAAGCACCAGAGTATTTTAGCAGATGGAGACTGTTTCCTAGAGCATTTATAAGTATGTACATATATCTGCTGTACGAAGTTTGTACTTGGTTTATGGCATTACCAGAACCCAACAATGCACAAGCAGGACTAGTAAGTGTTGTTGTTGGTGCAGGCGCAGCCTGGTTTGGTTTATATGTCAACAGTACAAGCACTAAACATGATCAACCAGTAGCAGTGCCACAACAAACAGGTAGTATGCCAACACAAATAAGTGCAAGCACTACAACCCCAACTGCAACGCCAGTTGCAATGGCGGTAAATACAACTGTAGAAGATGCAGACCTACCACCACCAGTAAGAAGAATTTAATGCAAGATTTTTATATACAGCAAAGAACACAACAGCAACTAACCAGTGATCAGATACAAAGATGGTATCTTACAGTAAACATGTTAGGTCCTGACAATATCATTGGAGATGAGTTTATTTTGGCAAGTCAAGAAAGTGATTTGCTGTATATAATTCCATTAGTAAGACATCTTACTGCACAAGAGGCAGAACGCATTGTAGAAGGATACATGCGTATAACAGATCATGACTTTGAAATTGAAACCAGCAACGTTTATAGAGCTGATGCTGATTTTATGGATCCTTGGGATTTTGAAATCGTAATGGATGAAGGTGCTAAAAGCACAATTGAGGAGTCGTATATAAGACAAGCACACAATGAATGGATACAAGAAATGATTAGCAAAGGCTATCGTTACGGTTTAAACATGAGTGCTGATCAAAAAACACACCCAGCTATGCGTCCTTGGGACGATTTACCCAGCACATATCAGCGCATGCCTCACATTAATGAACGCAAACTGCTAAACTATTACAGTCAAAACATCAGTAAATTCTCTTGACATCTTGAGTAATTTACGCTATAGTGTAAAAAGTAACATTTTACGGTGGAGCGTATGCATGAATGATTTGAAGTTTACCAGTGCAGGTGATTACATGCGTAGCATACAAAAACGTATAGGATTTGCATGTAAATACATGCACCCGGATCAAACACAACCTAAAAAGATTCTTGAAGAAATACAGAGACCGCTGACTGAAAAATGCACTACTATTACATGGTTAAACAATCAAAAACGAGAAGTAGCAGAACAACGTTTGTGGGACATTATGGAACACAACGGAGCGGCGGCTTTGAGACTTGTAGAGTATGTAGGGAGTTTACCTAATGAATTACGAATGGTACGTCTTGGTTCAAATCAGCTTCCTGCTTATACTCAGCGTGATTGGAGTTATTATTGGCAACAATCTGACGTCAAAGCACGAGCACAAAAACTCTATGCAAGAGTGGGTGAAGCTGCACGTAGCCTTGATGTTCGCTTGTCTATGCATCCTGGTCAGTTTACTGTGCTTGCAAGTGACAACCCTGATGTTGTAAATAGAAGTATAGAGGAGTTCGAATATCATGCGGATATCATCCGGTACATGGGTTACGGTAAAAGTTGGCAAGACTTCAAGTGTAACGTCCACATCTCGGGCAGAAAAGGTCCAGCCGGTATCAAAGACATCCTTCCAAGATTGTCTCCAGAAGCACGAAACTGTATTACTATCGAAAACGACGAAATGTCCTGGGGACTCGACGCAAGCCTAGAACTAAGTAATGATGTGGCACTAGTGATCGACATTCATCATCATTGGGTGCGTACAGGAGAATATATCGAAGCCGACGATGATCGTGTTAAACATGTCATTGATAGTTGGCGTGGTGTTCGTCCTACTATGCACTACAGTATATCTAAAGAAGAATTACTAGCAGAACATAGCAAAAGCACTCAACCAGCTATGGATGAATTGCTCGCAATGGGCTACAAAAAAGCGAAGCTAAGAGCACACAGCGACATGTGTTGGAATACAGCCTGCAATGATTGGGCATTGAGCTTTTGGGATCACTTTGACATTATGGTAGAAGCCAAGCACAAAAATCTAGCAAGCGAACAACTGTATGAGCAATCAAAACTTTGAGATTAAGCGTAGATTCGATTTTCAACGAGATGGATTTACTCGAGATTTATTTTTAGACAAAACTCGAGAGCATATACTAAACAAAAACACAGATGTAAACATATATCCTGTGAATGCTTACATTTGGTTTCATGACATACTACCTCACGTATTCAATTATACTGTTGAAACGTTTAGTCACACTTGGATTAAACAAACTATACTACAGAGAAATTTTGAAGATAGAAGCTACACATACAAAGGTAGTCAAGTCAATAAACTTTGGCAAACATATTCACAAGACAAAAATCTGTTCTTTATGTTTACTAAAATCTATAAGTTTATGCAGAATATCCCTCGTGAGTTTATTGTTCCTATAAGTTTAGGAGCCGTTCCAACTGAAATAAGAAAACCCAGTGGTGATACAATGCCAGGCTGGGATTATAGATTTCATCCAGGTGGAACTAAACTTAGATGTTTAAGTTTCATGCCTAGCAATTTAAACTTCAATATAATGATTACACATAGCCCAAACACACATCATTTACAAAACTATTTTAAAGAGAAAAGCATAGAGTATTATAGTTTTGTTAACTCCAGCAACAATGAACTCAAAAGATTGTTAAACCTTGATAAGTTTTATGACAATGCTTATATACTTTATAACCAAGAAGTTGGATTCCAAATAATGGAAAGTGACGAAGAAGCAGACAGTGAACTAGGTTTAGAATGGCATGTAGAGTTGCGCAATAAATGTGTGTATGTAAATAATTACAAAATTATTAACTGGAATAAATTTGATCAGATGTTTGAATTTGTCAATGAACGTAAAAATTTAAACGATACTCGCTGTCCAAGAGACAACATTCACTGTCCACTACACAAAACTCAATAAATACTTACATGAGATTGTACGAGCTTACAGAAGCGAAGGTTGAGCCTGACAAAGAGTTTATGAGTCAGGTAGAGCAAATTCTTGACGACAGCATTGAAGAGTATCAACAAGTATTAGACAGCAACGGAGATGTAGATGACATCGACGAACTAGAAGATATACTTAACCAAAACAATTATGAAAATTTACCAATTGAATTTATAGCTAGTGACCAAGAACGCAAAGATCCCAACGAATGGATCAGCGCAGAAGCAGGCATTGACAAAGATGGTAAATTTATGAATGTATATTTGTTTTCAAAGAACCTCGAAGGCAAATACGGTCCAAAAACTTTTAAACAACTTGTGATGCGAATGCTCGCACATGAAACAATACACTGGAATCAATATAGTAAAATTGGATTAGACAAAGTAAACAAGATAAAAAGTGGACATCAAAAAGGTACTGAACTAGCAAACAAAACAGGACGCAGTGAAGATTGGATGCGTGAGTATTTGCGTGATCCACATGAACTTATGGCTTATGCAAGTGACCTAGCTAGTGAAATCAAAGACACAGACAATCCAGAACAAGTGTTGCGTAATCCAGAAGCACATAAACAAGATTTACCCAGCTATGCTAGATACAGAACCGTATTTGAGCCTAGCAGTAAAGAAATCAAACAACTCTTAAAATACACAGCAGATTATTATAAATAGTACTACGCCCAGTAGGGTTTATGGGGCTCCAACCTCGTAGCGGCTAGAACCCGCATAGGACTTCTATAAAGGAGAAATCAAATGGGAAGACCAATTAATAGTAGAAATTTTGGTGATACATCAGGTGGTGGTCAGCAAATTTCAGTATCAGCAGATGTTGGTGCAGGCGCCGGTGCTGGCTTTATTGTAAAGCAAAAAGGTAGCAAGCGTTTTTTATGTAGCGTAGGCGGAACTACAGCAGTTTGTAGTTTAGTTACAGGTGCACCAGGCGTAGGTGAAGTAAGAATTACACTTGCAGATAGTGCTGCAGGTACTTACTATGCAAGCAAGATTTCAGGAAGAACATGTACTGTTGAAGCAGGCACAGGCGCACAGTTCAATACTGGCGATAAAGTGGCTTGGAACACTACAGGCGCAGTACTCGATACTTCAATTGAAATTACAAACGCATAATTTCTACATTAACTAACTAACACCCTTGGGCTAAATACTACTAATACAGACCAAGGGTGTTCTTATGAAGATTAATGAATTTATTGAAACAAAGACTCCGGTACAACAGGCTATTGAAGAACATGTAGCTAGAGGCGTACCGTTTAGAGAATGTATTTTCCGTCCTGGAAGTACTGCGTTTAGAGAATTTTATCGCACAGTTAGAGATATGCACAGTCAAGGCTTGCTAGAATTAGATTGGGAAGACGAAGAGCTTCTTGAAACAAATATTGGCGAACTAGTGCGTATAAATGGAGAGATTGTTCCGTTGGATGTGCCGTTTGTAGAATTCACTGAACCAATGGCAAGACAAGCGGCTAAAGATGCAGAAACAAGTGCTAGAGCATTAGTCCAATTTCACAACAAGATGGATGCTAAAATGGCAAACACACCCAGCATTGCCAATACACAGCAATATAAAGATTATAAAAAAGGCAATCAACAACGTAAGATTGCGGCAATGAAACAAGGCATGCCTTATGGTAGACAAGATGGTCCTGGCACTGGTGCTAACGCAATGCCAGGTGGAGCATTAAAGCCTATTCCAGGTCTGAACATGAATGAATCTGAGTACGAGTATACAGGTGATTATCATCCAAGTGTTGATATGGCAAGAGATGATGACGAGCTTAATTACTGTTATGACTGTAAACTTATTTCAAGTACCATTGGAGAAATCGAAGTTGAAGGTAATGATGAAACAACAGTTGTATGTCCACGCTGTGGTAGTGAAGCATATGTTGTTGCAAGTGATGATGAAATTGCAAAGTATGCCAGTATAGGTGAAGCAGAGTATCAAGGCAAAAAAGTAAAACTAAACAGCCCTAAACGTGGAGGGAGTAAAAAGTTTTATGTGTATGTTAAAAATCCAAAAACAGGCAGAGTCAAAAAGATCAGTTGGGGAGATACAACAGGTCTAAGTGTAAAAGCTAAAAACAAAGGCGCAGTAAAAAGTTTCGTAGCTAGGCACAAGTGTAAACAGGCAAACGACAAAATGACTGCAAGATATTGGAGTTGCAGAACTCCAAGATACAAAGCATTAGGCGTTAAGGGAGGCCAATGGTGGTAACTCCTTATACAGAGATTGTAAAGGGTAGGACAAGAACCAGAACATTTGAAAGTTCTGTTGATGGAGAAGAATTGGTTTGGCACAGAGATAGGCAAACACGAACAGTTAAGGTATTGGAGGGCACAGGTTGGCGATTTCAAATGGACAACCAATTACCACAACAACTTAGCAAAGGTGATGTCCTTCACATACCAAAAGAAACTTATCATAGGATTATGGCTGGCGATAATAATTTAGTAGTAGAGATCGAAGAACATGAAGATTGATCAATTAGACGAAAAGTGGAGCAAAAAATATAAAAAGTCTATTGACTGTAGCAATCCAAAAGGTTTCAGTCAACGTGCCCATTGTGCTGGACGCAAGAAAAATGAAGACATCGAAGAAGGCAAACGCATACCACGTAAAAAAGGACAACCAGCTGGATCAAAAAAACATAGTGATTTATACACAGATGAAAATCCAAAAGGCACAATACATGGATTAAAATTTGCAACAGTAAAAGATGCAGAAGCATCAGTCAGTAAAATACGTAACAGTGGAAAAAGCCATGCACACAAAATACAGGCGGCAGTTGCTATGGAGCAAAGAGCAAAGGCGGCAGGTAAAACATCAGCGGCGGCAGTGTATAGAAAGTACATCAACGCAATGAAGAAAAAAACAAAAGCAAAAAACGAATCAATCCAAGAACTAAAGATTGAAAAGCCTGATAGTGTAAACACCAAAGGTATTAAACGTTCAGAAATGCCTCAAATAGCAACAAAAGATTATAACGAATTTATTGACTATTTGAAAGACAACGGTGCAGAGTTTAGCAAACAAACCATGCCAGCACAACAACTTAAAGCTACACAAGGTGAGTTTAGCGACAAAGGCGTAATGAAACAAATACGCAAACAACTGGCAGGAGAACCACGCAAACCTGTAATTGCTAGTCAAGACAATTATATCATTGATGGACATCATAGATGGCTTGTAGCATGGAATACCAAAGATAGTGTTGATGTTTTCAAAGTAAACATGGATGCTGACAAACTACTAGCACTGGTAAAAAAGTTTCCTAAGACCACATACAAAGATATATATACAGAAGAATTATACAAATTTGACAAAGATGAACCTATGAAAAGCACAGTAGCAGTTCGAGGTTATGGTACAATGAGTATTGATGGTCTGATGCAAAATTTGGTACAAAGTGTCACAGAACTGTTAAGCAGAATGAAGCAAGGCACAGACGGTATGCGTTTTGCAGACTATGAGCTAAACAAAAACAAAGTGCTTACAACTAAACTTAGCTCACTTATACAGGCGTTAGATGATCTACAAGCAATACGTAAACAAGGCGGTGCTAGAAGTAGAAACATACAAAAAGAAATGCAAGACTATCAAACTGTCACAATACCGAAGAAAAATCCAATGGCTCCAGGTGATTTAGCTGATGTCACAAAATATAGTAAAGCGGGTAAAAAATCGTACGACTATTATCAAAAGCAACTGGACAAAGATCCAAACAAAACTTTTACAATGAAAATACCAAGTGCAAGATCATTGGGTATAGGTGAAAATGAAGCACAACAAGAACTTCCGATTGATGTTAATAAAATACTTGGAAATATACAAGAGTTTGAAAGCAAACAATACATGACTGTACAAGATGCAGATATGATGCGCAGAGCTATACAAAGTTTGACTAGCGGTAGACAAACTGTATATCCTGAAGCTATACTAAAATTACTAACAATGGTGACAAGATGAGATTACATGAATTAACACCAATGACAAAGAGAACAGGAGCAGGCGGCTCTGTAACCACTGTAGGTGGACAAGAGATTGCAAGAAGCACTCCTAAAATTGGTGGACTACAAACTACTTCATATGCAGATGGTTCAGTAAAACAAACTTATCAAACTACTGATAAAACTGGCGATGTCAACATTAAACAAACTAAAGTTAATGGCAAAGATGTAGGTATGGATATAGACGCTGGCGCTATGAGTGTAGGGACTACTGGTACGCCACAAAATGCTAAAGTTAATAGAATGAAATTTGATATGGGTGCAGGTGTTACTTTGAGTGCTAAACCAGGCTCAGCAACAATAACAGGACCACAAGGTCAAAGAAGAACTTTTGGAAGCCCAAGATGAAAATAAATGATTTAGCAGAAGCAGGCGTAGGTAAAATTACCAAACAGAATACTACTGTAGATGTCAAGCCGGGTGAAACAGAGAGACAAGCTAAAAAGTTCTTTGGAGGCACAGGCAAGCCATTGCCATTGCATGCAAAAGCAGCACAAAACAGCACACCTAATAAACTGTACAACTTGGGTTTGGCAGAGAACATGAGTGTAACTGGAACTGCACGAAGACGTTTAGAAAAAAGAAAAGGTATTGAGATCGGATCACCTGAATGGTTCAAACACTGGTTTGATCTGCCTTATTTGAGAGAAGATAAAAGTGAAAGTTACTTGTTGCAACTAGAGCGTGATTATGATAATAACATGTTGGTGTTACACGTACTAGACAATCGCAAAAAACATCGCACAGAAGTGAGAGGTAAAATGGGGTACGAAAGTGGAAATTATGATCCCAAGGACAAACTGCACAAGATATTAGATGATATTGGCAAAGCGGCTAACATGAGCGAACTTATGAATGGAGAAGTAGTAAGTATCAATCCTAATCATCCAGATGGAGATAAAGCCAAAGCAGTTGCTAGACAATTGACCAGAGAAGATATCAGCAGAGTTGATTTAGAACAGCTGGAAAAATTTGCTGACAAACTGTTTGGCAAAGTAGGTATTGACGTAGAATTCACAAGACATTTTTTAGATCGTGTGAATGATGTACGTAATAAAAAGCCAATAACAATGAGTGAGTTGACAAGATTATTCAAACAAGAATACAAGCGTTGGGGTAAACCTATTGCACAAATGGGGCCTGACCAAGAAGCAGTAATGAAAGATTTGCAAACAGATATCAATCTTCCATTTGCACTACGTTGGGACAGCAAAAACAATGAACTAGATCTAATTGCTAAAACTGTTATGCGCAAAGCAGATTTTAAAACACCTGATCAAGAGTTTCCTGTTGAAGATATGGCGGTTGAAAATATACCTTCCACAAACAAACCAGGAACAATAGGACAAATGATCAATTGGGGTGGAAAAAACACACCACCAGTGAAAAAAACAAATGTGTCAGTAGCAAGAAGAAAACAACCAGAACCACAAAGTTGGTGGCAACAAATGCTAGCAAAAGGTAAAGATCTTTTTGATGATGAACAAATAGAAGAAGAATCACCTTGGAGTATACTGACACGCAAAGCAGGACATATAGTGAAAGCAGAACAATATAAAAAAGCAGCAAAGTTTTTACACAATATACTACAGAGAAAATATGACGAAACTGACGGCAAACTAAGACATTCATTGGGTTACTATGCACAAATGCTGTCAAGACAAACAGGCAACAGAATTGATTGGCGTGAACTACAAGCAGAATATTTAGACACATACGGAAATGCAATGTTTGAAAAAATTACAAAAAACACTTCAATGGGAGATGTGATTGATGATTTTTACAAAAGTGATGCACCTCAGTTCAAAGGCAAAAGCAAAGAAAAACGTAGACAAATGGCTATTGCCGCCAAACTATCTATGATGGATAGTGTTGATGAAAACTTTGCCGACGGTAAAAAAAAGGGCAAAAGTAGACCTGGCAGAGTAAAACGTGCAGGTGCTAGTTGTAATGGTAGTGTGAGTGAGCTACGTAAAAAAGCAAAAAACAGCAGTGGTGAAAAACAAAAAATGTATCACTGGTGTGCAAATATGAAAAGCGGACGCAGTAAAAACAAGAGTTAAAACATGCGAATAGCAGTCCTGGTTACCGGACAACCTAGATTTATTGAGCAAGGTTCTTGGTGGCTAAACAATCGAACATTTGATGATACATGTGATGTAGACTATTACTGTTACTTTTGGAGTAATGGCGATCCCGATCTTGTGAACAAAATACAAAACACATTCAATCCCAAAAGAACTAAAATAGTAGACTATGACAAAGTTTGGAATCGTTGGACACATCAAGTTAGTACTGCAAATGCTACAGAAAAAAACTGGGATCCTATACACAAAATAATAAGACAGCATGCTTGCTTTGGAGGCACCAGTGATTGGAAACGTTGGCTTGAACAAGAAAATAATATACTCAGAAGTTGTCCAGGACAATACTTTAGTGCCGCAGATGTTTTCGATCTAGTTCCTAACATCGATGAATATGACTTGGTCATAAAAACTCGCAGTGATTGTATGTTGATGCCACCCAACAGCGGCTGGACATGGGTTAAAGAACACATTGAACATAGATCCAAATCACTAAAAGATGATCCCATAATATGGATACAAAAATCAAAATTAACAAAAAGTAATTTTTTTATACTAGATCATTATTTTTATGGATTGCCCAAGGATATGAAACAGTTTTTTAATCCACAGCTCAAACAAAACTTGTTTAATCTAGTTACAAAAGACAAGTTAGCATTTGCAGATTTAGCCATTTCAAATCCTGGAAAGCAAGCTCATGGTTTACATTTACACGAAATCATTTGGTCCAAGCTACAAATGTACACTAACGACATGTATTTTATGAGTATGGATAACATACACAATACACGCAGTCAACTCATAAGAGAAACAATAGAAAACATTGAAGGATTAGAATTTTGAAAATAGCAATATTACTAACAGGACAACCAAGACATCTCGAAGAAGGAGCATGGTGGTTTAAAAACAGAGTGTTTCCCCAACACTTTCAAAATATTCAAGTAGATTACTATTGTTGTTTTTGGGATGACAAGTCACCTGATCTTGCAGATAGAATCAAACGAGCCTACAATCCTGTCAAGTTTGAAATACACAATTACAGAAATACTATTATCGAATTTAGAAACGAAGTTGATGAATTTTATAAAGACAATCCTGAATATAACTTAGACAAATTAGATGAACAAATTACAAGCAATGTATGTTTACGAGCACAAGACAGTGCTTTTGCAAATAACTTTTGGGGAATGTTTTTGTGCATTGATAAAGCTACTAAGATGACTGGAGATTTGTCTAGTCAATATGAAATAGTAATTAAAACTCGCGCTGATGTAATAATGAATCCTATGGCAGAAAAGTATTGGTTAGATAGTTTTAAAAATATTTACAGAAACACCAAAGTGTTTGGCGATAAAATAATGGCAGACTTTTTGTATATAAAACAAGGTATTCCATTTATTGGGGATTTCGCTTTTTTTGCAAAACCAAAAAACTGGTATAACTACACCAAAAATTTTAGAGAGAATTGTTTAAAGCTAGCGACTGTGGATAATATGCATTGGTACAACGAAAGATGGACAAGTGAAGTTCCTTTTCCGCACAAGACTTGGATGTATTTGAGCTACTATAGTGGTGCAAGTTGGCTAAGTTGGCATGTTGTTTGGCCCACACCCTATGCAAACACACTAATACGTTTGCCTAACCTTAATATGGAAGAACATACATATGATAGTCTAGTAAAGATTTTTTGGCAAGAAGCAGATCCAGCAACAAAAGCCTGGCATCATAGAAATTAAAATCACATAAATAACTGTATGAAAGTCTGGGAAGTAATATCTGAAACAATGAGTGCAGGCGCTACAGGCGTAGGTGGTATTGCTACGATTGCAAAGCCAATGAAAGGCATACGTAGACGTAACAAAGATACTATTTTTGCAAGCAAAGATGAAAAAGTTGAGACTGACGAGTCTAAACCTACAGATCCTACTTACCTAGGTTACCCTAAAATGATCCGGAGAGACCTATGAGATTAGAAAAAATCAGCACAGAAAAACAAGTTACTCGTCCTCAAATTGTAAAAGAAGGCAGTAACTATAGAGTTTTGGATGTCAATGGAGTAGAACGTAAAGTGTTCGAAGACAGAGACTTGGCAAAACTTTGGAAAAACAAACATATTGAAGAACTAAAAGCAGGTACAGAGCCTGTGCTTTACACCAGTGAAATAATGGAAGGTGTATTAGATGCTACTGACGAAGATGGATGGATGGCAAAAAGTCAACTGTACAGACTCAGTAAGTATGCTATCGAATTACATGGCATGATTGGTGACACAGACAACTTAGAACCTTGGGTACAAGCAAAAATTACCAAAGCAAGTGACTACTTGGGTGCAGTAAAACATTACATGGAATACCTAGCAGTCAACGATTATCCGCAGGTTCAAGTAGTAGATGACATGGCTCCTGAAGAGGAAGTCTAATGCGTTTACATGAACTAGATAGACAACAAGTTAACGAAGCAGCTCAAGCACTAGCACTTCCAGTGATTGGATTTGTAAGTCCGGCTGCGGCTAATGCTATTTTAACTGCATTGGGTATGGGTGCTACTGGATTGGCTGCTTACTACACAAGTAAAGAGTTACAAAAAGTAAAAATAGATTTTCCTGGTGCATGGGAAAATATTAGTAGCGCACTAGAAAAAACAGGCGAACAAATTTCTAACGGAGCAATGATGGCAAATCCAACAATTATGACTGCTATTATTCTTAAAAAGTTCATGGACAATCCTGAATCTTTTAACAACCCAGAAACAGTTAACAGTGCTATCAATAGTTCAGCTGAAGAAAGTATGAAAACAAATGTAGGTGCACGACCTGAAGTAACTGCTAGTGGTGGACGCACTAAGAAAAATCAATTAGCAAGACAAGCCGCATGGGATGCCGCTTATGGTCAAACACACCTTTATAACGGTGAAGCAAATCCTGACGCTGGCAAGATTGATCCGGGTCTAGTCAGAGCACAGGCTGCACTGAGTGCAAAAATTGAAGCTGAAGCTCAAGCCAACAGAGAAAATTCACTAGCGAATACAATTGCTAACAATGTTCCACCAACAGTTATGACTCAAACACAACAATTACAAACACAAACCAATGACGAAATCAAAAACAGTGGGATTACAAGTTTTAATGATGCTGATGTAACAGTTAATAAAGAAATTTCTACACTAAAACCTGTTGAAATTAACACCGACAAACCCACTATTGGCATAGTGAATCCAAATGAAATAAATGTTACTACACAGATAGACCAACCAAAAGTAGTAGGCACTGATAACACTGGTGCAACTACTGTTACAAAAACTATTGACCCGCCTGATGTTCCAAAATCAGCACCAAAGTTGACTATACCAAACAGTATAAGTGCAAATACAAGCCTAAATGTTCCAGGATATGATGCTCCAGTAAAGGTACAAAGTGTCAGTCCTAGAGGAATTGTAGCAACAACTACTGATGGACAAACTGTAAACTTCCGTACACAAAAGGAAATTGACGCTATTACGGTGAACAAAGTAACTCCAACACTAGCACAGCCAAAAACAACGGATAATGATGTAACAATAACCATACCTAAAGATACTATAGGTCAAAATGATATTAACGTAGGTGATCTTTCAAAAGGCGATCAAGCCGCAGGAGCAAACGCACAAGGAGGCGGTGCTGGCGGTGCTACTACTACAGGTGGAACTACTGCGGGTGCTCCACCAATAGCTGTACCTGTACCTGGTACAACTGGAATTGGCGCAAGATCTGGTGCTCAAACTGGTGCAACTGCAAATACTGACGCAGGCACAGTAGCCACTACTAAAACACGCGGAGCACCACCAGGAAAAGGTAAAAAGATTGGCGGATTTAAATTACCAAAAATACCAGGTGCTAAAGGTCTAGACATGGATTTAATCAAATGGCAAGAACTAGAGCCAAGTGATCCGTTGGGATTAAGAACAATGGGAAAAGGCGGAGAGAAATAATGCAAAACACACAAGAAGGATATCAAATCCTACCACCAATGGATAAAGAACGCTACACAGAGATACAAGGAATGGAAGGTCCATTTATGACACGTAGTGGAAAAGTAGTATACTATGATCCACAAGAAGGTTCATACTACGACAGAGACACAGACATGTATCTTACATATGATGAGTGGAAAGCATTAGATGAAGAAATGAATCCTAATGAAGTTGAACGGGAAAAACGTAGAGCATCCAACATGCCTTATGGAAACGATCCTAAAATTAAAAAAACAACTAAGGATAAATCAACATATATGAAACCAATTATTTCTCCACGTGATATTCCTAGTTTTGGTACAATTTTGAACAATGCAACCGAAAGAATGAATGAAGGTATGATGAGCGATATCCATGCAAGAATCAGTACCGCAGATGACCCAGAACAAGAAATTATAGACATGATGAATGACTTTAACAGCCCAGAAGGTGATATCATTCGTAGAGAATATGAAATTACAGCAGGCGAACATGGCTTACACGGTGACGATGATATGGAAACAATCGTTGCTATTATGGCCGATGATATTGGAGTAGCTGAAGGACACAGTCCACACAAAAAAGGTACAAAGAAATACAAAGCACACATGGCAGCAATGCATGCCAATAGTGCAGAGCCTAAAGGTAAAATGATAGAAGGTGTAAAACGCAATATTCTTTACAGGGAGATCGGCAAAAGACTTGCTAAAGGACACAGCATTGATCGTATTAAAAAATACTACAAAGATATCGACGACAAACATCCTGGTCATATTGAAAAGATTGTGCAAGCACTTAAAGACAGAAATGAAATACCAGAAGATAGTATGAACGAAGGCAAAGAGAAAAATTATATATGTGTACATGCTAAAAAAGGAACACATCAATGTAAAGCAGATAGCACATACGGCGCTGCCAAAAAAGCCGCAGAATTTTGGGGAATGAAAAGCACAGCAGGCATTGATGTTCATTTAACTGATGAACCTAAAACTGCAACAGAAGGTGCTATGGATGATGAGATTGCAGCATACTACAAACAACTTAAACTTCCTAATATGAAAAGCTGGAAAAAATTAACCAAACAAGAAAGTGTAAAAGAAGATGACATTGATGAAGACGCTACACAAAGAGCAGGTGATATTGAATTACTTAAACCAATGATAAACATGGATCCAAAGGTACTACCTATCTATGCTAAAAATATTATCAAAAAGTATCCACACATGCAACGCAGTGTTACCGCAATGTTGGGCAAAAACGAATCAGTAGATATTAACAAACTTAAAGCTAGTATTAACATGACTGAAGCTACCGACAGTGAAGCAGTTGCTGGATATGTTCGTACACTGTTAAATTCAAAACACGACACATGGGAAAAAGTTGATGAAGAAATCAACTTTGTAATTAGTAAGTTAACAGAAGGACATCAAGCATACGCAGAAGAAGCTAGAACTGAATTACATAAACGTTGGATGCAGGAGTACTTTGACAAAGATATTAAAGTCAGTGAAAATGTTGACACAATGAGAAAGATTGTAGCCAACAAAAGTGCAATGCCAGTTAAGTTTAGTGATGGTACTATGAAAGTTGACATGACTTCAGCTAATATTTTCCTACAAGCATACGACCAAATGAAAGAACGTAACCAAGAGAAAATTAACCAAATGATGCAAACCAAAGCAGGTTTTCTTAGAGTAATGGATTTTATCTACGGGGCAATGAAATGAGATTTGAAAAACTAAAAATTACTGAAGAAGAGTTTGACAAGCTAGCAGAGAAAAAAGATGCTTGCTATCACAAAGTAAAAGCACGTTACAAAGTATGGCCTAGTGCATATGCCAGTGGCGCACTAGTACAGTGTCGCAAGAAAGGCGCTAAGAACTGGGGTAATTCAAAGAAGAAGTAAAATGCTAATAGAAGAAATCATCGGAGAAGCACCAGCTATAAACAGATACTCAAGCACTAGTACAAGTGATTCTGGCGTAACCACTACTAAAATGCCAGGTGGTTACAAAAGTGTACAAAATGATGCAGGAACAACCACATATAATCCAGACGGGACAAAGATGAGTCAAACAAGATCAATACCCGGATTTAGCCAAGAACTAAAGTTCAAAGGTGGCCCACGTATTGATAATGTCAAAAACACATTGACACTGAGAAGAGGTGACGTTGATGTTACTAAAACTACTGACGGTGCAGGTCGTATGACCAGTGCTAGACTGGATACAGGAAATGCAAGTGTTAAAGTTGATAATAAAGGAAATAAAAGTGCTGGATATAATCTAAGTGATATAGATCGTATGAGAGTAAGCACACAAGCAACACCAGCCTCTAATATTAGAAATCTTAATAAACTTAAAAACATAGGAAGTTCATAATGCTTATAGAAGATATCATACCAGAAGGAACACGTTGTTGGAAAGGCTACGAAAAGAAGGGCATGAAAACCATGTTCGGCAAACGTGTGCCTAACTGTGTTAAGAAGGAAGATGTCGGCGGCAAATACAGCAAATGGGATCATGAAGAATCAGCAGAGTATAGCAAGCATTTAGAAGAAACATTTGGTCCTCCAGATGAAATGACTG
>Ga0163109_10001732_pt1 | contig 17202 bp, 13 predicted proteins | sample CRUFie1St13metaG_FD_108704 | JGI IMG/M metagenome (GOLD analysis project Ga0163109, IMG submission 108704) | Marine microbial communities from the Costa Rica Dome - CRUD Field 142mm St13 metaG | ecosystem: Environmental > Aquatic > Marine > Oceanic > Photic zone | place: Costa Rica: the Eastern... | reverse complement strand
CTGATGACCCGCATTCAGCAGACGATCCGCGCTAACACGACCCCCCGCCACGTGCCGGCCCGTGTTATTCAGGTTGCTGACATTCCTCGGACGATTAGCGGCAAGATCGCTGAACTTGCCGTGCGTAGGGTCATTCACGGGGAAGCCGTTGGTAATCAGGATGCCCTGGCCAATCCTGAATCACTGGTGATGTTTTCTGAACTGACTGAGCTGACGCGATGAGTGATCGTTGTCGAATCGTGTCAGAGCACCGTTTGCACATTAGGCCATTACCGCCATTTGACAGCGTCAACGCGATTGGTTGAAGTGTTGCGATGAGCAAATTGTTTTTTCGCTACGGCGCCATGAACAGCGGCAAAAGCACCGCCATGCTACAGGTCGCGCACAACTACGAAGAGCGTGACCAACGTGTTGTATTGGTGAAGTCGTCGGTTGATACCAAGGGCAATGACCAAATCGTCTCTCGACTGGGCGTGACTCGCACAGCAGACATTTTGCTGTCCTCCGGACAGGATCTGCGCGCCGCATTGCACGAGCGCGCTACTGAATCCAGCCAGGACATTGCTTGCATGTTGATTGACGAGGCGCAGTTCTTAACGCCCGAGCAGGTCGATCAAGCATTGGCGGTCGCCGTGCTCGACGGCATACCGGTGGTGGCGTTTGGTATCCGTACCGACTTCAGAACGCGCGCTTTCCCGGGCAGCCAGCGGTTGATGGAAGTTGCTCACTCGCTACAGGAGATGAAGACTATTTGCCGCTGCGGCAGCAAGGCGATTTTCAATGCGCGCTTGGGTGAGCAGGGTATTATTCGGCAGGGCGATCAGGTGATGATCGATGGCGAGCAGGCGCGCTACGAGGCGTTATGCGCCCGCTGCTATCTCGAGGCTGAACCACGCTCCGCCCTGAGCTGACACGTGGGCTATTGGGCGCTGATTTCTGTTATCGGCTCGCTTCGGTGCCTGCTATTGGCGGTTGTTTAGATGGTGACTTTCTCGGGAACGCTATCGCCGCGAGGGTGACGTTACGTGTCACATGCGGAAGGCGCTGTTTGAAAGCATGACTGAATCCAGTGCCAAGCTGGGGCTCACGGCGAAGTTGACGTACGGCTTTGGTGCGGTGGCCTATGGCATCAAAGACAACGGTTTTGCCTACTTCCTTTTATTGTTTTACGGCACTGTTGTAGGTCTTGAGCCCGCGCTAGTCGGCACGGCCCTGCTCATTGCTTTGGTATTTGATTCACTCAGCGATCCGATCGTCGGGTACTGGTCCGATAACACGCGCTCCCGTTGGGGCCGACGACATCCCTTCATGTACGCCGCCGCGATACCGGTGGCACTGTGTTATTCCCTGTTATGGCAACCACCCGACTGGAGTGACGGCGCGCTGTTTCTGTACCTCGTTGTGTTGGCCATTCTGATCCGCACGCTCATCACCTTTTACGAAACGCCAAGCTCCGCATTAATGCCCGAGCTCACCGCAGATTATGACGAGCGCACCACTATTCAGGCTTGGCGATCATTTTTTGGTTGGGCCGGTGGCGCGGGCATGGCGGTATTCATGTATGCCTTTTTACTGGTGCCCTCCGAAACCTATCCGGTGGGCGCACTGAATCGCGATGGCTACGAGACATACGGTCTGATTTCGGGTGGGGTGATTCTGGTCGCTATCCTGGTCTCAGCGCTCGGTACACAATCCCGTGTCGGCACGCTTAACGCGCCGCCGCCCAGAGCGCGCAAAGGACTCAAAGGGGTTTTCGAAGAAGTCATAGAAACCCTGCGAGACAAAAGCTTTTTCGCGCTCTTTATCTCGAACATCGCAAGCGCCATCGCCACGGGTCTGACGGCGGCGCTGACCTTTATTATGTTGACTTACTTCTGGGCATTCTCGTCTATGGAGGTCTTCTACTGGACGTTGTTAGTGGTCGTCTCCGCGATCATGGGCTTGCTCATCGCACCCTGTGCCTCGAAGCGTTGGGGTAAGAAAGGTGCGGCGCTCCGGCTCGGCGTGTTGGCTTTTACCGTTCAACCTATGCCCGTTCTGTTCAGGCAGCTGGGTTGGATGCCGGAAAACGGGGATCCGCTGCTCTTCCCGATTTTGGCCGCCGTGAACACGATCGACCTCGGATTGATTATTGCGATGCAGGCGATAATGTATTCCATGCTTGCAGACTTGGTCGAGCACACTGAAGTGAGGACCGGGCGCCGCAATGAAGGCGTATTTTTCTCGGCACTGACGTTTATCCGCAAGACGAATCAGGGTATCGGCGCCTTCGCGGCGGGCTTGATCTTGCAGGCGGTCGCCTTTCCCGATGGGGCAGCGCCATCTGAAGTGCCCGGGGCGTCGCTCACGCAACTTGGCACGTTGCTGGTGCCCTCGCAATGGGCGCTGTGGGGAGTGATGTTGATTGCCCTAGCTTTTTATCGAATAGACCGCGCGCAGCACCAATCCAACCTTGCTGCGATTCAGGCTCAGGCCACTGACCCGAAAAACTGAATACCGCGGCGGCATCTGCTCGACAGTTTTCTGCGGTAGTGCAGGACCTGACGGACTACACAAGTCGCCATGGCTGTTTACCTCTGCTCCCATCATCGAGTGAATAGAGCAGAAGCTGTGGCACCCACTGCGGGACGTCGGGTTTCACGAGTTCAAGTTGACAGGATCAACCGAGGTAAGGCGCATTGAGCCGCCACTGGTTGGGCGGTCATCCCTGTCATGGCATACTGACTGCCAATAGTTGTCCATACAGTGCAAGGAGTGAGCGTGGCGTTGAACATCGTTCAATCTTCGGATGGTCGTCGGCAGCGCAGCGAGCGTAGTCAGACAGCCATTATCGAGGCCGCCCTTGCACTGATGGATGAGGGCATCCTTGTGCCCACCGCGCAGCAGATTGCTGATCGAGCTGGTGTCGGTATCCGGTCTTTCTTCCGCCACTTCGCCGACATGGATGCGCTATTTATGGCGGCCGACGAGATGCTGTTGGAGTCTTACGAGGCACTGTTTCAGGTTGATGATCGGGCAGGTGACTTAGCAGAGCGTGTGGCACGCGCAGTCGATTTGTACGGCAACGCTTTTGATAAGTTGCGGCCGATTATTTTGTGCACACAGGCTTTGCTGTGGCGCTTCCCCAAGCTGCGCGAGAACTATGCCTGGCATCAAAAGCGGCTGCGCAAGGAGCTGGAGCTCTGGCTGCCCGAGGTGGCTTCACTCTCAAAGGACCAGCGCGAGGCAGTCCACGCCGTGGCGTCTTTTGAGATGTGGCACAGGCTACGTGAGCATCAAGGGCAGTCGCCCAAATTGAGTGCAGAGACCGTCGCCAACCTGATCCTCGCTTTGGTCAGCGCGGACTGAGCTTCGGTCTTGCGATGACGGAGCAGTTCAAAGAGCAGGGTGGGGTTGCCACCATGGATCCCAGCCATGTGAAGCGCTGGCTGACCTCCCGTTTGATGACCAAGATCTCATCTCCCCAAGCCGTCGCGGCGCGCCATCGAAAGGCGGAGAAAGCACGCCTCAAAGCAGGCAACCCGCATCGAGTCGACTACTTTCATCAGGTCGAGGAGGGGTACAGCGCTCTGGCATCGCAGCTGCTCCAAAGACTAGTTGAGCGCTACGACATTGAGTTGCACTGCCATCTGGTGCATGGTCAGGAGGGCAGAAATGCGCCGGAGCCAGAGCTGCTGGCGCGTCTTGGGCGCTATGACTCGGCGCTGATTGCCCCCGGCTATGGCCTCGATTTCCCAGTGGATGCACAGGAGCCGGATGCCGATTTGGTTGCGCTAGCGACTGAAATTCTCGCGGCACAACCTCAAGAAGATTTTTCGCAGATGGCGTCGGCAGTGAGCGACGCCCTATGGCGATCTGACTCAACTGTTATGAGCGAGCTCGCTGACCGATTCGGCCGCGCCGCGCCGGAGGCGGCACAGGCTGCACTGGAGGCTGGCACACAAAAGCGACGCGAGCTAAAGCATTACTCGGGTGCCATGTTTCACTATGGCGGTGAGTGGTATTGGGGTGTCGATCGGCTTTATCACCTCGAGGACCGGCTGACGGCCTTGGGTGCGGACAGACACCCTGGCCTGCCGATGATTGCGCCTCGCCCAACCGAGGATATGAAAGGCGCCCGGGATGACGGGCAATACACTCTTGAGTTGTATGCATCTTTGAGAAGTCCCTACACGGCCGTGATTTTTGATCGGGCCGTTGCTTTTGCCGAGGCCGCAGGCGTCACCTTGAATCTCCGACCCGTTCTGCCCATGGTGATGCGCGGTGTACCCGCGACCCGTGAGAAAGGCATGTACATCTTCATGGATGCGGCGAGGGAAGCGCGGGCAGCTGATGTGCCCTATGGCAACTTCTATGATCCGATTGGGGATCCGGCGCGGCGATGCTACGCGTTGTATCCGTGGGCGGTGTCGCAGGGTAAGGGCGTCGCCCTCTGCTCCAGTTTTTTACGCCACGCCTTCTCGCTTGGCGTGAATACCAACAACGATCGCGGTTTACGCAAGGTTGTGGAAGCAGCGGGACTCGGTTGGTCCGAAGCGCAAGCTCATCGCGCCGATACGTGTTGGGAAGTGATGCTGGAGGACAACCGGCAAGCCATGTATGCGTCGGGTTTATGGGGTGTACCCAGCTTCCGACTACTCGATCCCGCGGGGGAGCCACTACTTGCCACTTGGGGACAAGACCGGCTGTGGCTGGTCGCTCACACGCTCCGCACAGTGCTCGAGGCTACCAATCACTGACCATTCAGTGTCGATGGCCGATCAATTCAATTGCGCATGCCGACTATTGGCAGTATAAATGCCAATAGTTATCTATGTCTGAGAGGTCCAATTGATTAGAGCAGTGGTAGAGCATGCGTAACGGCCTGATCGCTTCGGCGGCGGCGCTGGGTTTCATCGCGAGCGCGATCTATTTTTACCCTGGTGCGACCATACTCACCGCCGTGAAAGTGCGCACCTTGTTTGCTGATGCGCAGGTCGCGCCGGCGCGGGAGATTGCCTGGCAACAAGGGCCTGAGAAACCGGTCAGTGCGCCCGCTGATCGCCCCCCCAATATCGTTCTGATCGTCGCAGACGATCTGGGAAATAACGACATATCTACCTTTGGCGGCGGTGTCGCAGGCGGGCGCCTGCAGACACCCCACATCGACGCGCTGGCGGCCCAAGGCGCAGTCTTCACGCAGTCCTACTCGGGTTCATCTACCTGTGCACCCTCCAGAGCCATGCTGATGACCGGCCGTTATCCAGCGCGGACAGGTTTTGGTTTTACGCCGATGCCACCGTCTATGGGCCGGGTCATCACCACGGTTGCATCGGAGATGAATCGCACTCTGCCTGATCCGATTTTTGACGCAGAGGCGGCGGCAAACAAGTTGCCTTTTGAGTTTCAGGGTTTGCCCCCAGAAGAGGTGACTCTGGCGGAACAGCTTCAGGAAGCGGGGTATCACACGGTGCATATTGGTAAGTGGCACCTCGGCCGCGAAAATGGCATGGCGCCGCACGAGCAGGGCTTTGATGAGAGCTTGCTCATGGCCAGCGGCTTATATCTACCTGAGGGCCACCCCGAGGTGGTGAATGCGAAGCTCGACTTCGATCCTATCGATCAGTTTTTGTGGTCAGCGTTGAGCTACGCCAACTCCTTCAATAGCGGCAACGACGACCGGTTCGAACCAGGCGGTTACCTCACGGACTATTGGACCGATGAATCGATCAAGGTCATTAAGGCCAACCGAAATCGGCCGTTTTTCCTCTATCTGGCTCACTGGGGGATTCATACACCCTTACAGGCGACCCGGGCCGACTATGAAGGGGTAGGGGATATCCAGCCACACCGTTTGCGGGTCTACGCTGCGATGACCCGCGCCCTTGATCGCAGCGTGGGCAGAGTCATGGCCACGTTGGAACAGGAGGGCTTGGCCGATAACACCATTGTGGTGTTTACCAGCGACAACGGCGGCGCCGGCTACGTGGGCCTTGCCGACGTCAATGCTCCGTATCGGGGCTGGAAGATCACGTACTTTGAGGGAGGTATTCGCGTCCCGTTGTTCGTGAAATGGCCCGCGCGGATTGAAGCCGGCCAGGCAATCGACATACCCGCGGCCCATATTGACGTTATGCCGACGCTGATGGCCGCGGCTGACAGGCCGCTTCCCGAGGACCGTATGATTGATGGTGAGAGTTTGCTGCCGTTGATGACCGACGGTGAGACTGCACAAGCCGGCTGGTCGCGGCAGACGTTGTTTTGGTCCTCCGGGCACAACCGCATCGTGCGTCACGGTGACTGGAAGCTGCAGATTGCCGCGCGTCCTGAAATGCAATGGTTATTCAACCTGGCCGATGATCCAACTGAGCAGGTGAATTTGGCTGAAGCGCGCCCTGATAAGGTCTCAGAATTAATGACCTTGCTCGATGCTCATGCTGACAACAGCCGGCCAGTGCTCTATGAGGCAGAGATAGACGCGCCAGTCGCTATCGATAAACACCTGGCGCAACCCTTTGTGATGGGTGATGAGTGGGTTTCAGTGCCGAACTGACGGCCGTGCTCTCTTTGTTCGCCAGTCTCAAGCGAGCCGGTGGTGATTGGCCCGTGGCGGACAGTCGACTGCGGTCGGTTTCCAGCAGGACCCCGCGTGGTCGTAGCGCAGAAGGCTCACTCGTTCTCCCCTCGTCATCGTCCCAATTTTCAATGTCCGGACTAGAGGCCTTTGCGGGTTTGGATGATTTCTGTGGAGTTGGCCGGCAAGCTAAACGAGACACCGTCATAGCCGACGGTCAGGTTGGGGAAAATCTCGTCTGACCCATTCAGCCAGAGCGTTTCTTGTCCCGGCACGATGATTGGGGGCACCACGTGGTAATAAAGCAAGTGGCCTACGCCAGCGTCCCGTGCGGTTTCTGCGGCTTCCCTGGGGCTGGCGTGATAGTCGGTAACGTCGAACATAATCTTGGCAAAAATCGGGTTGCCCAGCTCTTTCGCTGTAGCTTCCATCATGCCAACCAGTTCTGGGGACAGTGCCTCGTGCACCAACAGATCGACACCCTCCGCGAAACGGGTGATGTTGTCAGATTGGGCGGTGTCTCCGCTTATCAATACCCTCCTGCCCGCGTAGCTGAATAGATAGCCCACGGCAGGTGAGACTGGTTCGTGGTCGACGCGGAGCGCCTCCACAACCAATCCATCGCCCTCGAAAACAAGTGTCAGTTCACCCATGGGTGGCGCCTCAAAGGGGATTGCGGTCAAGCCGGCTGCGGCTGACGGTGCCACCAAATCTCCGTGATGAGCATTGCGGTAGACAAAGTCCTGTGCATAGGCTGCGTTAAAGCCTGCCACGACCTGTTCCACACCGTCAGGACCGTACACCGGTAAGGGTGTGACATCATCGCCAGTAGCCCAGCGGAACGTAGCCAGTTCACCGAGCCCGTCAATGTGGTCTGAGTGGAAGTGAGAGAGAAAGACGCCGTTAACTCGCCCTGCGGGGTAGCCCAGCACTTGGAGGTTGCGCGGACCGTTGGTGCCGCTGTCAACAAGAAATAGCTGGTCACCCGCTACTACCACTACGCAGGGCCCCGAGGCTTTCGGAGCGGGCATGGGGCCGCCAGCGCCACATAACGCAACGTGCAGGCCATCTTCCAGCGCGGCGACCTGATCCGTACCCATTCTGGCGGGCAGGGCAGCCGCCATTAATTGCTCGGCGATCGGCGCGCGCTGGGAGTAACCGATAGCCGCTGTAACGGCAACCAGAACGATTAAAATGACGACTGTTTTCATGCTGCCGACTCTTTCTGTTTTTCAAAGGGCTATTGAGCGTGCGCGTAAAACTTTATCAGCATGCTTATTGGCATAAGGAATGCCAATTAAAATTATGTTGCTAGATTCGTGTGCGCAGGGTGTTCACCGATGAGACGGCCTCCTCTGCCTAATTAGCGAGACCAATTTGTAAATGCATCTGCTTGGCCTAAAATCTCCGCTGAAAACCTCTAATTCATACCTTTGTGAAATGCACAGGGTATGGCAGTATCGGGTAACATAACTAAAAAATGGCGGTAATGAAGCCGTTATTAAGACGCTGTATCAATAAAAAAGACCAAAGAACCTACCCATGGGAGTCCACAAAATGGTTAGAACATTTGCAAAAGTCGCCCTGAGCGCGGCTGTAGCGGGCATGTCCGCGACAACCTTCGGTCAGACGGTGGAATTCGGTCTGGAAGAAGTTGTCGTTACCGCGCAGAAGCGGACTGAAAGTCTGCAGGATGTGCCGATTTCAGTTACCGCGATTAGTGGCGACTTAATCCAGGATGCCTCTATCAGAAGCTTTGCTGAACTGAGTGGTTATGTCCCTAATCTTACGATCAACGAAAATCCAGTGAATACCATCATTACGATGCGCGGCATCTCAATCGGCGCCAATCAATCGTTTGAGCAATCGGTGGGTCTATTTCTCGATGGTGTGTATCTAGGCAGAGCGCGGCAGTCGCGCATTGGGCTATTTGACCTTGAACAAGTGGAAGTCCTTCGTGGTCCCCAAGGTATTCTGTTTGGGAAAAATACGCTGGCTGGTGCGATCAACGTTCGCTCGGCCGCGCCTGAAGTTGGTGAAGGAATCTCAGGTCGAGTCGCAGCAAGCTTTGAAAGCGATAATGGTGAATACTTCGAAGGCTACGTCGGCGGCAGTATGAGCGACACCGTAGCTTGGCGGCTTGCGCTTATGGACCGATCCATTGATGGATACCTTGACAACGTTGCGCTTTCAGCGGTCTATCCCGATTCACCCACAACAGATGAGACTATTGCCCGCATAGGCTTGCAATGGGAACCATCTGACGCGACATCTGTTGGACTTAGATTAACCTACGCGGACTATCAGCGTATCGGCAGCAACTCTGTAGTCACTCAATTCGCGCCCACCTTAGTTGACAGCACTGGCGACGGTGTTCGGAATCAACCATTTGTCCCCGCATCCAATCAACTGATGTATGGCATCATGGGATTTCTTTACCCTTCTTACGGAGGGGTGAACCCTAACCCTAACCTGGGCTCTCGTGACGTCTTTTATGATGGGATGTCCATTGGTGCATCGGCGCTGGGTAAGCCCGATAGGGTGTCGGGTACAGACACAGAAAATACTGAGTTCTCTCTTAACATCGAGCACGAGTTCAGTAACGGAATGACACTAAGCATGATCACTGGCCTCTCGGAGTATGAGTTTGAGGACGGTATCGAGGCTGATTTTTTGCCTGTGGACTTTATTGGCCGAAGTGATGATCAGGAGTTCGATCAGTTTTTCCAGGAGGTCCGACTTGCGTCGAACCAAGACGGACCCTTCAGTTGGGTAGTCGGTGCTAATTTCCTCGAGTCAACACAGGAGATTAAGCGGGGTGTAATGAGCGACGGAACCTTCGGGGTGCCCGGAGTCGTTCAGGCGTTAACCGGTGCCCCATCAATATGGGCTTACTCACCCGGTCAGCTTACAGCGATAGAAGCTGGCTTTGGTTTGCCTCCAGGCTCGATACCTCCTGGCGTGCAGGGCTTGTCATATTGGAATCAGGTCAATGCACTGTCCTACTATGAGCAGGACACTGAGTCGTGGGCAGTGTTTGTGCAGGGCACCTTCGATATCACGGAAAATCTGAGTGTGACGGCAGGTGTGCGTTACACCGAAGAGACTAAAGAGGCGCTCGCAGAGTCCTGGGTTAATAGCGAGGTAACTGGACTGGATGCTGAGACCCCACCTGCAGAGGCCTTGTTTGCCGGTCCTCCGACCGCACCTGCGATCGGCAACTTTTTGCTGCAAGAGCTGGCCAATAGCACTTTGGCCCGCACAAACCATCGTTTCGAGCAGGAGCGAGATACGGACCAGGCGATTCCAGCCGTCTCCATTAACTGGCGTCCCAGTGATGAACACATGCTTTATGCAAGCTATTCTGAGGGGTTCAAGAGTGGCGGATTTAACTCGGTAGACAGCCAGTTGCCGGTATTCACACCTTCTCCTGCTTGCGTTTTCATTGGGTTGCCCGGGTGCACGCAGCGAAACACACCTGACACAGGCTTTGAGTACGATGATGAATCGGCCTGGTCATTCGAGGTAGGTGGCAAGCATACTCTGATGGACGGCCGGATGCGCATCAACTGGGCTTATTACAACAGCGAATATGATGATCAGCAGGTATCCACTTTCGTCGGTCTAGGCTTTGTAGTCACCAATGCGGCAAGTACCGAGGTATCTGGTTTTGAGCTGGATGCGGCTTTTCAAGCTACCGAGAAACTTCGCTTGACCTTGTCGTTCGGCACCGTTGATGGGGAATACTCAGAGTTCAGGGGGGCCGCATGTACTGAGCTTCAGGCGGCAGACATTGCCTTTGCCAATTTCGTGACACCGGGCGGCTTAACTCCGAATTCACCCAATATCACATCGGCAGACGGTAAGTGTGCGCAGCTGTTTGATTCTGCGGGCAGGCCAACTGGTACAGCGCAAGATTTGTCTGGCAGGGCCATTGAGCAAGATGGGTACTCAGGTTCTTTTGGTGCCCAGTACGTGCAGCCGCTCGGTTCAATGAATTGGTTTACTGAAATAGACGTTAATTTCATTGATGACTACCTCATGACTGGAGATCTGGACCCGTTGGACATGCAGGAAGGATTCGAGACAATTAATCTTCGGACTGGGTTGCGCGGAGAGAACTGGATGCTCATGCTCTATGGCAGAAATATCACGGATGAGAATTTCGCGACTGGCGCCGCTGATGTGCCATTGGCTCGCGGCTCCCACATGCGCTACTTGGCAAGGGGGGAGGTCTTTGGCATTCAGGCGGCTTGGGAGTTTTAATCAGGTCGGTTGAAAATATTGATGAGGGCGGCCTTGGCCGCCCTTTTTATTGCCTGCCACCATCGATACGCCGCAGGTTACGCAGAAGGGGTGTATTGTTATGAAAACGTTTGTGAAATGGAATTTGAGCTGTGCCGCGCTGCTGGCAGCTTGGCTGGTGTGGCTGGGCTGGTTTTCAGTGCGACCGCCACTGATGACCGATCCGGCGGCGCTGGTCGGCGATGGCAGTGCACTCAATTACTGCGAATTACCTGTGCTTGATGGTTCCGGTAGGCGGGCCGTTGATATACCCAAGGGCAACACGCCTGGTTGCGGCTATGACCACTTCCCGTTGCCGATACTGGCCGCGTGCACGGAGCCACTGCCGCCGGAAGCCGATGACATTCGTGGTCTGTGGCATGGGGTATCTGGGGGTCACGTAGGGCACGTGGAGCGGGTCGAGCAATGTGGTAACCGGGTCGTTGTGACCGCGGCGGGGCTCATCCACGATTACGGCCCAAACAGTACTGGCGGTCTCAACACCAACGATACGGAGGGTTCGGTACTTTTCACTTTAGCAGGCAAAGAGCATTGTATGCGCACGTCGGCGAGCATGATCTGGGAAGACAAAAACCTCAACTTTTATGTTTTTGGTTGGGGGCCAAGGGTAGTCCGCCGCTACCGGGATGGCGACGAGCTGATCTGGGAATATGTAGATGGCTCGGTAACGCGCATGGAACGATTGTGCCGTTTACCTGAGGAGTACAAAGTGCCGGAGCCTCGGGGAAGGCGGATTGAGTTGTTTTAAGCGACGAAGCAAATGGGCGTGGTTGATTCGAGTGCAGTGATGGCGGTGCAGTTGCTGATCGGATGAGCCATAGCGATAGCTAAAGGCATTAATGGCGCAGTGTTAAAGACACAGTTACCACCGCAAGTCGCAGAAAATTTTTGTGCGGAGACGACGCATAAGCGGCCTGAGCCCAGACGCCCTTCGAATACCGCCGTGACAAATTGAGCCTAAGCATTGGAGTTGGATGTGCTCACTGAACTTTGGGTTGATCGAACCGACTATCGTCACACACGAGTGGTGCGAGGGGATATCCCTCAGTCCGGGGAGGGCGAGATTCTGGTGGCCATCGACAAGTTTGCGGTGACCGCCAATAACGTCACCTACGCCGCGTCCGGTGATCTGTTCGGTTACTGGCAGTTCTACCCCACTGAGGAAAATCCCTGGGGCAAGGTGCCAGTGTGGGGTATTGGCGAGGTCACTGCCAGTCAGGTTAAGGAGATTGAGGTGGGCGAGCGGCTCTATGGGTTCTTTCCAATGAGCAGCCATGTTCTGATGACGCCCGGCGATGTCTCGGATCGGAGCTTTACAGATGTTGCGCCGCATCGTAAGGCATTGCCCGGGCTCTACAACCAATACGCGCGAACCCGATCTGAACCCGCCGCGTTGCGCACGCTCGAGGATGAGCGCTGTATTTTTTTCCCGCTGTTTATGACCGGCTACGTGATTTCTGACCTGCTTTTGGATAACGATTGGTATGGTGTCGAGCAGGTGGTGATTGGCTCGGCATCATCCAAGACAGGGTTCAGTGCCGCGGCGTTTGTGCGGGCAGCGGGCTTTACTGGCGCCATCGTGGGATTAACAGGCGAGCAGAATGTGCCATTTGCTCAGGTTCTGGAGTGCTATGACAGCGTGGTGCCCTATGGCGATCTCGAAGTCCTCGATCAGGCACCTGCGGCCTATATCGACATCGCAGGCGATGTGAGCGTGCGATCCCGGTTGCACTGGCATCTCAATAAGGCCGCTACGTGCACGCTGTTGGTTGGGGCAACGCATTGGGATCAGTTCGCCAAGTCAGTGGACGATGGGCCGCTCCTCGGCAGTGAGCCCGAGGTATTTTTCGCGCCGGCACAAATTGAGAAACGCGATGACGAGTGGGGGCGGGGGGTGATGATGGGTAAGGCCTATACCGCCAGCATAGAATTGGTTCAAAAGTTGGCGCCTACGTTGGCGATGGAGTTGCACACGGGTGCCGAGGCCTGCAATAGGGTTTGGCAAGCATTATTGGATAATGAGATATCGGGCCAGCGCGGCATGATGCTCTCTCTGCGGGCCCACGACCGATAATGGTTTGTTTCTCGGCCTGAACCGCAAGACAGCCCTCGGAGTATCTAACGCGGAGAGAATGGCACGAAGTCAACGTGCCTTCATGGGCCGCGGGTCGTGTAATAAAAAGAGAGTCAGCGCGATGAAGAAAATCCTGTTTATCCTATTGGCCGTTGGCCTCCCCGTCGGGGTGGCGATGCTGGCAAACCCCGGTGACTTGAGTATCGGCGGTTGGCCCGCTATGACCCTCTTGGCACTGGGTTGCTTCGCGATCCAGTGGCTCGCGTTCATACCAGCCAGACTACTGCAGACCGAGAGCTTCTATGACCTCACTGGGAGCCTAACCTATATCGCCGTCACCTTGGCAGCCGTTATGACGGCGACAGCACCCTCTGGTGCGCAGTGGCTGATCGCTGCCATGATTTTGGTTTGGGCGGGCCGTCTTGGCAGCTTTTTGTTTCGCCGTATTCACGCCGCAGGCGGTGACCAGCGCTTTGACCATATCAAGGTGTCGACCTCCCGCTTCTTTGTTGCCTGGACCTTGCAAGGTGCCTGGGTGGTGATGACCAGCTGCGCAGCGGTGTCAGCTATTTTAAGCGAGCAGCCACCGGCCTTCGGCGCCGTTTTTACTATTGGCGCTGCCATGTGGATAACGGGTTTCGTGATCGAGGTCGTTGCAGACCGACAAAAGTCGCGCTTCAGGGCTGATCCTGCCAACGAAGGACGTTTCATTAACACCGGTTTGTGGGCCCGCTCGCGGCACCCCAATTACTTTGGTGAAATCCTCTTGTGGGCCGGCATTGCCGTCATGGCGATCCCCTATCTATCTGGCGCGCAGTGGGTGGTCATGCTGTCGCCACTCTTCGTGTATGCGTTGTTGACCCGTGTTAGCGGCATACCCACGCTGGTGCGTCGTGGGCAGCAGCTCTGGGGAGATGATCCCGCTTATCAGGCCTATCTGAGCACTACGCCGCCACTCGTACCGCGACTGCTGTGAGCCGTCGTTAGAGTGCGGGTCATTCGATTCCGGGTTGAGGCGCGACTGCGGCAAAAACTGATAAAGGCTGAGAGCGGCACATTCCTCATGTAGCGCCCTCTACCCCGGCGTTTTCCGCTTACCTGGCTTCGCGGTGCGCCAGACGCGCATCAAGGAGCGCGGTGGTTGCCAACATAAAAAGCCCTAGCAGCAGTCGCAGGTCGCCGAGATAAATCCGCGGCTCGATCGGATAGGCAATGGTTTTTTCGAGCCCCGCCAACTTGAAGTCGTGCCGCGCGTAAAATTCCGGATTGCCGATGATGTCGACCAGCGTGCGCCGGCTGCGGTAGCGCATGATCACGCCGTCCGACCACGCTTCGGCCCCCTCAATACCAAATAGGTCCAGACTGTCTGCAACTGACTTGCCTACCACGACGGGATGACTGGCGCGGGAGAGCAATGCAGGGATCATGTGCTCCATGTACAGGTCAACCAGCGCTTGCCCATCGGCATCGGGTGGTGCGCCCTCCGTCGGTGGTGGGTTCTTTGCCAGGTCGACGGCGTTAAACATCAGAAACTGGTCACCCGTGTCATTGCGGAGAAATTCAAGTAGCGCTTCGTGAGCTGAGGAGTCTCCGCCCAGATCGCGGTTCTCAGTCTTGGCGATGTATTCCTGTATTTCGGTTTCAGTCAGCGGGCCACCGAAATCGGTGTACCAGCTGAAGAAGAGCGCATAGAGCCCGATGGAGCCGAGCCAAATTTTGCGTCGCGATGTCATGCCGGCAATCTCCCTAGTGATCGACAAAATATCTGGCAAAGGTGCCTGTCAAAAGCGCTTTTCAAAGCTGCCCGCAGGCAGCACTTGCAAAGTGTATCCGCAATGCGCATTCGTGAGGGCCGACAGCCAGTTCGCTTGTCATGGAACCGCCCAGTTTGGCGCGCCACAGCCCTATGTAGCTGTCACCTTAACCCCGATAGGTGCTGCCGCGGAGGCGCTTTCGTCATACAGCGACGATTTACGGGAAGCGACCCTTTACTTACTTATTGACACTATTTATGCCAATATATAGATCGCTTCAAGACGCCGCAAGGAGTTCCAATGACGTCTCTTGAACCCGTCCGGCTGGTGGGGGGAACCGGCTCACCCTATACCCAAAAGATGGTGGCATTACTCCGTTATCGGCGCATCCCCTACGCCATTACCTGGGGCCAGCCCGAGACAACTTGCGCGGCACTGTGCGTCAAGGTACCCAAACCCACCTTTATGCCCACCTTCTTTTTTGAGGAAGGCGGCGAGCTGACCGCCCACTGCGACTCCACGCCGATTATTCGTCGACTGGAAGGGGAACACGCAGGTCGTTCAGTGCTCCCGAGGGATCCGGCACTCGCCTTTATCGATTACCTCATCGAGGACTTCGCCGACGAGTGGTGCACCAAGTACATGTTCCACTACCGTTGGCACCTCGCGGCCGATGCCGATAACGCCGGCACCAAGTTACCGCTCAGCATGGATGTCTCTATGCCCCAGGAGCAGTTTCAGCAGTTTAAGGACTACATTTCCCAGCGACAGATCGAGAGACTCTGGGTGGTGGGTTCCAACGAGGAAACGGCGCCGATTATTGACGCCAGTTACCGGCGGTTCCTTGCAGCGATGGAGGCACATCTTGCCAACCAGCCGTTCATGCTAGGCCGTCGCCCGGGTGCCGGCGACTTCGGCCTGTTCGGCCAGCTAAGTCAGCTGGTGGGCTTTGATCCCACTCCCCGGGAGATTGCCCACGCCGTCGCGCCGCGCACGGTCGGCTGGGTCGATCGCATGCCGGATGGCAGCGGCCTGATGCCCGAGGACTCAGATTGGATTGCTATCGAGGATCAGCCTGCGACCCTCAGGGCCTTATTGGAGGAAATCGGGCGAGTCTATACGCCAGCGCAACTTGCGAACGCGCAGGCCGTGATGGCGCAGGAGAAAACCTGGGAATGCGAGATCGATGGCGCGCGGTGGCACCAGCGGACTTTCCCCTATCAAGCTAAGTGCCTGCAGTGGACTCGGGACCAATATGCGGGGCTGTCGGTGGCTGATCAGGCGCGCGTTGATGCGTTAATTAGCGGTAGCGGGATTGAGCCAATGTTGGAGGGGATGAAATGAGCGCCGCACCAATTAAAAATCGAGTCACTGAGATCACGGGGACCGACTACCCCATTATTCAGGCACCGATGAGCTGGATCGCTAGAGCCCAACTCGCTTCGGCAGTCTGCAACGCCGGCGGCCTGGGCATTATCGAAACCGGCTCTGGCGAGCTCGATGCAATCCGCGATGAGGTCGAGAAAACGCGCCAGCTCACTGACAACCCTTTTGGCATGAATGTCGCGCTCGCCTTTGTGAAGGGCAGTAACTTCATCGACTTCGTGATCGAACAAAACCTGCCTTTTGTCACGACATCCTCAGGCAGCCCTGCGGTATGCACCGAGATGTTCCAGCAGGCGGGCATCAAGGTGTTCCATGTCGTGCCCACGCTCGGTATGGCGCTTAAGGCGATCGACTGCGGTGTGGATGGCCTGATTGTGGAGGGCGGTGAGGGCGGTGGTTTCAAAAATCCGAGTCCGGTCTCGCTGATGGTGCTCCTGCCGCTCATTCGCTCGCGCACTGACATTCCGATTATTGCTGCGGGCGGTATTTGCGACGGCCCCTCGATGGCCGCCGCCTTTGCGATGGGTGCCGAGGGTGTGCAGATGGGCACACGTATGTTGAGTAGCTCTGAGTCCCCGGTGCATCAGAATTGGAAGCAGGCCGTGGTCGAGGCGAAGGAAACCGATACGGTATTTTTAAATCAGCAATCCCGTCCCGCATTGCGGGCATTACGCACCGATCGCACCGCCGCGCTCGAGCCACTCGGGGCCTTCGACTTTCGCGAGCAGCTGGCCGGCGTGCAAGAGCTGTATTTTGGGGGCGACATGGAGGCGGCGATTCCGCTGTCTGGTCAAGTAGTGGGCCGCATCGATGCGGTACAGCCCGTAGCAGAGGTAATTGAGAGCACCATGACTGGATTTTATGATTCGCTGGGTCACTTGCAGTACTATGCCAGCCCGTAATGTCTGATCAGATCACCACACCGCTTACTTTACTGGGCTCCAATATCTCCTACTTCACCGGGAAGATGGAGAACTACCTCCGTCTCAAGCAGATCCCCTATCGGCTAGAGAGTATGCAGTTTCCGGCCGTGCGCAAGGTGTTGGAGCGGGAGATCGGGGTGATGCAGATGCCGGCTATCATCTTGCCTGACGGCCGATACATGACCGATTCCACCAAGATGATCGAGT
>Ga0163109_10001731_pt1 | contig 17203 bp, 17 predicted proteins | sample CRUFie1St13metaG_FD_108704 | JGI IMG/M metagenome (GOLD analysis project Ga0163109, IMG submission 108704) | Marine microbial communities from the Costa Rica Dome - CRUD Field 142mm St13 metaG | ecosystem: Environmental > Aquatic > Marine > Oceanic > Photic zone | place: Costa Rica: the Eastern... | reverse complement strand
GGCAGAGGATCGGGCCGAGGAACGCATTCTTGATGCCCTATTGCCTGCACCGCGAGATGGTGACGACGACTCCAAAGAATCCAGCACTCGACAAATGTTTCGCAAGAAGTTACGACAAGGCGAACTGGACGAAAAAGAAATCGAAATCGATCTAGAGCAGCCCAGTGTGGGCGTCGAAATCATGGCGCCTCCTGGCATGGAGGAAATGACCAATCAGCTACAGAATATGTTCAGTAATTTAAGCCAAGGTAAACGCGACCACCAGCGCTTAAGCATTCGAGAAGCATACCGGCGTGCGCGCGACGAAGAAGCTGCAAAGTTAGTCAACGAAGACGAAATTCGCAGCGCCGCAGTGGTCGCTGTGGAGGAGACGGGGATTGTCTTTATTGATGAACTAGACAAGGTCGCAAAACGCACTGAAGGCACCGGTGCCGACGTTTCACGCGAGGGCGTACAGCGGGATCTGCTGCCACTGATCGAAGGGTGTACGGTTTCGACAAAATATGGCTCCGTGCGCACTGACCATATTTTGTTCGTTGCTTCGGGCGCCTTCCATCTCGCAAAGCCGTCGGACCTGATTCCCGAGTTGCAAGGCAGACTGCCTATTCGAGTAGAACTCAATGCGCTATCGCCAGATGACTTTAAGCGAATCCTCAGCGAGCCAAAGGCTAGCCTATGCGAGCAGTACCAAGCCTTGCTCGGTATAGAAAATATAGAACTCGTCTTTACTGACGATGGCATTGCACGAATAGCGGAGTTAGCTTGGCAGGTTAATGAAGGTACCGAGAACATCGGCGCGCGGCGCTTGCATACGGTGATGGAGCGACTATTAGAAGAAGTATCCTTCAATGCCAGCGATCTCGAGGCCAACGTCGTCAGCATTGATCAAGCCTATGTCGATCAACATCTGGCAGGCTTAGTCAGCAACAATGATTTGTCGCGCTTCATTTTGTAGCCGTCGAGAGTGCTTGAATGAATAGAAACGCCCCGGAAGAGATCGTCTATCACAAAATCGGCCATACCTTAGAAATCGCATGGCCCGACGCGCGCTTCGATTTACCAGCGGAGCTACTGCGCGTTTATTCACCGTCAGCCGAAGTACGCGGCCACTCGGAACAAGAGCGAGTACTGCAGACCGGCAAGAAAAATGTTGGCATCAAGGCCATCGAAGCAATCGGCAATTACGCCATCCGCATCACCTTTGATGATGGCCATGACAGTGGTATTTACGCTTGGGACTATCTGTATGAACTGGGTAACAACCAAGCTAAACACTGGCAGGACTACCTGAGCGAACTCAAGCAAGCGAATGCATCGCGACTGCCTACTATCCCGGTGGGTCAATGGCAGCCAAATAATTCTTAAGCAGTATGACCCTCGGCAAAAATTCAACCAGAGATTAGCCATGTCCTCTAAGCAACAGCAATCAGACTCATCAGCACAGGTAAATTTCGGCTACCAAAAGGTCTCGGCAGCCGAAAAAACCGAGCGCGTTGGCGCAGTCTTTCGCGCCGTCGCAAAACGCTACGATGTTATGAACGACATTATGTCTTTGGGTACCCACCGAATCTTTAAACGCATGGTGCTGCATATGTCAGGGCTACGCCAAGGCCATAGGGTCTTGGATCTTGCTGGCGGCACCGGCGATATGGCGGCGCTGTTTGCAGACGCTGTAGGTCCTGAGGGCGAAGTAGTGCTCGCAGATTTGAACGAGGACATGATGCGCGTTGGGCGGGATCGACTGCTGGATGATGGCCTTACACAAATTAGCTTTTGTCGCACTCCTGCCGAAGCGCTACCTTTTGCCGACCAACAATTTGACTGTGCCTGTATCAGCTTTGGCCTGCGTAACTTTACCGACAAAGACCAAGCGCTGCGCGAACTGCTGCGCGTACTTAAACCCGGCGCTGCACTACTGGTCCTGGAGTTTTCAAAACCTACCGACCCGCTGCTTGAGGGCGCATACAAAGCGTTCCAAACCTTATGGCCACCCATTGGCAAAGCATTAGTCGGCGATGCACAGCCCTATCAGTATCTGGTGGACTCCATTCGCGTGCATCCCGATCAGAAAGCATTACGCCAGATGTTCTCTGACGCAGGATTTGTCGACGCCGAATACCACAACTTGCTCGGCGGCATCGCCGCTATCCACCGCGGCTGCAAGCCTATGAATGACGGTCCAACCGACTAACGACAATGAATTCGTCGGACTTATTCGAGCTTCTGCAAGATTGGGTAAATCAGTTGTCGCGATCCTCGTTGGCATTGGACCCATTGGTGCAGCAAAGACTCCAACACTTGGACGGGCAGGTAATTGAAGTTGAATGCACGCAGCCCGAACTTACCGCCCACGTCACTGTGGTAAGCGCCGGCCTAGACTTAAGCCGTGGCCCAGCCGTGGCACCCAACGTGCAGCTGCGTGGCACTGCGCCGGCATTACTTGGCCGCGCGCTATCTATCGAGGGGAATGCCGCCGTTGAAGTGAACGGCGACGAAACTCTGCTTTTACAATTGCTTGAGATTCTAAGCGGCTATCGGCCTGATCCGACCCCTGTGCTCGCCAAGTTGATAGGTAATGATCCAGCACAGACTCTTAGCGCCGCCCTCGAATTAGGAGCGCAAACCGCTATGGGGCTGGTCGAAAGCGGAATCCACGACCTACTGCAGCGAAGCACCGAGGGCATACACCGTCGTTTCACGTCTCGCAGCAATGCAGACGGGCTGCAAACTCAACTGGATGATATGCGCCTTCGTATCGACCGTGCCGCAGCCCGCGTCCAGCAGCTCGAGCAATCCACACGAAGTAGCGCTGAACAATGACGCTCCAACAGTGGATGGCGTTGGCGAGGTTAGGCCGGCACGCCCTAAAGCTCGGTCTACATCACTTTGTCGACGTTGAAGAACTTCCTACCGGCTTGGGCAAGCGCCTGCTAGCGATAATGCAAAGACTCTTCCCTGCACCGGCAGATGATCAAGCCGCTCGGCTGTGCTCGACCGTGGAGTCTCTGGGGCCGGTTTACATTAAGTTAGGGCAGCTCTTATCGACACGTCCCGACTTATTACCGGCCGCCATCGTTCAGGCCCTGACTAAGCTGCAAGACCAAGTCGATCCCATCGAGGCTTTTTTTGTTACCGAGGCCGTGAGCACGCGGCTAGGGCAACCGTTTGACGAGGTATTTCGCTCCATCGATGCTGAGCCGCTGGCCAGCGCCTCTATTGCCCAAGTTCACGCCGCGACTTTGCACAACGGTGCAGAAGTTGTAATCAAGTTAGTGCGGCCCGGTATAGCTCAGCGCATCAACGCCGATATGGACAACTTAGACGCGCTGGCTGACTTTCTTTGTCGCAACTCAGCCATCGCTCGCAGGCTGCATTTGACTCGCATCATGCGCGACCATCGCACCGTGCTTAACCGCGAATTAGATATGTTTGCGGAAGGCCGCAATCAAATACAGCTACGGCGCAATTTCGCCGACTCTGAGTTGTTATATGTACCCCGGGTTTACAGCGAACATACCCGCCGCGACCTGTTGGTCATGGAGCGCGTCTACGGCGTGCCCATCGGCGAGGTGGAGACCCTACGAGCCGCCAATGTAGATTTTCCAGTGTTGGCTCATAAAGGCGTCGAAACATTCTTTACCCAAGTGTTTGAGCACAACTTTTTCCATGCTGATATGCACCCTGGGAATATTCAGGTCGACATAACCGACCCCACAAACCCAAGTTATATCGCTCTGGACTGCGCAATCGTTGGATCGCTGGATCGCCAAGACATCGACTACCTTGCACAGAACATCCTGGCATTCTTCAACCGGGACTATCGCAAGGTTGTAGATTTGCACTTACGTTCGGGCTGGATCCCCGCCACCACCGATGCGGATGCTTTCGAGCAAGTCATTGCCGAAGTCTGCGATCCTATTTTCAATAAGCCGCTGTCAGAAATTTCTTTCGCCGACTTTATGACCCAGCTGCTGCGCACGGCAGCGGATTTCAACATGGAGATACAGCCACAACTAGTGCTGTTGCAAAAAACCCTCCTGTATATCGAGGGTCTGGGCCGGCAGCTCTACCCAGAGTTAGACCTATGGAGTACTGCCTTGCCGTTTATGCAGCGCTGGGCGACCCGCAACTTTGGGCCGCTAGCGGTTATTACCCAAATCCTCGAGCAGACGCCGGAGCTGGCCAGCAATCTTTACCGCCTGCCTGAACTATTGCGCCAAGATACGCTGCCTCTACGTATTGAACTGGCTAAGCAAAACCAAGTACTGGAAGATTTACAGCAGCGCCTAACGCACCTGCGCCGCAACCAGCGGCTCGGCATTGGGGTTATCATCCTCATCACCGCGGCCGTGGCCACAACACTAGCCTAGCGATAGGCTATATGACGCTTCGATTAAAGGAATGCGCATGGATACTTTGCAACAACTTAACGCTACCCTCATTAAGCGCAAGCTCGATGACCCCAGCACATCTTACGTCGCTAGCCTATACCAAGGCGGCGTGAATAAAATCGCCCAGAAGGTTGGCGAAGAGGCCACCGAAGTCGTGATCGCGGCCAAAGACGCGGCGGCTGATGCCGAACAAAAGCCTGCACTGGTCAGTGAGGTCGCCGACTTGTGGTTTCACTCACTCGTGCTACTCAGTCATCTGGATCTCAGCGCAGATGACGTATTACAAGAATTACAGCAGCGCTTCGGTGTCAGCGGTCACACCGAAAAAGCCAATCGCCCGGCCGGATAAAACGTCGCTATAATGACCCTGACTTAATTGCCTAACCCCTAGATGGAGAAGAACTATGTTCGGAGGATTCGGTATGACCGAACTGTTGGTTATCCTCGCTATCGTTTTGCTGATCTTCGGCCCGAAACGCATCAAGAGCATTGGCTCAGACCTGGGCAGCGCTATTAAAGGTTTTCGTAAGGCAGTGACTGATGATGAGCAAAATAAAGCACCGGATAGTGCCGCTAAGGTAATAGACGGCGAGGCAGACACAGCCAGTGCATCAACTAGCGATGAGAAGCAAAACGTCTGAACTGACGCTGCGCCGGTCACGGCGCCCCATCAATCTAAGAGGCCTCTATGTTTCCTGATTTTGGTAGCCTAGAAATCCTATTGATATTGGTCGTTACTCTGCTAGTGATCGGCCCAGAAAAGCTGCCCGAAACTCTTCGCGCACTGGGTCTATGGTTTGGCCGTTTGAGTCGTTCCTTCAACAGCGTGAAATCTGAAATAGAAAAAGAAATTGGTATGGACGACGTGCGTCGGCAATTGCACAACGAGGCGGTGATGCAAGAAATGAAGCGCATCGAAGAAGAGGTAAAGGGCGCTATCGACCCGGTCACCCAACCCGTGAGCATTGATCCTGCTGCTGATCACTCTGAGACAACGGAGATCGACAGCGCCCCAAAACCCGTTAGTGAGGCTGAACTAGAGGCCCAGCACGCCAGCAAACTCAAGCAAGCGTCCGCCGGTAACAACCAAGAAGTTTAATCAACCGCTCCCTATGACGCCCCAGAATAAAGACGACGACGCCGTCGACCAGAAACAGCAGCCGTTTCTTGAGCACATCGTAGAACTACGTTCTCGCATTCTGCGCTCGCTCGGCTTTGTTGCAGTGTTATTTTTGCCAATCTATTACTTTGCAGAGCCGCTATTTACCTGGGTGGCCGACCCGCTCATGAGTCGTTTGCCCGCAGGCGCAGGAATGATTGCGACACAAGTCGCGTCGCCTTTCTTAGCGCCCTTCAAGCTCGCCATTTATGCTGCGATTTTTGTCGGCGTGCCGTTCTTACTGCATCAACTCTGGTCGTTCGTATCACCCGGCCTATACCGCCATGAGAAACGGTTTGCCTTGCCCCTACTGGTCTCGAGCGTGGTGTTATTTTACTGCGGTATGGCGTTCAGCTACTTCTTAGTGTTTCCCATTGTGTTCACTTTTTTTATCGAGATCAGCCCCACCGGCATCAGCATGATGACCGACATCAACCAGTACCTAGACTTCGTTATGAAGATGTTTCTGGCTTTTGGGCTGGCATTCGAAATCCCTGTGGCGACCCTGTTAATGGTGTGGTCAGGACTGACAACTCCGGACGCCATGGCTGCAAAGCGCCCCTACATTATTATTGGCTGTTTCGTGCTAGGGATGTTTCTAACGCCACCAGACGTTGTTTCGCAGCTGTTGTTGGCTATACCCATGTGGCTATTGTTTGAGGTTGGTGTCGTGCTCGCAAAATTTGTCAGCCGCAATGAAGCAACCAAGGGCGACCAAGAAGCCGGTTAAACCACGCGTAGGCTACAGCGTTAGGGTAAAGGGACCATCGTTAACCAAGCGCACCTGCATATCCGCAGCAAATCTGCCGCTTTGCACAGGCACCGACTCAGCGAACCGCTGCACTACCTCTTGATACAAGCGCTGCGCTTCATCTGGGGCCGCCGCAGCTGTAAAGGATGGCCGCCGGCCGCGTTGGGTATCGGCCAGTAAAGTGAACTGAGAGACCACTAGTACTGAGCCATTCACCTGCCGGATGTCGTAATCGAGCTTTCCTTGCTCATTCGCGAACAATCGCAACCCGAGGACTTTGTCCACTAATCCAGCGACTTGTGCTTCATCATCGCCCTTCTCTACCCCAACCAAGAGCAGGTAGCCGCGGCCAATTTCACCGACAATCTGCGCATCGATCGACACCGAAGCACTAAGGACGCGTTGTAAAACGGCTTTCATGAGAACTGGTTAGCCTAGGCGCGTTTGCGTTCGTGCTCTTTCAGTAACATTTTCCGGATCCGAATGCCCTTCGGCGTTACTTCAACCAGCTCATCGTCATCAATGAACTCTAATGCCTGTTCAAGAGTGAACTGCAACGCATTGGTGAGAATAATCGCTTCATCAGAACCCGATGCTCGGACATTCGTCAGCTTTTTCTCTTTCAACGGATTCACAGTCAGATCATTGGAGCGACTGTGAATACCAACGATCATGCCCTCGTAAATCACGTCGTTGGGTTTGACCATCATGCGGCCGCGATTTTGCAGGTTAAATAACGCAAAAGAGACCGCCTTACCTTGGGCATTGGAAATCAATACACCGTTTTTGCGACTGCCGATATCATCTGTCAGCTTAGGCCCAAATCCTGCTGACGCAAACGACATGATGCCAGTACCCGAGGTTTGAGAAAGAAATACCGGTCGATAGCCCATGACCCCACGACTGGGTATTCGAAACTGCAAACGCACCCGACCCTTGCCGTCAGGCTGCATTTCTTGCAACTCACCACGTCGGTCACCAAGACTTTCCATAACTTTACCTTGGTGTTCTTCCTCAATATCAATAATTAAGGTTTCATACGGCTCCTGAACAACGCCGTCGACTTCACGGAAAATAACTTGGGGGCGCGATACCGCGAGTTCAAACCCCTCCCGGCGCATAGTTTCTATTAGCACCGATAAATGCAGTTCACCGCGCCCAGAAACTCGAAAACGATCTGGATCAGGGGTATCTTCAACTGACAACGCAACATTGTGCAGGCTCTCGGTGTACAGACGCTCACGAATTTGCCGACTGGTGAGAAACTTTCCATCCTTTCCAGATAGCGGCGAATTGTTAACACAGAACATCATCGTTAGCGTAGGTTCATCCACAGACAAAGCCGGCATAGGGTCTACTTGATCCAGCGCACACAGGGTGTCGGAGATATTGATTTTGTCGACACCCGTCAGACAAATAATGTCGCCGGCATTCGCCGATTCCGTTTCAACACGCTCGAGTCCGCGGTGAGTATAAAGGTTGGCGATTTTCGCTTTGCGCTCGTTACCCTCGCGGTCGACCACAGCCACCTGTTGGTTACGCATAACCTGGCCTCGTGTGATGCGCCCAATGCCGATCACGCCCTCGTAGGTTGAATAGTCAAGAGAACTGATCTGCATCTGAAATGCGCCGGACGCATCCACTTGGGGCGGCGGCACTTGATCGACGATCATGTCCAAAAGCGGTGTCATATCCGCACCGATCGCATCCAGTTCCAAACCCGCCACACCATTGATCGCTGACGCATAGACGGTAGAAAAGTCCAACTGCTCGTCTGATCCGCCAAGGCTGTCGAATAAATCAAAGACCTCATCGATCACTCGATATGGCTCACTGCCATCGCGGTCAATCTTATTCACCACGACGATAGGCCTTAGACCGTAGCTAAAGGCTTTCTGCGTAACAAAGCGAGTTTGTGGCATCGGCCCATCAACCGCATCCACCAGCAGCAACACCGCATCGACCATTGACAGGATCCGCTCAACCTCGCCACCAAAATCCGCGTGGCCTGGTGTATCAACGATATTAATGCGGGTATCGCGGTATTCGATCGCGGTGTTTTTAGCGAGAATCGTAATGCCCCGCTCTTTTTCAAGATCATTACTGTCCATAACCCGCTCTGAGGTATTGCCGGTCAGCAAACCTGTTTGCTGCAACAAGCAATCCACTAGGGTCGTTTTGCCATGGTCGACGTGGGCGATAATCGCAATATTACGAACGGTCGGATTGGACACAGAGGCGCTTCCTTTTTTACAACGCGGATTAACTTCGCTGCAGCAGAGGCATAATCCTTTCAGATATAACCGATTCAGCGGCTGGATCGGACCCATGAGCGAGCGACGCGCGATTATGGCGTAAGCATCCAGCGCTGTCGCGTCAAACTCGCTTGTTAGTGCGCAGATTGGTAACAGTCCGACAAAAACATCCTACTCAACGAAGAATTTTCTCAAACTAGGCCAATTTTACGCCCCCTTTCGCACCAGAATGGTGCTAATATGAGCGTCAGAACGTGCACACGCCCAAAATCGAGGCAAAAAGCCCATTAGTGGTGCATGGTTTAATTGGGAAGGTACTAAAAACAACAGCTTAGCGACGAATGAGCGTGGCATATTTCTTGCTGACTCCTCGTTGCCGCCCTTCTAAGGGTGGGCATGCTGATACTCGACATGAGCTTGAATGCTGCGAACGCCGACTAGCCCGGGTTTGCGCCCGACTAGGCCATGATCAAAGTCTAATAAGGAGACAAAAATGAAAGCAAAATTGGAATACATCTGGCTGGACGGCAGTGCGCCTACCCAGGGCCTACGCAGCAAGACCCAAATTCGGGACAACTTTGGCGGCACTCTCGAAGAATGCCCTATGTGGTCCTTTGACGGCAGCTCGACCGCCCAAGCCGAGGGTAACTCGTCAGATTGCTTACTCAAGCCCGTCGCGATCTTTCCAGACCCAGACCGCCAGAATGCTTACTTGGTTATGACTGAGGTACTTAACGCTGATGGAACACCGCACGCCACTAATGGCCGCGCGACCATTGATGACGACGACGATGATTTCTGGTTCGGCTTCGAGCAGGAATACTTCCTATGGGATGTGGATACACAGCTGCCTCCGGGCTTCCCAGCTGGTGGCTTCCCCGCACCCCAAGGCCCTTACTACTGTTCTGTTGGCGCGGCCAACGCCTTCGGTCGTGACTGCATTGAAGAGCATTTCGACCTATGTCTAGAAGCCGGCATTAATGTTGAAGGCATTAACGCAGAAGTGGCTGCCGGTCAGTGGGAATTTCAGGTCTTCGCTAAAGGCGCAAAGCGCGCAGGCGACGAAACTTGGGTTGCTCGCTACCTGCTAGAACGTACGGGCGAAAAATACGGCTACGGCATCAATTATCATCCTAAGCCCTTCGGCGAATTAGACTGGAACGGCTCTGGCATGCACGCCAACTTCTCCAACGGTGTTATGCGTGAAAACGGTGACGAAAGCATCTTTACTAAGATTTGCGAAAATTTCGGTCGCAACATCGAACGCCACATGAGTGTTTATGGCGCAGATAACGACCAGCGACTCACCGGCAAACACGAGACTCAGTCAATTGACGAATTCAGCTACGGCGTATCCGATCGCGGCGCCTCTATTCGGGTTCCGATTGGCACCGTTGAAGACGGTTGGAAGGGTCGCCTAGAAGACCGACGCACTGCGTCCAATGCGGATCCATATAAGGTAGCCGCAGCAATCATCAAAACCTCAAAGGAAGCTTTGGCCTAAATCGGTTTTGATCTGCAACAAAAAGGCGGGCTTGCGGCCCGCCTTTTTGTTTGTTCGTTAATCAACCCGCAAATGGGCCTGATTGCATCCGCACGCTAAACTTTTGAACTAAAACCGTGCATGCACCATTTCGGTGCGTTAAAGTGTTCTTCCCATACACGGCGCCCGTAATTGAGCCCGAGATCGCGATGCTTCTGCGGGCAAAAAGACTTGGGACAGCGTGTTCTTAGCTGAATATGTTCGACAATAGCTGATCACTGAGGTTTTCCATGCGCTGTACTAAATCAGGCGCGAAAATTGCTTACAAAACATAATGAATCAAACTGCTCTCACTAAAGCCAAACCATTTCGCAGCGCCGTAAGTGCTGAGGCGGTCCTCGACACCCTAGTGACTGCCACCATGGTTCTCGACACAGACCTGAAAGTGGTTTTCGTCAATTCAGCAGCGGAGAGCCTGCTGCATTGTTCAGCGACACAAATTGTTGGATCTGCGCTGAATCAGATTTTGTTAAGCGCTGAAGATCTACAGTCAAACCTGCGGAAGGCTCTGCGCGAAATGCAGCCCTTTACTGCACGCGAGACCCTTCTGCAGCTACCGGACAACCTCCGCGAAGAAGTCGATCTGACCGTATCTATTCTAGATAACGCTCACTATTTGGTGTTGGAGATGTATCCAACCACGCGGCTAACCCGGATTAACCAAAGTAAGGCTTCAACAGATCGACAAGCCACGACCCGGAGCCTGATTCGCGGGCTGGCCCATGAAGTTAAAAACCCCCTAGGCGGCATTCGCGGCGCCGCACAGCTGCTGGAGCGAGAGCTTCCTAGTGCCGCTCTGAGTGAATATACCGGGGTCATCATTGCTGAGGCAGATCGCCTCAAAGACCTAGTAGATCGGATGCTTGGGCCACACCAACGCCCGAATATTGAAGCAGTTTATTTACCGGAAATTTGCGAGCATGTGATCGCTGTAGCCGCCTCGGAGTTTTCCGACCGTATTGAATGGCTTCGCGATTATGACCCGAGCCTGCCAGACATTGCCGGTGACCGAGACCAGATCATTCAAGCGGTGCTCAATGTGGTGCGGAATGCCTGTCAGGCACTAATAAACACCAACGCTGCCAAGATTACCCTGCAAACACGGATAACCCGGCAGTTCACCATCGGTAAAATCCGCCACCGGCAGGTCATGTGCCTGAACATAATCGACAACGGACCGGGCATTGATTCCAGAGACCTAGAACGAATCTTTTATCCCATGATCAGCGGGCGACCAGACGGTAGTGGGCTGGGCTTATCTATTACCCAACACATTATCAGTGAGCACAATGGGGTCATTCAGGTCAGCAGCACCTTCGGACAAACCATCTTTTCGATTTTTCTTCCTTTTGAGCAGCCGGCCGAAGAAGCCGGACAACAGGAGCGCAAATGAGCAAACATGTTTGGGTCATAGATGATGACCATGCAATTCGTTGGGTTTTAGATCGAGCACTGGCGCAAGCGGGAATCCCGATTACCGCGTTCAATAGCGCCGATGAGGCGATGCACCATCTTGCGAAAGAGACCCCTCTGGCGATCATCACTGACATTCGCATGCAGGGCACCTCAGGACTAGATTTCCTAGAGCAGTTTAATGCGCAACACCCCAATACTCCGGTAATCGTCATGACCGCCCACTCGGATTTACAGAGTGCGGTTACAAGTTTCGAGCGTGGTGCTTACGAGTACCTGCCAAAGCCTTTCGATGTGGATGATGCCGTAGCGGTAGTGCAACGGGCCATCGCACACAGCGAAGAGGCGGATCCGGTAGTAGTAGAGCAGATTACTCCAGCGACAGAGATCATTGGTCATGCACCTGCGATGCAGGAGGTCTTTCGCGCCATCGGTCGACTGTCGTCTTCTAATGTAAGCGTCTTGATCAACGGACCATCTGGGTCCGGAAAGGAGTTGGTCGCGCGTGCGCTGCATAGACACAGTCCGCGCGAAGCTCAGCCGTTTATTGCACTAAATGTGGCGGCGATACCGAACGAGCTGATTGAAAGCGAATTGTTTGGCCATGAGAAGGGCTCGTTTACTGGCGCTACAACCCAGCGTATGGGCCGCTTTGAGCAAGCAAATGGCGGCACTCTATTTCTCGATGAAGTTGGCGATATGCCCGCTTCGGCCCAGACCCGCCTATTACGGGTGCTTGCCGAAAACGAATTTTATCGTGTCGGCGGCCATCAATCTGTGAGAGTAGATGTGCGAATCATTGCCGCCACTCATCAAGATTTAGAGTCGCTGGTCGAACAAGGTAAGTTTCGCGAAGATCTGTTTCACCGGCTTAACGTCATTCGAGTTCACGTCCCGTCCTTAGCGCAGCGTCGAGAGGACATTCCCCTGCTGGCCCAGTACTTCTTAGACAACGTTGCCCAAGAACTAGGCGACGAGCCGAAACGGCTACACCAAGATACTGCAGATTATCTTATGGCCTTACCGTGGCCGGGAAACGTGCGCCAGCTGGAGAATACCTGCCGCTGGTTACAGGTAATGGCAAGCTCACGCACGATCCTAACCGAGGATTTACCCCCTGAATTACGCGACAGCGATGAGCCCAGTGGCGGCTCAGATTGGGAAGGAAGCCTGGCCCGCTGGGCTAATCAGTTCCTCGAGCAATCGCATATATCGCCGCTACTGGATACCGCCGTGCCGAAATTTGAACGCATTATGATCGATGCGGCGCTGCGCAAAACAGGCGGGCGTAAAAAAGATGCCGCCGAGCTTCTGGGCTGGGGCCGCAATACGTTGACGCGCAAGATGCAGGAACTGCAATGTTGAGGAGCAGGAACACTCTCGCGTAGCCTTAGGCGATGCATATTGTCCTTTACGAGCCGGAAATTCCTCAGAACACCGGCAACATTATCCGGCTTTGCGCTAACGTTGGCGCAACCCTGCACCTGATCGAGCCGCTAGGCTTTGCCTGGGACGACAAGCGGTTGCGACGCGCAGGACTGGACTATCACGAGTTCGCCGAAGTCGCTCATCATGCCAACCTAGAGGCCTGCCAAACCGCACTCGGCGACGCCCGTTGGTACGCATTTACCACCAAGGCGCAACGCAGCTACGCCGGAGTTAAATATTCTCCCAATGATGTGCTGCTCTTTGGTCCTGAAACTCGAGGCCTGCCACAAGCTCTATTGGATGCATGGCCGGATGAGCAAAAGGTTCGTTTGCCGATGCAAGCGTCGTCACGCAGCTTGAATCTATCCAACACCGTCGCTGTGGCAGTTTATGAAGCTTGGCGACAACAGGATTTTAACGGCGAACGCTGACCTAATAGCTTTAATGGGTGACTGGATCAGTATCGCTAGCTTCCGCAGCCGGCGCGGCGGCAGCCTGATTCTGCTCGGCCTGCTGGCGCATCGCCTGTACATACAATGCTTCGAAATTTACTTGCGCAAGCTGCAGAGGCGGGAAGCCGCCCTTGACCACCAATCCGTCAATAGACTCTCGTAGATATGGGAATAGGGTGGTCGGACACGCAATGCCTAAAATCTGTGCCAGCTGACTGTCTTCCACGCCTTCAATGTGAAAAAGACCGCCCTGCTGCACTTCAACAATGAATCCAACCATGTCGCCTTCAAGTTGGGCGGTGACAGTCATGGTCAGCACAACCTGATGTTGATTCTCGCTTACGCGATTAGCCTGAGTATTAATGTCGAGTTTTAGCTCTGGCCGCCATTGACGCAGAAATACCTCCGGAGAGGACGGTGACTCAAAAGAAGCGTCCTTTAAAAAAATGCGATCGATACGCAATTGTGGTTGCGCGGCATCATCTGATTGGGTCGCCGCTGCGCCCGCGCCGCTGTCGTTTTGGTCACTCATGATTTAACTACCGGTAAGTTTTGTCCCCGCCACTCGGCCATTCCGCCGGTAAGTCGGAGCACATTAGTAAAACCCTTTTTCCGCAGTATCGTTCCCACGGATCCAGAGTGTTGGCCCATTTTACATGCAACAATTACGGGCTTTTCTTTGTGCCTATTTAATTCGTCACTGCGCGCTTCAAAATTCCCGTAGGGTATGTTGATAGCGTCAACGATATGCCCCTCTGAATATTCGTTTGCATCTCGAACATCCACCACTATGGCGCTTTCGCTGTTAACTAGCTGCACAAGCCGCTGTGAGCTAATCGTCGCGCCGCCACGGGACATTTCGTTGCGAATGAACAAAATCAAAAATACAACAAAGGCACCAACCAATAACGGATGATTACCGATAAACGTAAACAACTGCTCCATGCCCGGACCCTTAAAATTGCGCGCGTAGTATACACATCGCAGTGCCAAATGCGGGCCTACGGCACGCGCTTTTTATTTATCGCAGAAGGCGCCCATAGCCGCCAACCGGCAGCAGCAAAAAATTTGCTAATATTCACCAATCACAAATAGCTTTGCTGGAGCGCACATGTCCGAGGTCAGTCTGCTGGTCATTCTCGATGGTTTCGGCTACCGCGAGGAGGCCACCGACAACGCCATTGCCCAGGCTCATACCCCAACCTGGGATGCGCTATGGGCAACCCGTCCGCATACCTTAATTTCAGGCTCGGGCGAAGACGTTGGACTGCCTGCAGGGCAGATGGGCAATTCCGAGGTCGGCCACATGATACTTGGGGCCGGACGCGTACTGCACCAAGACTTTAGCCGCATTAATCAAGCCATTGAAAGCGGCGATTTCGCGCAAAACCCTGAAATAAATGCGACACTGAATGCAGTAAGCGGTACCGAGGGCGCGCTGCATATATTGGGATTATTGTCCCCCGGGGGCGTGCACAGCCATGAGCAGCAAATTTTTGCGCTGATTCGACACGCTGCTGCAAGCGGCTTAAACAAAGTGTATCTGCACGTATTTTTAGATGGCCGGGATACACCGCCGCGCAGCGCCAGAGCCTCGCTCGAGCAAGCCCAAGCCTTATTTGAAGAGCTCAACTGCGGCAGCATTGTCAGCGTTACCGGCCGCTACTTCGCAATGGACCGCGACCGCCGATGGGATAGACAAGAACGGGCATACAATGCAATTACCCGTGGCGAAGCACCATTCCATGCTGAATCCGCCCTGGCCGCCTTAGACGCAGCCTATGCGCGCGGCGAAGATGACGAATTTGTGCAGCCCACAGCCATTCATCCGAACTCCCAACGACCGATTGTAATGACCGCCGACGATGCGGCCATCTTTATGAACTTTCGCGCGGACCGCGCACGCCAATTAACCCGCGCAATGACAGAACCGGGATTTGATGGTTTTCAACGCCGTTCCTTCACTCCATTACAGCGCGTCACCACGCTAACGCGCTATGCAGACGATATTGATTTGCCATGTGCGTTCCCACCAGAAACGCCAAAGAACACTCTGGGTGAATACTTGGCAACACTCGAACGGCCGCAATTGCGTATCGCTGAGACAGAGAAGTACGCACACGTGACCTTCTTTTTTTCCGGCGGCAGAGAAGAACCCTTTGCCCAAGAGCACAGGGTCTTGATCCCCTCCCCAGACGTCGCCACCTACGACTTACAACCAGAAATGAGCGCTGCTGCAGTTACAAAAGAGCTCATCGCAGCAATCCACAGCGGTGACTACGACACCATTATCTGCAATTACGCCAATGGCGATATGGTCGGTCATAGCGGTAACTTGGCAGCAGCGATCAAGGCAGTGGAAACACTGGATACCTGTATTGCCCAGCTGGTGGAAGCTATCTCGGCTGTCAACGGCCAAATGCTCATTACAGCAGATCATGGCAACGTGGAAAAAATGCATGATGCCGAACACGACCAGGCCCACACAGCGCATACGGAAAATCCTGTACCTCTGGTCTATGTCGGCGCCCAGGCATTTGAATTTGCAGATCAGGGAACGTTAGCAGACGTTGCGCCAACGTTGCTGACTTTGAAGAAGTTGCCGGTTCCCGATGAGATGAGCGGCCGCTCACTGATACTGCGCGATATCCAGCAGTCCGCCTGAAGCGCTTGAGATCCACCTGCCGAATTCTGCTTTGCCTAATGGCTGCAGGCTTCGCGTCGGCGGCGCCATTAGCACTAAACGCTGCCGGTATTGATACCGAAACGGCAAAAACCGCAGCAGCACTGCGGGAAACAGTCGACGAGCTGAATGCTTTAAACCAATGGTTTTCTGAAACTGAAAAAGTCCAAAGGGATCTACAGGTACAACTGCGCGACTTAGATCGCGCTATTGCAAAACTCAGCCTCGACCTCAGTGAAGGCGAAGCTATCGCTCGCCAGCAACGACAAAGTATCGACGCCACGAACGAGCAAATAACGACACTAGAGGAACAACTGGAGGCACAAACCACAAGTATTAAGGCGCATGTCCAAGCCGCTTATCGTTTGAGTGGCAACGGCCTGGCCAAAAGCCTGATGCAAACTCAAAGTCCGGCTGAAATCGACAGACTGATTCGATACCACGGTTATTTCAGCGCACAGCGTATCGACCTCGTTGAAGCCTATAGCAGCACGTTAACAACGTTGGGAGAAGCTAAGCAAGATCTGAGCGAGCAACTAACGCTGAATCAGCTACAGACACATACATTACGTAAGCGCCAAACTGAACTCGACGGCAGTCGCCAAGAGCGCGAAACTGCAATACAGGATTTACAGCAACAGAGTGTGAGCAAAGACCAAACGCGCAGTCAGCTGCTGGCCGACAGCGAGCGCCTACAGGCGCTACTGCAACAACTGCGCGCACGCTTAGGGGAGCTCGACGGCCGTGGTTTTGCAGAAGCCAAGGGCACACTGCCACGCCCTGTCCGCGGCAAGCTACGAAACAGCTTCGGCGCCAAACGCTCTGCCGGTAGATTGACCTGGCATGGCATTAATTTTAATGCCCGCCAGGGCACTGCAATTAATGCGGTATACCAGGGCAGGGTAGTGTTTGCGGAGTGGCTCAGAGGCTTTGGCTTAATGGCAATCATTGATCACGGCAGCGGTTATATGACTCTTTACGGCAACGCGGATGCGTTGCTCAAAGAGCCTGGTGATTGGGTAGAAAGTGGCGAGGCCGTGGCCACGGCCGGCAATAGCGGCGGTCAAAGCCGAAGCGGGCTATATTTCGAGGTGCGCCATAAAGGCCAGGCCCAAGACCCAGCCGCGT
>Ga0163109_10001730_pt1 | contig 17210 bp, 13 predicted proteins | sample CRUFie1St13metaG_FD_108704 | JGI IMG/M metagenome (GOLD analysis project Ga0163109, IMG submission 108704) | Marine microbial communities from the Costa Rica Dome - CRUD Field 142mm St13 metaG | ecosystem: Environmental > Aquatic > Marine > Oceanic > Photic zone | place: Costa Rica: the Eastern... | reverse complement strand
TCCCCGGGAGGCTGGACCTGCCGGCGCGCCCTGCAACTTGGACCAGTAGTTGGAGCAGCCGCTCTTCTGCCCGAAAATCTGGGCTATATAAAAGGCTATCTGCGTCGACGACAATAACACAGGTCACTCTCGGGAAGTCATGTCCTTTGGACAGCATTTGCGTGCCTAACAGTATGGCTGATTCAGCGCGAGCGATAGCTTGGAGGGCTTGCGAGAGCGTTTCTATATTTTTGATGTTGTCACTGTCTATTCGGAATACCGGAGTCGTACTGAAGTGACGGTTCATCAAGATCTCAAGTTGCTCGGTCCCGATGCCTCGACTTGTGAGGCGATTGCTATTGCACTGCTGACAGTAGGTCGGGGCACTCGTTTTGGTATTGCAGTAGTGACAGCTCAAATGCGGTGGTGTCCGATGAACGGCCATGGATGAGTCACAGTGTTGGCAATCTGCAACCCATCCGCATTCCTCGCACTGCAAGCTATGAGCAAACCCCCTTCGGTTTATGAACAGTAGCGCTTGTTCGTTTCGTTCCAGTGCGCGGCGAATCTGATTGATCGCTTCATCAGATAATCCACTGCTGAGCGCAAGGCCTCGAGTATCGATCAGAGAGATATCAGGTAACGCGCTACCGTGTGGCCGTTGCATCAAAGCGTGATGCTCATATCGGCCCTGGTCACAGTTAGCGATTGTTTCCAGGCTGGGTGTGGCGCTTCCCATGATTATGGGACAGTTGCAGAGCTGAGCTCGTTTAACAGCGACATCTCGTGCTGAGTAGCGGGGATGATCCTGCTGTTTGAAAGAAGGGTCATGCTCCTCATCGACGACAATGAGGCCCAATGCCCTGAAGCTACAGAATACGGAAGAGCGAGTACCAAGCACCACCCGGGCAGTACCTGAACGCGCCATCGCCCATGTTCGACCTCGCTCAACCTCAGTGAGTCCAGAATGAATAAGCGGTACTTCACATCCCAAGGCCGCCTCGAAACGGTTTTTGGTTTGGGGTGTAAGACCAATCTCGGGAATGATGACCAGTGCCTGATAACCCTGTGCGATGACCTTTTTGATACATTCGATGTAGATCTCAGTTTTTCCGCTACCGGTTACTCCCTCGAGCAGATGGGGCTTGAAGCCCGTCATCTGTGCCTTTAACGTGGTGCAAATTTCTCGCTGAACTTCAGACAAGTTCACTGTCGATTGAGGTGAGTAAGCCGATGGTTCGGCTAGCTTTTTTTCTACCACACCCGATTTGACGAGGGCCGATATCACTGCTGCAGAGAAACCCGCCTTGTGAAGGCTGGCAATTGGGACGGTGTGTTCGCCGATGAATTGAGCAGCAGCCCGTTGTTTGCTCGCTCTGGGAGGGATTTTATTTATCGTTTCAGTACCGTGCGTCAGGGCGATGTGATCAGCTTCGGCAGTCCATACGGGGTACCCTTTGCGTTCTCGTGTCGCCAAGCCGAGCTGCAATGCCTCGCCATGAGGAATAAGGTAGTACTCAGAGAACCACCGGAGTAACTGCAGTTGATCTGAACCAAGCAGCGGCAGTTCGCTGTCCAGTAACGTTTCTGCACATTTGAGTGCTGTTGAGGCGGGGAGCTCGCTCCGTCTTTCCTCGAGAAAAATCCCGATTACATCTCGGCCGGCGAACGGGACTTTCACTCGAGCGCCCGGTTGTGGCGTTATTTGACTGTCTGAGGGCGGTAAATATTCAAAAATCCGGTGTAGCGGCGATGGCACCGCGATTACCCATACAATCGGGCTTGAATTGGCTTTGGGCTCTGTTATCATCCGCGCTCTTTTTTACTAGACACCCACAAGGTGCTCGAGGGCAACATGAAGGCAGATATTCATCCGCGTTACGAAGACATCACTGCACGCTGCAGCTGTGGCAACGAAATCAAGACGCGTTCAACGCTTGCGCAGGATATCACTATTGACGTCTGCAGTCGGTGTCATCCGTTTTTCACCGGTAAGCAGAAAATCGTTGATTCTGGTGGTCGAGTCGATCGCTTCAACAAGCGCTTTGCTGGTCGCAGCCTACGGAAGTAAGCGCCTGGTTCGTCTTAAAGACGCCGGCTTATGTCGGCGTTTTTTTTACCCAAAAAAAGTGGCGCCTCAGAACAGTCCATCTAAATCTTCGGAGTCGGTATTATTTCGGCCGCGTGGATTGGTAGGCGTAAACTCCTGAAGGAAAACCTCCCACATGGATGAGGATTGGCTATCTGTTCGCTGCCCTGACTCCTTGTCGATTCGCAATCGCACAATCCCAGGCGGCATCTCTGCTGCTGCGCTTTCTGGTGGTAAGGCGACTCGCATAAAGTCGATCCAAATCGGCAGTGCCGCGGTGCCGCCGAACTCCCTGCGACCCATAAGGCTGTAATCATCAAAACCTACCCAGGTGGTGGTAACTAGATCCCGGTTATAACCCGAGAACCAGGCGTCTCTTGGACCGTTTGTAGTTCCTGTTTTACCGGCGAGATCATTGCGCTCAAGGACGCGAGCGCGTCGCCCAGTGCCGCGTTGGATCACGTCCTCCAGCATTGAGGTCAGGACGTAAGTAACCCGCTCGTCGATAATTCGTGGCGCCTCTCGGAACTCGGGCTCGTGATGTTCTAGCAAGTCCTCAATTCGGGATGCCTCGAGGAACTCATCGTCCGATACTTGGCGCTCACATGCAGAGCAGGCGATCAATGGATCGGCCTCGTAAATGATATTGCCGTCGACGTCTTCAATTCTGTCGATGAGCCAGGGCTCGACTTTAAAACCGCCGTTGGCGATTGCTGTGTATCCACTGGCAACCTCGAGTGGCGTGTAGGCATGGGTACCGAGTGCGAGTGTCAAGTTGGGTTGCATGTCGCTGACATCGAAACCGACTCTAGCCGCCATTTCGAAAAGCTTACGGACCCCGAGTTGCTGAAGAACGCGAATTGACACCAAGTTTCTCGAGAAGGTGAGCGCTTCTCGAACGCGGGTTGGGCCGTAAAATCGGCCGCTGTCATTTTCGGGGCGCCATAAGTCCTCGTCGGTTAAGTTCCCCACTACCACCGGTGCATCATTGATCAATGTCGCTGGGTGGATACCGTTCTCGAGAGCAGCGGCATAGAGAAACGCTTTGAAATTGGAGCCAGGCTGGCGCTTCGCCTGCGTCGCTCGATTGAATTTGGACAGTACAAAGCCCATGCCGCCCACAATGGCCTTGACCGAGCCATCGCTTGGATCGAGCGACACAAGTGCCCCTTGAACGCGAGGTACCTGGGCGAGACGAAGGCTATCGTCTTTTTCGCTGACTCGGATCAAATCACCGACCGACAGCAGGTCGCTGAGAGTCCGAGCGCTGCCGGTTCGTCTGTCTTCATCTAAGTAGCGGCGAATGCGACGGAGATCTTCAGGCCAAGAGAGAAAGCCGTTGCTTCCATCTCGTAAGAGTACACGAGCCCCATCCTCGAGCAGCTCGGTGACCATGGCGGGTCGTAAGTCAGCGATAACTGGCATGGCGCGAAGTGCACTCCGCCAGCGCCTATCTAACGCCTCGGGCGTCTCTCCTTCGAGCGGCGGATGTTGCTGCTCAGGTCCGCGCCAGCCATGGCGATTGTCATAGGTAATAAGCCCATCAATCACGGCATCGCGAGCAGCCTGCTGCAAATCTCCATCGACGGTTGTGTAGACCACATATCCATCGATGTAGGCGTTGCTGCCCAGTCGCTCGACGGCGAACTGGCGTGCCATTTCAGCGACATAGTCAGCATCTACCTCGACCTTCAAGCCATTGAAGGATGCAATATCGGTGCTGGCAACTGCCTCGTCGTGGGTCGCACGATCAATCATGTCGAGCGATAGCATGCGACCTAAAATCCAGTTTCGCCGGATTTCACTGCGCTTGGGGTTACTCAAAGGGTTATTGCGAGAAGGTGCTTGCGGCACCCCTGCCAACATGGCGTGCTCCGCAACGGATAGCTCGCTGAGTGATCGTCCATAGTATGTCTGCGCCGCCGTTTCGAAGCCGTAACTCCGGTGGCCTAAGAAGACTCTATTCACATAGAGCTCTAAGATTTCTTCTTTGCTCAAGCGCTGCTCAATTTCCAGTGCAAGGAGAATTTCTGTGAACTTACGGATGAACGTTTGATCCAGAGTTAGGAAAAAATTTCTTGCTACCTGCATTGTGATGGTCGAGCCGCCACTTTGCTTACTGCCCGTCGCCACTAACTCCGACACGGCACGTGCTAATCCGAGGAAATCGATTCCCGAGTGTTTAAAGAAGCCATCGTCTTCAGCGGCAAGCAGTGCGTCAATAAAGCTCTGAGGAAGGTCCTCATAGCGCGCCGGTATTCTTTTCTGTTCTCCGAACTGACCGATTAATTGCCCATCTGAGCTCATGATTCGAAGCGGTGTTTGTAGTTTGATGTCGGTGATTGCTTCAGCCTCGGGTAACTTTGGACTCAGGTATAAATACAAACCAGCCAACCACCATACAGCGGCAGCTATCATGATCACGAGGGCTTTTGTGCTTTGTTTGGCTACCGACAAGCCTTAGGTCTCCGGCCTTAGTTTTGGTTGGAAATGCGACGCAGTCGTCGTACATTCATCCGCATATCTTAACTCCCAAGTCGCACTTTATCCCAACCTGTGTTGCAATAAATGATACTAGTGTGGGCAGTCAGCCGGCGAACGAGAGATAACATGCGCGTATTTTTGGTCGGTCCCCCGGGGGCCGGTAAATCTACCGTGGGTAGGCACCTTGCCGCACATTTGCAGGCAGCGTTCATCGATCTTGACGAAGTGATACAGGAGCGAGCTGGCGCAGATATCCCATGGATTTTTGATGTGGAAGGGGAGTCAGGCTTTCGCGATCGTGAGTCCGCTGTCGTCAAAGACTTTGCATCTAGAGACAATGTGGTGATTGCGACCGGTGGTGGTGTTGTTCTTAGACCCGAAAATCGCACCCTCATGTCGAAGGCGAGCGCAGTTGTCTATTTGGAGGCATCGTTATCGACCCTGGTGAGTCGGACTGAAGGTAAGACCAAACGACCGCTGTTGGTGGGAAAGGATGTCAGGAAGGTGCTTCAAGAGATAATGGCCGTGCGGGAGCCCCTCTATCGTGAAGTTGCCGATGTCACGGTCGCATCAGCCGGTGGCTCTGCTAAAAAGCTCGCAGGGGTGATCGCGGAAAAACTTACAGCCTGCGACAAGGGTGAACCATGAGTCTCAGAACACCAGAGGTAATGGTGCGACTTACCGCGGATGAGTCTGACAGAAGCTATCCAATCCATATCGGGACGAGCTTGCTTGCCCAGGGAGGTCTGTTGCGAGCGCTTGTGGGTGATCGCAACGTTTGTCTCGTTACCAATGAGACTGTTGCGCCATTATTTCAGTCATCTGTTTTGAATGCTCTGCACGACAATGATGCAGCTAGTCGCAAAGTGACCATCGTCGAATTACCCGATGGCGAGGCCCACAAGACGCTCGCGTCCTATGAGCGTATCCTGACCGCTGCCCTAGAAGGTAAGCACGAGCGCAGTACCATATTTATTGCGCTTGGCGGAGGCGTCATAGGCGACATGACTGGATTTGCCGCCGCTTCATTTCTCCGTGGCGCCGATTTCATTCAAGTGCCAACGACACTGTTGTCACAGGTTGATTCTTCTGTCGGTGGAAAGACGGGTGTCAATCACCCGACGGGTAAAAATCTGATTGGCGCTTTTCACCAGCCCATTGGCGTCATCATTGATACTCACACACTGGAGACCTTACCGGACCGAGAATATGCTGCGGGCGTGGCCGAGGTTATTAAGTATGGCCTGATCGCTGATGCCAATTTCTTCGATTACTTGATTGGTCACACGGAAGCGCTGGTGAAGCGTGACGAAGCGCTGTTAGCCGATGTGATCGCACGATGCTGTGCGATCAAAGCCGACGTCGTGAAACGGGATGAGCGCGAGGGCGGTGTTAGAGCCATATTGAATTTCGGACACACCTTCGGCCACGCGATCGAAAAGGAGCAGGGCTTTGGTGTTTGGTTGCACGGCGAGGCGGTGGCGGCCGGTATGGCCATTGCCGCACGGATTTCAGCTGGTCGCGGTGCTATTGAGCCTGGCACACTCGCGGAGTTAACCGGCTTCTTGCAAGCTTTCTCTCTTCCTACCCATGCACCCGATGGTATGGGTGTTGATGCCTTTATGTCTGCGATGCAGGGCGACAAGAAAGTTCAGGCGGGAAAAATCCGCTACGTGCTACTCGAGTCATTGGGGAACGCCTATGTCACCCCTGGCCTAGACGAATCCGAAATAGCGCTCAACTTGTAAAACTCCTTAAAGATAGGGCGATCTCATTGTGCGGTTACGCAAATTGTAGATAAAGGCTCAGAAGTGTAAACTACGCGGCCTTTTTGGCTTTGCGCGTTCATGGTGTAAAGCCCCAGTTTTATCAAGCGAGCAAGCTCAGACATGAAGTCATCAGGCATCGTGAAGGCGACCGTTGGCACGACTAAAGAAGTGCGCGGCTTATACAATCCCGACGAGTTCCGGGATAACTGCGGTTTTGGCATGATCGCCCACCAGCAAGGCGTGACGAGCCACAGGCTGCTCCAGACAGCCATTGAGTCCCTTACTTGTATGACGCACCGCGGTGGTATCGCCGCTGACGGAAAAACGGGCGACGGATGTGGTTTATTGCTCCAGATGCCCTCCGACTTTCTGCGCGCCCGCGCGCGCGATCTTTTAGGGCGTGAACTGAAACCAACCTATGCGGTGGGCATGGTGTTTATGTCGACCCACACTGATGGTCAGGCACGCGTCAGAGAGGCCTTTGCCGTCGCTGCGGCTGAGTTTGATTTCTCAGTAGCGACATGGCGGGTCGTACCGACACAGCCGGATGTCTGCGGCGAGATCGCGCTCGAGCAACTGCCAGTTATCGAGCAAATCTTCCTCGAAGCTGACGATGCAAACCAAGAAGAGGTGGCCGCGCGATTGTTTATGATTCGACGTCGTGTCGAGACGGCATTGGCAACTGAGCCTGATTTTTACATTTGCAGCCTCTCAGATCGCGTAATCTCCTACAAAGGCCTGGTGATGCCGGCTGATCTTGAGCACTTTTTCCCCGATTTGGGCGATGAGTCTTTAGAGACCGCAATATGTGTTTTTCATCAGCGGTTCTCTACCAATACATTACCGAAATGGCCGCTGGCTCAGCCGTTCCGCATGTTGGCTCACAACGGTGAGATCAACACAATTGCAGGTAATCGCAATTGGTCAAAAGCACGCACGCCTAAGCTCTTTTCGCCTTTATTGCCCGATCTACAGAGCGTCACGCCGCTGGTAAACGAATCAGGCTCTGACTCGTCGAGTCTCGATAACATGCTTGAGTTGTTGGTAACAGGTGGTGTTGAGTTACCCAAAGCGCTACGTATCCTTATCCCGCCAGCTTGGCAGAATATCGAGGACATCGACCCTGACCTAAAGGCGTTTTACCAATATCATGCTATGCACATGGAGCCTTGGGATGGTCCAGCTGGCATTGTTTTAACCGATGGCCGGTACGCTTGTTGTTTGCTTGATCGAAACGGACTTCGCCCTGCTCGCTGGGTAACCACGACTGACGGCTTTATCACCCTGGCATCAGAGGTGGGCACCTATCACTACGAGCCTGAGACGGTCGTGGCTAAAGGGCGCGTTGGACCGGGCCAAATCCTGGTTATCGATACCGAGACCGGTGAGGTGCTGCACACCAAAGATATCGACAACAAATTGAAAACCAGCAAGCCGTATAAGCGCTGGCTGCGCGACAATGCGCGACATATTGAGGCCTCATACGACACGAAGGTATCGGCGCCCATTGAAGGTGACGAGCTCGATATCTACCAGAAGATGTTTCAGGTAAGCCTTGAAGAGCGTGATCAGGTTCTGAAGCCTTTGGCTGAATCAGGTAATGAAGCTGTGGGCTCCATGGGTGATGACACGCCCATGGCCGTTCTCTCCTCGAGAGAGCGATCGCTATACGACTTCTTTAGACAAAAGTTTGCCCAGGTAACCAACCCACCCATTGATCCTTTGAGAGAAGCGATCGTGATGTCGCTCGAGGTCGATCTAGGAGGCGAAGGGAACTTATTTGAGGAGACCGAGCGGCACGCGCGTCGGGTCAGCCTCACCTCACCTATACTGTCTCAAGGAAAATTTGAATCCATCCTCGCGCTTAATGAGTCGGGCTTAAAGGTTCAGGTTATCGATGCGACTTACGATCCCGAAGTTACCACGCTTAAGGGTGCACTTGAGACACTCTGCCAGGAGGTGGCTGCACACGTGACGGGTGGCGCCAGCGTCCTAGTGCTCTCTGATCGGAGTATCGCTGAAGCTCGAATTCCAATTCACAGCCTACTCGCCACAGGTGCGGTGCATCACCACCTAATTGCCCACGGCCTGCGTGCAGACTCAAACCTCATTATCGAGACGGGGAGTGCGCGGGATTCGCATCAGGTGGCCTGCTTGCTGGGCTTTGGTGCGACCGCGATCTATCCTTATCTGGCCTACAGCGTGCTGACGGATCAATTGAAGAGTGGCGAGATCCTCGGTGCGCCGTCGGTCTGCTATCAGAACTACCGGAAGGGCATCAATAAGGGCTTGCTCAAAATTATGTCCAAAATGGGTATTTCAGCGGTGAATAGCTACCGAGGTGCTCAGCTTTTCGAAGCGGTGGGCCTCGATACAGAAGTGGTTGAAATGGCCTTTCGGGGCGTCTCCTCAAGAATTGCTGGCGCTGGTTTTGCTCATTTGGAATTCGACCAGAGGCAACTGGCGCGAACGGCAAGACTTAAGCGTAAGCCAGTGGTTGCGGGTGGTTTATTGAAGTACGTGCATGGCGGTGAGTATCACGCCTACAACCCCGATGTTGTTATGAGTTTGCAACGAGCGGTGGTCAGTAACGATACACGCGACTATAAGACTTACGCTGATCATTGTAATGACCGGCCGGTTGCAGCCTTGCGCGATCTCCTCCAATTAAAGCCTAGCCCAACACACATTGCATTGGATGAGGTCGAACCCATTGAGGCTATCCTCAAGCGCTTTGACTCTGCTGGTATGTCCTTAGGCGCGCTGTCCCCGGAGGCGCATGAGGCGCTGGCGATGGGCATGAATGAGATTGGCGCGCGTTCGAACAGCGGTGAAGGCGGCGAAGATCCAGCGCGATATGGCACCAATCGTGTGTCTAAGATCAAGCAGATTGCATCCGGTCGATTCGGTGTGACGCCGCATTACTTGGTTAATGCCGAGGTTTTGCAGATCAAAGTGGCACAGGGCGCTAAGCCAGGTGAAGGCGGTCAGTTGCCAGGCGGCAAGGTCAATGACCTCATCGCCCGCCTTCGTTATTCGGTCCCCGGTGTCACACTGATATCGCCGCCACCGCACCACGATATTTACTCGATCGAAGATTTGGCCCAGTTAATCTTCGACTTGAAAGAGGTTAATCCCGATGCCCTGGTCTCGGTGAAACTCGTATCAGAGCCCGGGGTCGGCACAATCGCCGCAGGTGTTGCCAAAGCCTACGCAGACCTCATCACCATTTCCGGTTATGACGGTGGTACCGCGGCTAGCCCCTTAACGTCCATTCGGCACGCGGGCTCTCCTTGGGAGCTGGGTCTGGCTGAGGTCCATCAGACCCTGCGGGGTAACCGACTGCGTGGCAAGATTCGCGTACAAGCCGATGGTGGTATGAAAACCGGTCTCGACGTTGTTAAAGCCGCTATCCTGGGTGCAGAGAGCTTTGGGTTTGGCACGGCGCCAATGATTGCGATGGGTTGTAAATACCTTCGTATCTGTCACCTCAATAACTGTGCGACCGGCGTTGCGACGCAAAACGATCAGCTCCGAGAGGACCACTTTGTGGGTGACGTTGAGCGTGTAGTTAATTTCTTCCGCTTTGTCGCTGAAGAGACCCGTGAATGGATGGCGACCTTAGGCGTCTCCAAGCTCGAGGACCTTATCGGTCGTGTTGATCTTCTGGAGCATATTGATGGCGCAACCGAGAAACAGCACTCCCTCGATTTACACCCGATAACATGGACCGATGAGACCGCGGTTGATCAGCCGCAGTTCTGCGAGGTTGAACGCAATCCTCCTTTTGATCAGGGTGAGAAGGCTGCGCTGATACTGGAGCAGGTGCTTCCATCCATTGAAGCCAAGCAAGGTGGAGAGTTCGACTTCACCGTGACTAATTGCGATCGCTCCATCGGCGCCAGGCTATCAGGGGAGATTGCTAAGCGCTACGGTAACTCGGGCATGGAAGATGCACCTGTTGCTCTTAAACTGAAAGGTACGGCAGGTCAGAGCTTTGGCGTTTGGAACGCCGGTGGCCTTCATATGTATTTAGCTGGCGACTCTAACGACTACGTTGGAAAGGGTATGGCTGGCGGAAAGCTGGTGATTTACCCACCGGGAAATAGCCGTTTTGAAAGTCGCGATGCGAGCATCATTGGGAACACCTGCCTCTATGGCGCTACAGGTGGACGTCTCTTTGCTTCGGGGTGTGCCGGAGAGCGCTTTGCTGTTCGAAACTCCGGCGCGCATGCGGTGATCGAGGGCGCGGGTGATCACTGCTGCGAGTATATGACGGGTGGTTGCGTTACCGTATTGGGGTCGACGGGCTTGAACTTTGGGGCGGGTATGACGGGCGGTATGGCCTTTGTTCTCGACCAAGATCGTGTATTTCCTGATAATTACAACAGCGAGCTAGTCGAAATTCACCGTATAAACGGTGAAGCCGCGGAGGCACATCGGCACTTCTTGCGTGACAATATCGAAGAATTTGTCGCCGAGACGGGTTCTCAGTGGGGGCAGACAATTCTTGATAATTTCGAGGACTACGTTGGTAAGTTTTGGTTGGTAAAGCCCAAGGCGGCTGATTTCAATCAACTACTGGCGCGATTCCGCTACACAGATTGAGGCTGATGTAATGACTGAGCGATTAGCAAATCCATTCCAGTTCCTCGATGTCGAGCGGCGTGATCCTAATAAACGGTCGATGCAGTCTCGAACGGAAGAGTTTGTCGAAATATACGACTCATTTACCGAGCAAACCGCGACTGAACAGTCTCACCGGTGTCTGGAGTGCGGGAATCCTTACTGTGAGTGGAAGTGCCCCGTTCATAACTTGATACCCAACTGGCTAAAACTACTGGCGGAGGGGCGTCTGTTTGAGGCGGCTGAACTGAGTCACCAGACCAACACACTCCCCGAAGTATGCGGTAGGGTTTGCCCTCAAGACCGTTTATGTGAGGGGGCCTGTACCCTGCACGATGGATTTGGTGCCGTCACAATTGGTAATGCCGAGAAGTACATCACTGATACGGCGCTTGCGATGGGTTGGCGTCCGGACCTGTCCGATGTCATTCCAACCGGCAAGCGGGTGGCTATTATCGGTGCTGGGCCTGCGGGATTGGGCTGTGCCGATATCCTGGTACGAAACGGCGTTTCTCCCATTGTTTTTGATCGATACCCCGAAATCGGTGGGCTATTAACCTTCGGTATCCCCCAGTTCAAGCTTGAGAAGCAGGTCATGCAGCGTCGCCGGGAAGTCTTTGAAGGTATGGGCGTTGAATTCCGTCTTAATACGGAAATTGGTGTCGATATTGATGCTGATGATTTGCTCGAAGAGTTCGACGCTATGTTCCTAGGCATGGGCACTTATACAGCGATGCAGGGTGGTTTCCATGGTGAGGGGTTGCCCGGTGTACACAAGGCGCTCGATTACCTCGTCGGGAGTGTGAATGAAAAAATGGGCTATCCACAGCCAAAAGAAAACTTCATCGATTTGAAAGGTAAGACTGTTGTCGTATTAGGTGGTGGTGATACTGCGATGGACTGTGTGAGGACAGCGGTTCGGCAACAGGCTGAGCAAGTGTTCTGTGTTTACCGTAGGGATGAGGAAAACATGCCTGGTTCGCGTCGTGAGGTTCAAAATGCCCGTGAGGAAGGTGTGCAGTTCCTCTTTAACCGACAGCCAGTCGGCGTTGTCGATTATTTTGGCGAAGCCATTGGGGTCAAGGTCGTGGAAACATGCTTGGGTGACCCCGGCCCCGATGGTCGTCGTCGACCACAGCAGGTAGAGGGCTCTGAGGCAACGCTCGAGGCAGAAGCCATCATCATGGCCTTTGGTTTTCAACCGAGCCCGACTCAGTGGATGGCCGACATGGAAATTGCATTGAATGACTGGAAGGGCGTGATTGCACCCGAACATCAAACGTTCAAGTTTCAAACAACAAATCCCAAAGTATTCGCTGGTGGTGATATGGTACGCGGATCTGACTTAGTGGTTACGGCCATCTGGGAAGGAAGGCAGGCCGCAGAGGGCATCTTGGATTACCTAGCGGTCTAAATATAAAAAAAGATCAGGGTGAGTTTGCACATAGACGCAGCCACTCGGGGGATCCTGCCGATATGGCACCACTGCAAAATGATAGATTTTTGCGGGCTTTGTTACGCGAGCCCGTAGACCGAACACCTCTTTGGATGATGCGCCAAGCAGGCCGTTATCTGCCTGAATACCGTGCCACTAGAGCGCAAGCAGGAAGCTTTATGGGTTTGTGTACCCAACCGGAACTCGCCTGCGAGGTCACCATGCAGCCGTTGCGTCGGTACGATATGGACGCGGCCATTTTGTTCTCTGATATTTTGACCATCCCTGATGCCATGGGATTAGGGCTTTATTTCACGGAAGGCGAAGGGCCTCGGTTTGAGAGACCCTTGTCTACTGAGGCTGAGATAGCGGCTCTAGAGCCCAACAGGGCGCGGGATGACTTGGGCTATGTTATGGACGCTGTTTCTTTAATTCGTAAGGAGCTCAATGGCAAGGTTCCGCTGATTGGATTCTCTGGCTCTCCCTGGACATTGGCCACTTACATGGTCGAGGGTGGTTCGTCTAAGGACTTCGGAAAGACAAAGTCCTTGGCTTTCAATAATCCTGAGGCGATGCATCAATTGCTCGATAAGCTTTCGGAAGCTGTCGCGGTTTATCTAACAACTCAGGTTGAGCAGGGGGCACAGGCGCTTCAAATCTTTGATACCTGGGGTGGCTCGCTGAGCCACAGTAATTATCAGGAGTTTTCTCTTCGCTACATGCAAGAAGTAGTCCAGCGCTTACCTCGAGAAGCGGATGGTCGGCGGGTGCCAGTCATTGTTTTCACCAAGGGTGGCGGCCAGTGGTTGGAACAAATTGCTGACTGCGGTGCCGATGCAGTGGGTCTCGACTGGACAACCGATATTGGAGCGGCTCGCGCACGGGTGGGTGAAAGGGTCGCGCTGCAGGGCAACATGGATCCAGCCATGCTTAACGCCCATCCTGAGCGGATTCGCGAAGAGGTCAGAAGGATTCTGGAAAGCTATGGCTCTGGAACCGGGCATATTTTCAATCTCGGTCACGGCATTACACCGGGAATTGATCCTGAGTGTGTTGGAGCAATGGTTGACGCCGTTATAGAGCTATCGCCGGTTTACCACTCATAGTCAGGTATTTCATGATTCATGTTGAGCGCGGGGCGGTCTGAATCAGGCCTTCCCACAACTTTGGCTGGGATGCCCGCAACGGTCGTATGCGCTGGCACATCTCGCAAGACAACGCTGCCTGCGCCTACTTTGGCGCCTTCGCCAACCCTGATGTTACCGAGTATTTTTGCGCCAGCACTGATCAATACGCCGTCAGCAATTTTCGGGTGCCTGTCACCATGCTCTTTACCGGTACCCCCGAGTGTCACATTTTGCAGTATCGAGACCTGATTGCCGACAATGGCGGTTTCACCCACCACAAGCCCTGTCGCATGATCCAACATAATGCCATTGCCGAAGCTGGCAGCTGGGTGTATGTCGACGCCAAATTTCATAGACGCTCTACTCTGCATTAACAGCGCAACTGATCGTCTGCCTTGTAGCCAAAGCCAGTTTGACACTCGGTGCAGCTGCAGCGCGTGGAAGCCCTTAAAGTAGAGAAGCGGTAGATGAAATGACTCGCATGCAGAGTCTCTTTCCACTACCGCATGCAGATCATCACGCATGGCTTGGCGAATATCGTCGCGCGTAGAAAACGCCTCGGAGATGACGTGGCACAGGACGCGAGCGGGGATAGTGGCACAGTCAATCTGAGTTCCGAGGTGGGCACTGAGTGCGCCTTCCAAGCTCGAGTGATAAAGGACAGTGGCTTGCAAGAAGTCCTCAAGCATAGGCTCCGTGCGAATCAGTTCACGCACCTCAGCGCAAATCGTCGTCCAAAGCGGATCATTTGCGTGCTCGGCGTCTGTGTAAGGAAGTGCATGCACCGTCATAATGCCCTCATTATTGTCACCGCACAGGTTAGCGCAGAGACCTAGATTGATTCCAGAGACTTAGGCTGGAGCTGCTCTACACACCCATAGATTTTCACTATTTTCAGCGTATTTACGCTCGAACAGCGTAAGAGGGTCTGTTGCTGACAAGCTTTTGACTTGGGTATCTAGACCTAGCAACTGCCCTGCTACAGCAAATTCATCGACATAAATTTTCCAGTTACTCCTGACCTCAATCGCGCCGCCTAATTGCTTGAGTAATGGAAACGAGGGGTGGCCGTGGATTCTTCGCTTGAGGTGTGCCTTTTTGGGCCATGGATTCGGATACAACAGATAGTGCTGTATACATTCAACATTGGCTGACACCAACTGAGCCCATATATGCTCGCAGTTGCCACGTAGCAGGTGATAGTTGCGCGACTGCGTTTGCACGTGACGCCTCAGTCGGTTTGCCGATTTATCGATGCCAATGACTAGTGCTTTTGGGTTCTGCGATGCGAGTTTTGCAGTGCTCATTCCTGTTCCGCAAAAAGAGTCCAAAATGAGCGGTCCATCGTGGGCCGTCAGCAACGCAACAATTTCCCTCATCGCTTCGCGATCGTGTGGGGGTGTCGGCTCTTGCCAGGTTGATGTCATGTGTTTCTGTACCAGGTTAGCGAGATCGTCGTGAATCGAGGACTGGTTTGTGTAGACGCTGGTGTTGTCCTCACGATTCATTTGATACGAGTCTTATTGGTTGCGATCATAAACCCTCATTTTTCTGGGCGAGTCTGTCATGCGGCGTGATGTGAGACCTTATTGGGTAAAGCGGTTATACCTGAAGTTTCGCGCATTTTGGATTTGGTGGTTTCTGGCGCCGCGATGCGAATCATTGGGGGCTTTCTCAACCATTATGTCGCCCTGGTTCGTCATCATATCAGGTCCTAATATCCGCATCGGGCATTCCTTTACGGCCATTGGGGAAATGCATCACCCGGTCCAAATTGGCGTGTGGGGCCGCAATTTTGGCGAAGGGCGTGTCGAGATTGGCGATGCTTGCCTGATGAGCCCCGGCGCAAGAATCTCCTCTAGCGACGAGGTGGTGTTAGGGAACGGCTGCATGATGGCCCATGGCAGTTACATCACTGACTCTGATTGGCATGGGCTTTACGACCGCGTCAGTCGAGATAGCACGCCTAAACCCGTTCGTCTGGGCGACAATGTGTGGTTGGGTGACCGGTCCACCGTTTTGAAAGGAGTGACTATTGGTGACAATAGTATTGTTGCCGCAAGCTCAGTGGTTACAAAAGATGTACCAGCTAATGTTATCGTTGCAGGTAACCCGGCCGTGATTGTTAAAGAGCTTGATGAACATCAGCCTCGCTACACGCGAGAAGATATGTTCAGTGACCCCACTGAAACGCAAGCTTATTTTGATGCCCTAGAGAAAAGCCTTTTAGCAGATAACTCGTTCTGGCGATGGCTTATCAATTCTTTATATCCGCGTTCTCGACGCCGGCAATAACAGTTCCCTCGCCCTTGCTACCGACCTCGGCACCACCCCTTCAGTGCTGCAGCCGCCGCTAGTAATGTGGCACCAGAGGTGATTACGTCATCGATGATTACTATCACTTTACCTTTGAAGGAGCGAACGGTGCAAAAGTGATCAGGATCAATGTGACGATCAGAGGCCGCTTGTAAATGCAGGAAGGGTAAGTGGTGTGCCTACCGTCAGCAGGTGCATTGCGGAACGAGAATAGTTGCTGGTGGGCGTCTCAAGATCTTTTCAATCGATCTCAACCAAGAGGCTGTGGATGAGGTTCGTATCATTACCTGATGCTACTTTGGCCGCCAACTCAATCGGTCATCAGCGCTTTTTCCCGATTGGTAAAGCCCTGTTAAAATAGTCGTGGATGCAGTCGATCGGTGCTGCTCTGCAATTGATGTTGAGATTTCTTATGGGCAATGAAAACCGTGAAGATCACCATTCTGTCTTGTCTGAGGAAGATCAAGCGCGAGTCGATCACTTCATACGCACGGGGGTTAATGCAACAGAAAAGAAGCCTTTCCGGCCTATTCTGCTCGTGGTCTTATTGATCGCTGTTGTCACTGGCTTCAGTTTGTTGAGCCAGATATTAGCGCGCATGGCGGGCGCTTATTGAGCTATGAAAGTGTTGATTTGAGTTTGCGCTCCTCAATAATCAGAGTCATGAGTAGTAATAAGATCAGTAAAAGATTAGCCGCATACAGCAGAATTACTAATAGATTATCCTCGGGCATCGCGCGCCATTGTCTGCCAACGCCGCTGACTAAAAAATACGCTTGGATCCATGCGATCGTCGTGGACGTCTCCTAGAAATGCCAGTCGCAGTTCAAGGCGACGTTACCGATAGTGATTATGATGAATGCGAGTAAGAATCGTATCTGGTGGAGTTGATAGTCTGCTTCAAGTCCAGTGACTGCGGTCGCCATGTGGGGCTTGATCAACCCTGTGAACCATCCCATCAAGTAGAGAATGATTACGCCCATTAGTACAAATCATGTCTGCTCAAACAGGGTCGAACGTCGGTCAAGCGATGCTCGTGCGCCTTGAAAAGAAAATATTGAAGGCGAGCTTAGCAGTGCCTCCAATTCCTCTTGTGAGGATTAAGTAGGGTCATCGTTTGGGCGGTCTTTAATCTCAGATCAATCCCCCACTGTTTTAACGCGACATATGTCAGAGCGACTAGGGAGATGTGGCGCGTGAAAACCACGGCTTATGCTAGTGAGTGACTGGCAATGAATAACACGCTATCGAGAACCATATAGTCTTCCAGAAACATGGTCCACGCGACGGCTGTCAAAACGGTCACCATCACCGCACTGGGCTGGTTGGTAGCGCTTTTCCATGAGTAAAGGGCTAAGCCAGCGACCACAATCCATATTCGAATC